>Ga0207678_10000774_pt1 | contig 29166 bp, 28 predicted proteins | sample KBSC63metaG_FD_184319 | JGI IMG/M metagenome (GOLD analysis project Ga0207678, IMG submission 184319) | Corn rhizosphere microbial communities from Kellogg Biological Station, Michigan, USA - KBS C6-3 metaG (SPAdes) (version 2) | ecosystem: Host-associated > Plants > Roots > Rhizosphere > Soil ... | reverse complement strand
CATCAACTCGCCGGGCGGCGTGGTGACGGCCGGCCTCGCGATCCACGACACGATGCAGTACATCCGGCCCAAGATCAGCACGGTGTGCATCGGCCAGGCGGCGTCGATGGGCAGCTTCCTCCTCGCCGCGGGCGAGCCCGGAATGCGCGTTGCGCTCACCAACAGCCGCATCATGGTCCACCAGCCTTCGGGCGGCGCCCAGGGCATGGCCGCGGACATCGAGATCCAGGCGCGCGAGATCCTGCGGATGCGCACGCGGCTCAACGACCTTTACGCCAAATATACCGGCCACAAGCTCGAAGAGATCGAAAAGGCGATGGACCGCGACACCTTCCTCGAGGCCGACGAAGCCAAGGCCTTCGGCATCATTGACGAGGTATTCGACAAGCGCCCGGAGCCGGGCGAGGACGGCGGGACCGGGGCGGGGGATGTGACGCCGGCGTAAAGCTCTACGCCGGCTGGATTGCCGTCGGCCGCAAGCGGGTTTTCAGCCAATATAAGACTCCGATCGCAATCGAGAGACCGGTCCCGGCGAGACTGTGCAGGGGATCTTCGTAGATCAGCCCGCCCAACAGGGCGACGTTGATCGCAGCTGGCGCAATGAACGACCAAGGGTAGAGCGCCGCCCGCCATGGACGCGCTAGGTTCGGCTCGCTGCGCCGTAGCCGTAGTGCTGCGAGGTCCACGGCAAGGTTGCCAAGAATTCCGACGGCTACGGCGAACGCAATCAGCTGCTCATAGGTGCCTGACGAGGCGAGCACGACGGCGGCCGCCGTGGTTGCGAGGAGGGCGAGCCGGGGAGAGCCGCCCGGCGCCACTGTTGCAAGCGCGCTTGGAAGCACTCGGTCGCGCGCCATGGCCAACACAATGCGGGGGGCGAACATGACGGTGAGGTTTAGGATCGCCGCGACGGAAATGATGCCGAACAGCGTCAGCACGGTGTTGGCCCACTGCCCCAGCACCACACCCAATGCATCCGCGGCAGCGAAGGTGGAATGCGCCATCGCCGCCGGACTGAGGACGTGAAGCAGCGCAATGTTGACCAGCAGGTAGAGCATGCCGACCAGGGCAATACCGCCGAACAGCGCGCCGGGGATGTGGCGCTCGGGCGCGTGCATCTCCTCGCAGAAGTAGATGCCGTTGTTCCAGCCGTCGTAGGTGTTCTGGACTGCCCGGAGTGCAATGACGATTGCGCCGAACCCCATTGCGATCGGCGTCGGCTCGGCCGCGGTTGCCACGACCGCGTGGCGACTAGGAGCGAACAGCAGGATCAGCACCAGTGCTAGCAGTGCGCCGCCTTTGACGATTGATCCAAGCGTCTGGCTCGATCCGCATAACCTCGTGTTGGTCCAGTTGAGCGCGAAGAACACGCCAATCACTGGCGGCGCAAGGACGCCGACAGGAACCGTGGTTGCCCAGCCAAGCCGGTGGACGAATTCCGCGACCACAACCGACATGAAGGCCTGCGAGGCAATGTTGTTGAACCAGTCGGACCAGCCGACGATGACGCCTGCAGTCGGCCCAAACGCGCGTCGAACGAAGACATAGGGCCCGCCGGCTTGCGGCACGGCGCAACCGAGCTCTGCGTATGGAACCGCGTTGACTGCCGCAATCGCCGCGCCCGCCAGCCACAGCAGCAGAATGAGCACAGGATAGGGAACCGCCTCGGCGACGATTCCCGGAGCGCGCAGGATTCCCTGCCCGACCGCGCCGCCAACGACGGCGGCCAAGGCGAAGATCAAGCCAAGGACACGTACGAGCTCCCGGCCGGCACGGGGCTGGGCCGCAGCCATTTGCTCCCCCTTGGAAGCAGGTTAGCATGAACTCGACGGGGTGGCGAATGTTGCCTTGAGGGGCAGCCCTTGAACGGCGCGTGTGTTAGCTGCCAGCTTTGCCGACTTCAGCGTTCTTTGCCGCGGACGGCTTGCCATGGCATGACGCCGGTCGGGTGAGGGGGTTGCTGATGCCACGTGTCCTGCTGTTCTTCGCGATTGGCGCGCTGGGCGCCGCTTCCTCCGCCGCTCAAACCACGGACGTACACGCCGGCCGCCTGATCGATCCAGCCGCGGGCAAGGTGCTGACCGATCAGCGCATCCGCATCGTCGACGGGAAGATCGCGTCCGTCGCTCCCTGGCGCGATGCCGACGGCCCGGCCGCGATCGACTGGTCCGGCGAAACGGTGCTGCCCGGTCTGATCGATCTCCACACCCATCTCGCCGACGGTGCGATCGACCCCAACGAGAGCGATCCGGCGGCGCCGCTCAAGCGGAGCGAGGCGCGCACGATCCTGATGGGCGCGAAGGCTGCGAGCATCGAGCTGCGCAGTGGCTTCACCACGGTGCGCGACGTCGGCGTCTACCGCGGGCTCACGGACATCGCGCTGCGCGACTCGATCAACGCCGGCGAGGTCGAGGGCCCGCGGATGTTCGTCGCCGGCGGTTACATCACCACGCCCGGCGGCGGCGGGGAGATCGACGCGCTCGCGCCCGACATCCCGCTGCCCGAGACCTTCCGCATCGGCGAAGTCCACAACCCCGCCGACGCCCGCGACCGGGCGCGCTATCTGCTCGATCACGGCGCCGATTTCATCAAACTGATCGCGACCGGCGCGGTCCTCGCAATCGGCAGCGAGCCTGGCGCGCTCGAGCTCAGCCCCGAGGAGATGAAGGCGGCCTGCGACGAAGCGAAGCTGCGCGGCTCCTATTGCATCGCCCACGCCCACGGTGCCGAGGGCATCAAGGCGGCGATCCGCGCCGGAGTCCGTACGATCGAGCATGCGAGCTATCTCGACGCAGAGGGGATCGCCCTCGCCAAGTCGCATGCCGTGTGGCTCGACATGGACATCTACAATGGCGACTACATCAACGAGGTCGGGACAAGGCAGCACTGGCCGGCCGAATATCTGCGCAAGAATATCGAGACGACCGACGTCCAGCGGCGCGGCTTTGCGGCGGCGGTGAAGGCCGGGGCGAAGATGACCTTCGGCACGGACGCCGGAGTCTATCCCTACGGCCTCGGCGCGCGCCAGTTCGCCTACATGGTGCGCTACGGGATGAGTCCGATGCAGGCGATCCAGGCGGCGACGACCGAGGCGTCCCGGGCGTTGAGGATGGAAGGGCAGGTGGGCTCAGTGGCGTCCGGCGCATACGGCGACCTCATCGCCGTGAGGGGCGACCCGCTAAGCGACATTCGCGTGCTCGAGCATGTGGATGCCGTGGTCAAGGAAGGGCGCTTGGTCCGTTAATGTTCCCCTATTGTTCTTCTAGAACAAATCATATACAAACTGTTCTCCACAGGTGGTGCTCGGCCGCTTCGGATTGACGCTTGAACGGAGACAGGGGACATGGCAGCGCAGCTCAAAGTCATTGGTAGCGGAGTAGAAACCCCCGGCATGGATCGTCAGAAGGCCCTGGAAGCGGCGCTCGCCCAGATCGACCGCGCATTCGGCAAGGGTTCGGCGATGAAGCTGGGCAGCCGCGAGAAGATCGAGATCGAGACGATCCCGACCGGAAGCCTCGGGCTCGACATCGCGCTCGGCGTCGGCGGCCTGCCGCGCGGCCGGGTGATCGAGATTTACGGGCCGGAAAGCTCGGGCAAGACGACGCTCGCGTTGCACGCCATCGCCGAAGCTCAGAAGCGCGGCGGGGCGGCCGCGTTCGTCGATGCCGAGCACGCGCTCGACCCCGGTTACGCCAAGAAGCTCGGGGTCGACATCGACGAGCTGGTCGTGTCCCAGCCCGACACCGGCGAGCAGGCGCTGGAGATCGTCGATACTTTGGTGCGGTCGAACGCCATCGACGTTCTGGTGGTGGACTCGGTCGCCGCATTGGTGCCGCGCGCCGAGATCGAAGGCGAGATGGGCGACAGCCATGTCGGCCTCCAGGCCCGCCTGATGAGCCAGGCGCTGCGCAAGCTCACCGGCTCGATCAGCCGCTCGCGGACGATGGTCATCTTCATCAACCAGGTGCGGATGAAGATCGGCGTGATGTACGGCAATCCCGAGACGACGACCGGCGGCAATGCGCTGAAATTCTATGCGTCGGTTCGTCTCGACATCCGCCGCACCGGCCAGATCAAGGACCGCGACGACATCGTCGGCAACACCACTCGGGTGAAGGTCGTCAAGAACAAGGTCGCGCCGCCGTTCAAGCAGGTCGAGTTCGACATCATGTACGGCGAAGGCATTTCCAAGGTCGGCGAGATCCTCGACCTCGGGGTCAAGGCCGGGCTGATCGAGAAGTCGGGGGCGTGGTTCAGCTACGACAGCATCCGCATCGGCCAGGGCCGCGAGAACGCCAAGATCTACCTCAAGGAGAACGCCGACGTCTGCCAGCGCATCGAGAATGCGATCCGCGGCAAGACCGAGGAGGTCGGCGAGGCCTTAATGGTGGGCGCCGGCGACGAGGACTCCAACATCGAATAGTCGGTCGCGGCGGTAGCCGGCGACCCTCAGCCGAGGTCGTCGGGCAGGCTGCTGTCGAGCGTCGAGGGCACCGGGCCGTTCATCCGGATCGCGGCGAACAGCATGGTCGGCTCGGTCAGGACGATGGCGATGAAGCCGCCGACGGCGCACAGCGCCGTCCCGACGACGAACGGCGTCGGAGTTCCGTCGAACGCCTGGCCGATGGCGAAGCCGACGATCGCTGCGCCGAGCGTTCCGATGACTCCCTGGACCGACGAGGCGGTCCCGGCGATCGGCGCCATATGCTCCATCGCCAGCGTGCCGAGGTTGGACGAGGCGAAAGCGAAGCAGCTCATGGTCAGCGCCTGAAGGACGATGAAGCTGCCGAGTGTCTCGAGGCCGAGCAAGACCACGGCCGCGTGAATGAGGCTGACGACGACCAATCCCGCGGCGCCCCCATGCCCCACGCGGCGCAGGCCGAAGCGCTCGACGACCTTGGAATTGGTCCAGGAGGCGAGTGCCATCGGCGCTGCGATGGCGGCGAAGACGACGCCGATGAAGCGGCCCTCACCGAACGCGTCGAAGATGATCTGCTGGATCGAGGCGATATAGGCGACCAGAGCGGAGAAGATGATCGTCGTCGCGATGGTGTAGCCGCGCGACTGCGGGTCGCGCAGCGTCTGCAGGACCGCTGCGCCCATCGCCCGCGGATCGAGCGAGCGGCGATATTCGGGATGCAGCGTCTCTGGCAGGCGTAGCGACGACCAGCCCAGCATCAGGAGCGCGTAGAATGCGAGCACGAAGAAGATCGCGCGCCACGAGGCGACGAACAGGATCAGCTGGCCGATGTTGGGAGCAAGCACCGGCACCAGCATGAAAACCATGAACACGAGGCTCATGACCCGCGCCATCGCTTCGCGCTCGAACAGGTCGCGGACCATCGCCACGACCAGCACCCGCGTCACCGCGGCCGAAGCGCCCATCGCCACGCGTCCGGCGATCAGCAGCGGGAAGCTCGCCGCCGACGCGCACAGCAGCGCGAACACGCCATAGAGGAAGATGCCCGCGCCGAGCACCGGCTTGCGTCCGAAGCGGTCGGCGAGCGGACCCCACAGCAGCTGGGTCGAAGCGAAGCCGATGAAGTAAGCGACGACCACCAGCTGGCGGCTGTTCTCCTCGACCACGTGCAGCGACTGGCCGATGTCGGGAAGCGCCGGGACCATCGCGTCGATCGCGAAGGCGTTGAGCGCCATCAGCCCGGCGAGCATCGCCGTCATCTCGCGCGTGCCGGGGCGCTTCACGCCGTCCTGGAAGGCCGATTCGAACATTGGACGCTCCCGCTGGCCGATTGCCGCGGGCCGTGCAACAGTAGCCGAGGAGAAAGGGGGAGGCATGACCAGCCGAGCGATTCACCGCCGCAACTTTCTGTGGGGCGCCGGAGCAACGGCCGCGGCGTTGGCCGTGCCTTGGAGCCGGGTGCTGGCGCAGGCCGCCGAGGCGACCCCGTCGATCCCGATCCCGCCGCCGATCAGCGCCGCCGAGCGCATGCAGCGCCTGCGCCGGGCGCAGGAGCTGATGCGTAGTCGCGGCATCGGCGCGGTGCTGGTCGAGTCCGGGCCGAGCCTCGATTATTACACCGGCGTGCAATGGTGGCGAAGCGAGCGGCTGACCGCAGTCGTCATTCCCGCCACTGGTGACCCGATCATCGTCACCCCGTTCTTCGAACGCCCGAGCATCGCCGAAATGCTCCAGGTGCCGGCGGAAATCCGCACCTGGAACGAGGACGAGGAGCCGCTGAAGCTCGTCGCCGACTTCCTCCGCGAGCGCAAAGCCGCTTCGGCGCCGATCGGCTTCGAGGAGACCGACCGCTTCTGGATCATGGACCGGTTGAAGCAGCAGCTTCCCGGCGTTGCCATCGTCAACGCCAACCCGGTGGTTCGCGCCCAGCGCATGATCAAGTCGCCGGCCGAGCTCGCGCTGATGCAGGCGGCCAATGACATCATGCTCGCCTCGCTGCGTTACGCCGGCGAGCAGACCCGGGTGGGCATGACGCCGACCGACATCGACGCGATGATCGCCGCGGTGCACAAGCAGTCGGGCTCAGCCTATGACGGCGGGTTGATCCTGATCGGCGAGGCGTCGGCCTATCCGCACGGCAGCAAGAAGCCGCACGTGGTGCAGCAGGGCGACATCGTGCTGATGGACTGCACAAGCTCGGTCCACGGCTATCAGGCCGACATCACTCGGACCTTCGTCGTCGGCATGCCTTCGACCGAACAGCGGAAGCTGTGGGACCAGGTCCATCGCGGCCAACAGATCGCGATCGAGACGGCGAGAGTCGGCCTGCCGGCTGGCGCGGTCGATGACGCGGTACGCAAGGCGTACGAGAGCTGGGGCTTCGGGCCGGGCTACCGCCTACCAGGCCTGTCGCACCGAACCGGGCACGGCATCGGCATGGAAGTCCATGAGCCGGTCAATCTCGTTCACGGCGAAACGACGCCGTTGGCTCCCGGCATGTGCTTCTCGGACGAGCCCGGCCTCTACATTCCTGGCAAGTTCGGGGTGCGAATCGAGGACTGCTGGCACATGACCGAAAGCGGCCCGAAATTCTTCACTCAGCCGCCGCCGAGCATCGACGAGCCGTTCGGCGCAGGCTCAGCGGTCAAGGTCGAGCGCGGCTAGCCCGGCCTAGAAATGGTCGCTGCCGGCCTGCGGCGGCGGACGGTGAGCAGGCGCCGGCAGCGGTTCGATTTCGGCGGCTTCGGGCGGATCGAGTTGACCCTCCCACCGTGCCACCACGCTCGAGGCGACCGCATTGCCGACGACGTTCGTCGCCGAGCGCCCCATGTCGAGGAAGTGGTCGACGGCGAGGATCAGCAGCAGCCCCGCCTCTGGGATCCGGAACATCGGCATGATCGCGGCGATCACGACCAGGCTTGCGCGCGGCACTCCCGCCATGCCCTTCGAGGTCACCATCAGCACCAGCAGCATGGTGATTTCCTGCGCGAGGCTAAGGTGGATTCCGTAGGCCTGCGCGATGAAGATCGTCGCGAAGGTCATGTACATCATCGAGCCGTCGAGATTGAACGAATAGCCCAGCGGCAGGACGAAGCTCGCGATGCGCGGTGGGACTCCGAACCGGTCGAGCGCTTCGAGCGTACGCGGGTAGGCGGCTTCCGACGAGGCGGTTGAGAAAGCGAGGACGACCGGATCGCGGATGTAGCGGACGAGGTGGCGCGTGCGTGGCCCGACAATGACGAAGCAGACTCCGATCAACAGCGCCCACAGGACCGCAAGGCCGAGATAGAAACTGCCCACAAACTTGCCGAGCGTGGCGATGATCGTCGGGCCTTTTTCCGCAAGCGCGCTGGTGACCGCGGTAAACACCGCGAACGGGGCGAAGCGCATCACGTAATTGGTCACCTGGAGCATCACCCCGACCAGCGCCTCGACTCCGTGGACGATCGGCTTGCCGCGTTCGCCGATCGCCATCAGCGCGATGCCGAAGAACAGCGAGAAGACCACGATCGGCAGGATTTCGTTGTTGGCCATCGCGTCGAAAATCGAGGCGGGCACGAGGTGCGACACGAAGTCCTTGAGGTTGAACGCTGCGGTTTCGACCCCGCTCGCTGCAGTTGCCGGCGGGATCGGCAGGTTCAGGCCGACTCCCGGGTCGAGCGCGGTGACGAGGATCAGGCCCAGCGTCAGCGACACCAGGCTGGCAAGGATGAACCAGCCGATCGAGCGGAAGGCGATGCGCCCCAGCGCCGCAGTGTCGCCCATGTGCGCAATCCCGGCGACCAGCGTCGAGAAGACCAGCGGCGCGATGATCATCTTGATCAGCCGCAGGAACAGGGCGGTGACGATGCTGAGATATTCGGCGATGGACTTGAGGCGCGCGTCGGCCGCTGCCGATCCATCGTCGATCGCATAGTTGATCGTCCAGCCGGCGATGATCCCAAGCACCAGTGCGATTAGGATGTAGCGGGTCAGATTCTTGGCCATCGCCGCGAACCCAAGCCGCTGGCATCATCGCCGTCAAGCTTCACAGCCGGCGTGGCGGTGGGCTAGGGCCGCGCCATGACCGGCGACGTCACCGATTTCGGCCGCAGCGTGCTCCACGACGAAGCGCGCGCGCTCGACGCGCTGGCCGACAGCCTCGGCGAGGCGTTCGAGCAGGCCGTCGGGCTCATCCTCGGCTGCCAAGGCAAGCTGATCGTCAGCGGGCTCGGCAAGTCCGGCCATGTCGGGCGCAAGATCGCGGCGACCTTCGCGTCGACCGGCACGACCGCGACCTTCCTCCATCTTGCCGAAGCGATCCACGGCGACCTCGGCATGGCCGCGAAGGGCGATGCCGCGATCCTCATCTCGCAAAGCGGCGAGACGGCCGAGCTCGAGGCGGTGATCGACCATTTCAATCGCGTCGGAATCCCGATCATCGCGATCACCGGCAATTCGGGCTCGATGCTGGCCGAGGCGGCGACCGCAGCGCTCATTCTCCCTCGCTGGGCGGAGGTCGGACCGGAGGCGGTTGCGCCGACGACGTCAACGACCATGACGCTCGCGCTTGGCGATGCGCTGGCGATGACGGTGATGCGCCAGAAGGGCTTCACCCGGACCGACTTTGGGCGCCTTCATCCCGGCGGTTCGCTCGGCGCACGGCTGAAGCCCGTCAGCCGGCTGATGCACTCCGGCGACAGCATGCCGCTCGTGGGCCAAGGCACCAGCATGCATGACGCCGTGCTCGAAATGAGCGCCAAGCGGCTCGGAGTGGTCGGAGTGACGGGCGGTGATGGCGAGCTGGTCGGGGTCATCACCGACGGCGACCTTCGGCGGCACATCGAGCAGGGCCTCGATCATCCGGCCTCGGCGTTCATGACCACCGATCCGAAGACCGTCGCGCCCGACACCCTCGTCGACGAGGCCCTGACTCTCTTCGACGAGTATCGCATCACGACCTTGTTCGTAGTCGACGGCAACAAGCCCGTCGGCGTGCTCCACATCCACGACTGCCCGGCGGCGCGGTGAGCAAGGTCATCCTCATTCCAGCGCGGTTCCAATCGTCGCGCTACCCAGGAAAGCCGCTGGTCGAGCTGAAGGGCGCCGGCGGGACCGCAAAGCCGTTGATCCAACGCAGCGTCGAGGCGGCTCGGCGTGTGGCGGGAGTCGATGGCGTGTTCGTCACCACCGACGACGAGCGCATCGCCGACGCTTGCAGGCGATTCGGAGTTGGCGTGATCATGACCTCCCCCGAATGTCGCAACGGCACCGAGCGCTGTGCCGAAGCGCTCGGCCAGCTCCACGATCCGGGCCTCGTCATCAACTTCCAGGGCGATGCGCTGCTGACACCGCCGGGCTTCGTGGAAGCGCTGATCGCGCGGATGGACAGCGACCGCGACTCGCTGGTCGCGACTCCGGCCATGCGGCTTCGGAGCGAAGAGGTGCGGGCGCTCCAGGCCGAAGAGGCGGCTGGCCGGGTTGGTGGAACCACGGTCGTCACCGATGCGGAGGATCACGCGCTCTATTTCTCCAAGCGGCTGATCCCGCATCTGCCGTCCGGCGCGCTGGATGCGGCAATGTCGCCGGTGCGGCTGCATGTCGGAGTCTATGCCTATCGGCCCGAAGCGCTCGAACGCTACGTCTCGACTCCCGTGACCGAGATCGAGACGCTCGAAGGGCTCGAGCAATTGCGCTTCCTCGTCGCCGGAATGCCGATCGCGGTGGTCGAAGTCGCCACTCCGCCCTTCGCCCTTCGCGAGCTCAACAATCCCGAGGACGTCGCGCCAATTGAGGCGGCACTCGCGGAAGCGGGGCTCGAATGAGCTTCTGGGACGCGCTCCCCGAGCGCTACCGGCTCATCCTGTGCGACATCTGGGGCGTCGTTCACGATGGCGTCCGGCTCTATCCGTGCGCCGCCGAGCGGCTGACGCAGTGGGTCGCCAACGGTCGAACGGTCATCCTGATCACCAACGCCCCGCGGACCGCCGAGGCGGTCGAGCTGCAGCTCGCGCGAATCGGCCTCCCGCGTGAGGCATGGAACGGCATCGCGACCAGCGGCGAAGCGGGCATTGCGGCTTTGCTCAGGCTGGGCACGCCCGTCGGGTTCGTAGGTACCGCGGCGGATCGCGAGATCCTCGAAGGTCGTGGCGTGCGAATCGCGGGGAGTGGTGATTTCACCGACCTCGCCTGCACCGGCCTCGAGGAGGCGCGCCCCGCCGTCGAACAATATCGCGCCGACCTCGAGCGCTGGGCGGCCCGCGACGTCACCATGCATTGTCTCAATCCGGATCGCCTTGTCGTCCGCGGCGGCGTGCCCGAGCCCTGCGCTGGTGCGATCGCGGATGCTTATGAGAGTCTGGGTGGTCGGATCTGTTGGTACGGCAAGCCGCATGACGCGATTTACCGCCACGCAATGACATTGGCCGGTGAGCCTGCGAGGGACGCGGTTCTGGCGGTTGGAGACGGTCTCCAGACCGACATCCTCGGCGCTGCCCGCATGGGCTTCGACGCCGTCTTCGTCAGTGGCGGAGTCAGCGCCGGCAAGCCGTTCCCCGAGGATTTCGGGCACAGGTACGGCCTTGGTGAGTGGCGACCGGTGGCGGTTGTCGACGGGCTCACCTAAATGAGCGCCATGCAACTCCTCGGACGCGAAGTCGGCATCGACCATCCCTTCTTTCTGATCGCGGGTCCCTGCGTGATCGAGAGCGAAGATCTGCAATTGCGCACGGCGGAGCGCCTGAAGGCGATTACCGACCAGCTCGGCGTGCATTTCATCTTCAAGTCGAGCTTCGACAAGGCCAACCGTTCCTCGGATCGGAGCTTTCGCGGGCCGGGCCTGGATGAGGGCCTCCGTATACTGGAGAAGGTCAGGACCGCGCTCGACGTACCGGTGCTGACAGACGTCCACGACATCCCGCAGATCGCGCCCGTCGCCGAGGTCGTCGATGTCCTGCAGACGCCCGCGTTCCTCGCGCGCCAGACCGACTTCATCCACGCCGTCGCAGCCTCGGGCAAGCCGGTGAACATCAAGAAGGCGCAGTTCATGGCGCCGCACGACATGAAGAACGTCGTCGATAAGGCGCGCCATGCCGCACAGGCGGCGGGGATCAACGAAGACACGATCATGGTGTGCGAACGCGGCGTGTCGTTCGGCTACAACAATCTCGTCTCCGACATGCGCAGTCTGGCGATCATGCGCGAGACCGGCTGCCCGGTCGTGTTCGACGCGACCCACAGTGTCCAGCTGCCGGGCGGGCAGGGCACGAGCTCCGGCGGCCAGCGCGAGTTCGTCCCGGTCCTCGCCCGCGCCGCGGTCGCGACCGGGATCGCGGGGATTTTCATGGAGACGCATCCCGATCCGGCGAACGCGAAGTCGGACGGGCCGAACGCCTGGCCGCTCGACCGCATGGAAAGTTTGCTGACCACGCTCGTTAAGCTCGACCGCCTCGTGAAAGAGCGGGGTTTCGAGGAGTCGACGCTTTGACCAACCGGTTGTTCATCCAGGCGAACGCGAGGCAGATGCTGTCCGCCAGGATCAGCGCCTACAGCTACAAGCGCAACAGCCGCTCGCCCGACAGCTTCGACGTCGAGATCATGAGGGCCGAGGATTTTCCGCGCCTCATGCAGGCAGGGCAAACCATCCGTCGCGGCGGATACGTCCGGACGTGGGACCCCGACGACCTGCAAAGCTTTTCCCTGCTTCGGTTCGCTCCGCCGAGCCTCGCCGGCTTCTCCGGCCGGGCGATTGTCACCGATCCGGACTGCTTCGGCGTTGGCGACGTTGCCGAGCTGTTCGAGCGCGACATGGCGGGCAAGGCGATCCTCGCGGCCCGCCGGCCGGGTCACCACGGCGACCCCGACTACATCGCTTCGTCGGTGATGGTCCTCGACTGCGCCCAGCTGCGCCACTGGGACTTCGAGCGCGAGCTCGATGATCTATTCGCGCACCGCTTCGATTATGCCGACTGGATGGACCTGAAGCTCGAGCCGCGGTCGAGCTTCGGTATCCTCGATCCCGGTTGGAACAGCTTCGACCGGCTCGACGCGGACACCCGGATCTTGCACACGACGAAGCGGCGCACGCAGCCGCTCAAGACCGGCCTGCCGATCGATTACACGTTGCGCGAAGGCTCGCCGTTCCTGTTCGCCAAACGGCTGTGGATTCAGCGTTATCGACCCCATCCCGATCCCAACCAGGAAGCCTATGTCTATTCGCTCCTCGCGGAGATGGTCGATTACGGGCTGGTGACGAAGGACGAGCTGGTCGCGGAAATGGCCGCCAACCACATTCGCCACGATTCGCTCGACCTGCTCGAGCGTCACCGCGGCTGGAACCTATTGAAAGAGGCGGCCTAGCCGGACTTTGACAGCCGCCACCGCGGTTTCGGCCGGATTGTCGAACGCGCCGCTCTTCGGCTGGTCCACCGTCCCAGCGAGGCCGAGCCGCTCGACCTCGTTCCAGAACCGGCGGGGATCGCGCATTTCCGTCGCTTCGGGCGGACGTCCGCGGATTCGGCGGCGGCCGCGGGCGTCGGGTTCGACCGGGATGAGGCCGACCGGCCGACCGGTCATCACCGCCTCGGAGATCATCGAAACGCTGTCGGCGGTGACGAAATGCTCGTCGGCGTCGGCCAGCAGCACCGGGTAGCGGATGGCGCCGCCGGTGACGATCACCGCCTTGCTGCTCGACCCGATGGCGTCGCGAACGACCTTCCACGCATCGTCCGGCGTACGCGGACTGCCCACGGCGATCAGCGTACCACCGCTGGATTCCACCCTGCGGACGAGCTTGGTCGCGGCGAGACGGAGCGCGGCATTGTCCAGGCGCCACATCGCCGAGGGGCCGCCGAGCGACAGCAGCAGGTGAGGGCGGGGGTGTGCGTCGAGCCACGCCTGCTCATCGCCGGTCGGAGGTGGAGGCCGGCGGAAGCGGTTCATCGCCAGCGGCAGGGTCACGACATTCTCGCGTGGGGGCACCGGATATTGCGGGGTGGTGATGACGAGGTCGAATAGCTCGCTCGGCGCGCGCGGATGGCCGAGGCGGATGAGGTTCGTCTGCCCTCCGCTTTGCGCCTGGATCCAGCGCGCGACGGGAACCGTGCGTCGGCCGATCCCGATCACGACGTCGGGCCACGGCGGCTGGAGCAAGCGCCGCGTCTCAGCCGTCAAATGACCGACGTCGCTATCGAACAGCTTCATCCGCAATCGTGCCAGCCAAGTGTAGCGCATCGTGCGCGTTTCGAACGGCAGCCCGAGCGCTTCGCCGAGCGCCAGCACCTGGTTGTTGTCGCCGCGCCGCTGGGCGAGCAGGAGCCAGATGCGCGGCGCGGTCACGCCGGCGTGCGGACGCGGCGGTGCTCGCCGCGCAGCTGCAGTAACATGGCAAGCACGTTGGCCGCGTTGCCGATGACCAGCGCAACCGCCGCCCCGGCTACGCCGAAGCTCCAGGACAAGGGCGCGATCGTGCCGAAAAAGGCCACGCTCCCGATCAGCTTCGCCTTCAGGGGGCCGTCGGACCTGCCGAGCGCATAGAGCATCGGCGGCAGTGGGAAGCTGAAGATGCCGAGGAACGGGATGATCATCAGGATGACCAGCGGCTGATAAGCGGCGAGGAAGGCCTTGCCGAAGATCAGGCCGACCAACGGCTTGCCGCCGATCAGCAACAGGCCGATCGCGAGCAGCGCGATTCCGCTCGCGATCACCATCACCCGGAGCATCAGCTTCCACGGCCGCTTGGTCGCGAAATCCATCCGCATCACTTCGGGATAGAATGCGCGGCCGAGGAGATCGGCGGGCTTCTGCGCGCTGTCGGCGAGGGTCGATGCGACCCGGAACAAGGCTGCGCCGGCCGGACCGAGGAGCCCACCGACGACCAGCCGTCCGCTCGGTCCCCACACCGCCTGGACGCTCGCCGCGAGGTTGACGTCGATCGCGAACCGCCAGGCGCCTGGAAGCTGCGTCGGGCGAAGGGTCGGGCGAATGCCCTGGAGGTGGCCGGTGCGCCTGAGCTCGCGCCAGGCGAGGAACCAGGTGAAGATGTCCCCCGCGAGGTCGGTGACGTACCAGACCGCGAGATAGGCCACGAACGGGGCATCGCTGATAAAGCAGATTGCGGCGAGGATTGCCCGGCTGATCGGCGTCAGCGTGTCCGCCCAGCCGATCAGGTCGAAGCGGTCGAGGACGCGCATGACCCCGCTCGGCGTTGCCGAGCCCATGGTTGGGATGAGCGTGCAATAGAGCATCCCAAGCCATAGATATTGCGGCTGAATTCCCACCCAGTGAGCAATGAACGGAAGCACTGCGACGGCGACCAGCATCCCCGCGATGCCGCTCACCAGGTCGAGCGAAAAGGCAAAGCCGGTCGCGATCTTGAAATGCTCGGGATCACCGTGCGCGATGCCGTGGCCGCCGAACCGGACGATCACCTGCCACGACTGGAACTTCGCGATGCCGCTGACTGCCTTGGCGTAGCTGGTGATGAGGATCAGCGTGCCGAGCAGCAGCAGGCCGAGCCCGCGCCCGGCGAGCGCGATCGTCGCGATTCCGCACACCGCCGCGACTGCGCGCGAGATTCCGAGATAGCTGCTGTTCCTGAGCAGCGACCGGAACGCCTGATCCTTGAACCAATGCTTCATTCAGGGGCTCGTCTAGGCGAGCCCCCGTCGGCTGACAATTTGCGCGGGCTCAGGCCGGTTCCGGCTCGCGCTGCTGGATGACCTTGTCGGCGAGCGGGCCGTTGAGCTCGGCGAGGTGGTCGAACTGGGCTTCGTAGGTCGCGAGCCCCTGGCTTTGCGACCGCAGCTCGGCCTCGAGCCCGCTGAGCTCGGCTTCCGGGATCAGCGCTTCGATGCGGTCCCAGCCGGTCCAACCTTCGCGCGGGCCAAGGCCGAGCATCTGGCCGCGGCGCCCGGCTACCGCCGACGTGATCCGGCTGGTCGCGCTCGACGGGCAGACCACGGTCAGCTTGTGCATCGGCTCGAGGAGGTGCGGACCGGCGGCGGCCAACGCCTCCTGCATCGCCAGGCGGCCAGCGAGGCGGAACGCGAGCTCCGAGCTGTCGACGCTGTGATAGCTGCCGTCCACCAGGGTCACCGCGCAGTCGACCACTTCGAACCCGAGCGGGCCCTTGGCCATCGCCTGGCGAACGCCGTCCTCGACCGCAGGAATCCACTGCTTGGGCACCGATCCGCCGTGGATCTTCTCCTCGAAAACGAAACCCTCGCCGCGGCTGAGCGGGCGGATTTCGATGATCACGTCGCCGAACTGGCCGTGGCCGCCCGACTGCTTCTTGTGGCGGCCATGCTGGCGGACCGGCTTGCGGATCGATTCGCGGTAGCCGACCGCCGGCGGGCGCGACTTCACCTCGACGCCGTAACGCCGCTTCAGCCTGGCGAGGACGGTGTTGAGATGCTCGTCGTTGACCCCGCGCAGGCGGATCTCGTGATTGGCCTCGTCATGCTCGACGATCAGGCCGCCGTCTTCCTCGGTCAGGCGGTGAAGCGCACCCGACAGCTTGACGTCGTCCTTGCGGTCGGCGGGCTCGATCGCGATTGCGCAATTGCGCGCCGGGAATTCAAGCTCGACCGGCGGAGGCGCCTTGACCGCGCCGAGCCATTCGCCGGCCCTGACGGTGTCGACCTTGGCCACTGCGACGAGGTCGCCATCGCGCGCTTCGGACAGCTTCTGGGTCTTCTCGCCCTGGACCTTGAACAGCGAGCCGACGCGTGCATGCTCGCCTTCCCCCGTCTTGAGGTCGGAGCCTTCGCTGATCTTGCCGCCGAGTACGCGCGACAAGGCCAGCCGCCCGATCGAGCCGTGGACGATCTTGAACACGTACATCGCCGGGTCGGTCACCGACAGGCGATCGGCCGCAGCCTGAGCTCCGGGCACTTCGTGGCGCAGCGCCTTCAACAGGCGCCGAACGCCCCACGAACTGGACGCCGACCCGAACAGGACCGACACGCCGAGGCTTTCGCCAGTTTCGCGGGCGAGGTCCTGGAAGACTTTCTCGGGCGCCGGCGACTGGTCCATCAGCAATTGTTCGAGCAATTCGTCGTCATGGTCGGCGAGCTGCTCGAGCATGTGCGTGCGCGCCTCGACCTCGCGGTCGTGGAGCTCGGAGGGGATCTCGATCCGCTCGGATTCCTTGCCGGGCCGGTATTTGAACGCGCGCTCGAGCGCCAGGTCGACGAAGCCGCTGACCTTCTCGCCGTCCCAGATTGGAATCTGCCGGGCGATCAGGGGCGAGACGCTGATCGGCTGCAGCGCCGAGAGCAGGTCGCGCACCCGGCCGTGTGCCTGGTCGATGCGGTTGACGAAGATCAGGTGGGGAATTCCGAGCTCATCTAGCGCGCGCAGGGCAGGGGCGGCGAGCGGTGCCCGCGCCGGGTCGGGATCGACGACGACGATCGCTGCGTCGGCAATGGCGAGCGCCCGCGCGCCGTCGGCCGCGAAGCCGATCGAGCCGGGCACGTCGAGGATTGCGAATTCATCGCCGAGATATTTGAAATTGTAGAGGTTGAGTTCGGTCGAGCCGCCTCGCTGGCGCGCCTCGGGGCTCGAATCGCCGATGCTGGAGCCGTTGGCCGTCGACCCCAGGCGGTCGGTGGTTCCGGCTGCAAACAGCATTGCCTCGGCAAGGCTGGTCTTTCCCGCGCCGGCGGGTCCCACCAGCGCGATCACTCGGGTGCCTTTGGCTGGTTCTCCGGTCATGCGACTCTCCCTTCGTGCCGAACGGCGCCGAGAGTCGCTCACGTGAGGCGCTCTGGCGCCTATGTGAAAGATTCACCGTCCGCCTGTTTTAGGCGGAACGCAAGGGGGGTCGTTACGGCACCGACCGCGCGTCGGCACCATTCCATCCGAACAGCTTCCGCAAGGCCGCGCGATAGGCATTGGTGAAGTCGGCTGCGTGCGTGCCGCCGGGGATATCGATCTCGTCGAACGTCCAGGGCAGTTGCCGTTGCCGCCATTCCGCCGCCCACTTGAGCACCATCGCTCGACCATCCGCATTGTTGGCTGTGCCGCTGACCAGCACGAGATGTAAATCGCGGCCGGCTGCAGCTGCCGGTTCGCGCGCTAGCAGCTGCCGGTGCATTCGAGCCGACGGATTGCTGGCGATGCGGGCCCAAAACAGGTCCGGCTGAGTGAAGGCCGAATAGAGGACGAAATTCGCCCCGAAAGACTGGCCCATCAAGATGCGCCGGCGAGGGTCGGCGCGCGTTTTGCTCTCGACGGCGGGCAGGAGCTCATCGGCGAGGAAGCGCTGAAAGTCGGCAGCCCGGTCGCCGAAATCGACCTCGCGATGGTTCACCGGCGGCTTGAAGGAGCCGTAGGCAATGCCGACGATGATCGCTTCGGGCAGATGGTCGTCATAGGTCAGGAACAGATGCTCGGGCGCGATCATCGGAAACGCGGAGTCGCCGTCGAGCAGATAGACGACGGGATAGCGCTCCGTCGGATGCGCGGCGTAGCCGTCGGGATAGCGGATGTAGATGTGGTAGGTGCTGCCCATCGCCTTCGACCGCAGCGGAAAATAATCGCCGGCGAGCGAGGGCAGATAGGTCAGCGGCACGTGCTGGACGCCGGCCGAGCTGCAGCCGGCAACCAGCAGTGAGCCGCATATCAGGGCGAGCCGCGCGATCATCCTTCCCACGCGGCGAAGCGTAGAAAGGCAATCCGCGCTTGAACAGCCGTTAGGCCGCCGGAAGCAGCCTGCGCTCGCCGGCGAGGCGCAGCAGCGCGGCCTGGAGCTTCTCGAACGCCCGGACCTCGATCTGGCGAATGCGCTCGCGGCTGACGCCGTAGACCTGGCTCAGCTCCTCCAGCGTCTTCGGCTCGTCGGTCAGCCGCCGCTCCATCAGGATGTGCTTCTCGCGGTCGTTGAGGCTTTCGAGCGCGGTGACCAGCAGGTCATGCCGGACCTGGCTTTCCTGGTCCTCGGCGATGAGCTCGTCCTGGAGAGGGCCGCTGTCGACGAGGAAGTCCTGCCATTGGCTTTCGCCGCCCTCGTCGCCCTTCAGCGAGACGTTGAGGCTGGTGTCGCCGCCCATCGCCATGCGGCGATTCATCGACACGACCTCCTCCTCGCTGACGCCGAGATCGGTGGCGATCTTGGCGACGTCCTGCGGCTTCAGGTCGCCCTCCTCGAAGGCGTTGATCTGATTCTTCATCCGCCTGAGGTTGAAGAACAATTTCTTCTGATTCGCGGTGGTTCCCATCTTCACCAGCGACCAGGCGCGAAGGATGAATTCCTGGATCGAAGCGCGAATCCACCACATGGCGTAAGTCGCGAGGCGGAAGCCGCGGTCGGGCTCGAACTTCTTCACGCCCTGCATCAGGCCGATATTGCCCTCGGAGATGAGGTCGCTGACCGGAAGCCCATAGCCGCGATAGCCCATGGCGATCTTGGCCACGAGCCGCAGGTGCGAATTGACGAGCTTTGCCGCCGCTTCCGTGTCCCCATGCTCGCGCCAGCGCTTGGCGAACATATACTCTTCCTCGGGGGAGAGGATCGGGAATTTCTTGATCTCGGCGAGATAGCGGTTGAGTCCGGCCTCCCCACCGGACGCGGGGAGCGAGACAATCCCTTTTTGCGTAACCATATTCTAACGTCTTCTCCCTTGGGGCGAGGGGCAGCGCGCTGCCCTAGCCGGTTAGTCCTTATACACCAAGTGAACCATCAGTTCCTGCATGTCCGACGGCATGGCGCTAGCGAACGACAGGCGGTGTCTGGTCACGGGGTGGATGAAACCAAGCTCCGCGGCGTGCAGAGCCTGGCGATGAAAGCCGAGTTCCTTCAAAACCTTGCCGTGCGTCTTTCCGGAACGGCCGTAGACTGGATCGCCGAGCAGCGGGTGCCCGATCGAGGCCATGTGGACCCGCACCTGGTGAGTCCGCCCGGTTTCGAGCCGGCATTCGACCAGCGCCGAGTCCCGCAACCTTTCGAGGCGGCGCCAATGCGTTACCGCGCGCTTGCCGCGGGAGCCCTCGACGACCGCGATCTTCTTGCGGTTGGTCGAAGAGCGCGCAAGCGGGGCATCGACCTTGCCTTCGGCGGCTTGCGGAACGCCGGACACGATCGCGAGATAGCGCCGGTCGATGCTGTGCGCTGCGAACTGCTTCGCCAGCCCTTCGTGCGCGACGTCGGTCTTGGCGACGACCAGCAGGCCCGAGGTGTCCTTGTCGATCCGGTGGACGATCCCAGGCCGGGCGACCCCGCCGATCCCGGACAGGCTGCCGCGGCAGTGATGCAGCAGAGCGTTGACCAAGGTCCCGTCGGCATTGCCGGCCGCGGGGTGCACGACCAGCCCGGCCGGTTTGTCGACGACCAGCACATGCTCGTCCTCGAAAATAACCCGAAGCGGGATGTCCTGCGCCTCGTTGTGCGCCGGAGTGGGTTCCGGCACTGCAACTCGCAGTTGTTCGTCGCCGCGGACTTTCGTCGCGGGGTCGCGCAGGGCAGATCCTGCGCTTTCCACAGCGCCGGTCCTGATCAGGCTCTTGAGCCGTTCGCGCGACAGGGTGGGGACGCTTGCAGCGAGCGCGCGGTCGAGGCGCCAACCCGCATGGGAAGGCTCCAGGCGCACGTCGATCGTCTGAATTCCCCCCATCTGAATGGAATATGGGTTTTCGCGCCCGCGGCTTCAATGTGCGCCAGCTTGCGCCCCGATAAACTCTGGACCATCAAATGCTTCATGAACGCGGTCGATCTCGCCAGTTTGCTTTGTTCGCGCCTGTGTCACGACCTGATGTCGCCAGTCGGCGCGCTCAACAACGGCATCGAGCTGCTCGCCGACGAGCAGGACCCCGATATGCGCGAGAGATGCCTCGAGCTGCTCGCCGACAGTGCCCGCGCGTCGGCCAACAAGCTCAAGTTCTTCCGGTTGGCGTTCGGTGCTGCGGGCGGTTTCGGCGAGGCGATCAACACGGATGAGGCTCATGCCGCGCTCGAAGGCGTGTTCGGGCCGGAACGGCGGATCGAGCTCGGCTGGATGGTCGGCGACGACAAGCTGCCCAAGGGCGCGGTGAAGCTGCTGCTCAACGTCGCGCTGCTTGCCGGCGATGCGCTGGTCCGCGGCGGCCGCCTCGACATCGGGACAGAGCGGAGTGCGGACGCCCTCGAGCTCGCGATCCGCGCCGAGGGGCCGCGCATCCTGCTCGACCCCGCACTGCGCGAAACGCTGGCCAAAGGCAGCACCGGCGGCACGGTCGAGCCGCGCACAGCGGGCGCCTGGCTCGCCCATAGCCTCGCCGCCGAAGCTGGCGGGACGATCCGGTTGTCCGATCCGGCCGACGAGGTGCTGGTGATCGGCGTGACTCTGCCTTCCGCCTGATCCCGAATTTTCTCGGATAACGACGCGTTAACTCCTGCCCGGCATAAGCGGCCCTCTAAGCGGGGGATTTGAGCGCGCCGATGGACGACCTGATCGCGGATTTCGTGGCCGAATGCCGGGACATGCTCGAAGCCCTGGGCGGGGAGATCGTCGCCTGGGAAGCGCAGCCCGACGACCGCGCGCGTCTCGATAACATCTTCCGCTTCGTCCACACCGTCAAAGGCAATTGCGGCTTTTTCGATTTCCCCCGGCTCGAGGCGCTGAGCCACGCTGCCGAGGATGCGCTGGCCGATGTCCGCGCCGGCCGCCGCCAGCCCGACGCCGCCCTTGTCAGCGCAGTGCTCGCCATCATCGACCGCATCGCCGAGATGATTGCAGCGATCGAAGCCGGCGAGGAAATGCCGGCCGGCGACGATAGCGCGCTGATCGATGCGCTTGCCCCGGGAGCCGAAGGCCACGCCACTCCGCTCGCGGCGACCGTCGCCGACGGCCAGGGCAAGGCCACCTCCGCGCCGCGGACCATTCGCCTGTCGGTCGAGTTGCTCGACCGGGTGATGAGCACCGTCTCCGACATGGTGCTCGCCCGCAACGAGCTCGCCCGGCGGCTGCGCGAATCCGAAACGGAAGTCATCGTCGACGGCGCGTTCGAGCGCCTGTCCGCGATCATCGCCGAGATGCGCGACGCGATCACCCGCACGCGCATGCAGCGGATCGAGAATCTGTTCGTGGCCCTGCCGCGGATGGTCCGGGATTTGTCGGGAGAGCTCGGCAAGCAGGTTTTGGTCGATATCGAAGGCGGCGATGTCGAGCTCGATCGTGAGATGATCGAGATGATCCGCGATCCCCTGACCCATATCATCCGCAACGCGGTCGATCACGGGATCGAGCTTCCCGCCGAGCGGCTGAAGGCCGGCAAGCGTGAGATCGGCCTGCTGTGCGTCTCGGCCCGCCAGTCGGGCAACCAGATCCTGATCGACATCCAGGACGACGGCCGCGGGATCGACGGCAAGAAACTGGTCGAAAAGGCCATCGCCAACGGGGTCATCGACAAGGCTGCAGCAGCCCAACTCAGCCCGCGCGAGCAGCTCGCGCTGATCTTCGAAGCCGGGCTTTCGACGGCCAAGGCGGTGACGGCCATTTCCGGACGCGGCGTCGGCATGGATGTCGTCAGGTCCAACGTCGAGCGCATCGGCGGTATCGTCGAGGTCGACAGCCGACCCGGCGAGGGCACTCGCATGACCCTGCGCGTTCCGCTGACCCTGACCATCATCCCGGCGCTGACCGTCTCGATCGGCAATCAGCATTTCGCGATTCCGCGCTCGGCGATCGAAGAGATCGTTCGCGCCAATGGCGAGTCGGTTACGCTCGAGCGTCTCGGCGGGGCAGGAGTCGCAACGATCCGCGGCAGACGGGTGCCGGAAGTCTCGCTCGCCGAGATCCTTGGCCTCGAAAGCCACGTCGGGGACGCCGACCGCCGACTGATCGTCCTGCGGCCCGCGGGCGGCGACGTTTACGCGCTGTCGGTCGACCGCATCCACGACCACGAAGAGCTCGTCGTGAAGCCAGCCGCACCCGCGGTGATGGCGACCGGGCTTTATGCCGGAACCACTCTGGCCGACGACGGCAGCCCGATCCTGCTGTTCGACCCGGCCGGCCTTGCCGAAGTCGGCGGCGTCAAGCTGGAGATCCAGGAGCGTGCGGCCCGCATCGCCGAAGGGCCTGCGAACAGCGGCCCGCGGGTTGTGCCGGTCCTGCTGTTCCACGGTCTCGACGGGGCCCGCCGCGCGCTGCGCCTCGCGGTCGTCGACCGGATCGAGGAAGTCCCGCTGTCCGCCGTTCGGACTACTGCGGGGCAGCTCCGGGTCCAGGTCGGCGACGCGATCCTTCCGCTCGCCGGCGCCGACGGAATCGAGCTCAGCGGCGACAAGCTGCGCGTGTTCCGTCTGAGCGACGGCGTTCACGAGATCGGCTATGCCTTCCGCGAGGTTGTAGATTTTGCGACCATCGACAATGACGTGATCCATGCGGAGCGGCCGGGCGAGGTCAGCGGCGTGTCACTGATCAACGGTGAGCCGGCCGAGCTGATCGACGCGCACTGGCTGTTCGCCAACCATGTCGGCTCGAGCGCACAGCCTGCCCAGCCGCTCGTGTGCCGCCTGCCGGCGGACGATCCGTGGATGCAGAACATGCTGCGCCCGATCGTCGAGGCGGCGGGATATGTCGTCGTCGGCGAGGATTCGGAAACGCCGGCAGACCTGGTCATCGCGAGCCAGGGCGACGCGGTCGGAGAGGCGGCGAGCGCGATCTTCCTGCGCAGCGAGCCCGAGCCCGCCGGCAAGAAGGATGAAAGCATTTATCGCTACGACCGCGCCGGACTGCTGATGGCGCTGAAGTCGGCGGGGAGGGGCAAGTGAACGAGCTGCTGCTGGTCGTCACCATCGCCGGGGAGCGGGTCGCTTTGCCCGCCGCTGCGGTCGAATCGGTGGTCGAGCTGGACACGTTGATCCCGGTTCCGCGCGCCGCTCCGCACGTCGCCGGCCTGTCGGCCTTGCGCAGCCGGGTGCTGACGGTGATCGATTGCCGGCGCTCGCTTGATCTGGGCGTGACCGATTGTTCCGACGGAATCCGCGAAGCCGCGGTCGTCGAGCTCGATGGCCACCATTATGCGCTGATCGTCGATCAGGTCGAAGACGTGCTCGAGGCTCAGTCCGCGCCCGCTCCGCTGCGCGCAGCAATGGGAGCAGGGTGGGAGCGCGCCTCGCTAGGAATGGTCGAAACGGAAACCGGACCGCTGCTGCTGGTCGACGTCGCTGCAATTCTAGCCGGAGGTGCTGAGGCCAAGGCGGCTTAAGCTCTTCGTTACTCTTCCTGATTAATAGAAACCTCGAAAACAACGGGAATGCCGAGCATGAAGAGCTGTCTGATCGTCGATGATTCCAAGGTGATCCGCAAAGTTGCGCGGCATATCCTGGAAACGCTCGAATTCGATGTCGAAGAAGCCGGCGACGGTCAGGAGGCGCTCACGCGCTGCGAGGCCAAGATGCCCGACGTCGTCCTGCTCGACTGGAACATGCCCGTGATGAGCGGGATGGAGTTCCTCAAGCTGCTCCGCCAGCGGGGCCATTCCGACCAGCCCAAGGTCGTGTTCTGCACCACCGAGAACGACATGGCGCATATCCGTGCAGCGCTCGAAGCCGGTGCCGACGAATATGTGATGAAACCCTTCGACCGCGAGACGCTTCACATCAAGCTGCAGCTCGTCGGCGTCGCCTGAGTTCCGCACGTGGAGCGGGCGCTCGCCAGATCGCGGGACCGCCACCAAGGGCTCCCGCCGACACGCCGCCGCATCCGGTTGATGATCGTCGACGATTCGATGGTCGCCCGCGCGGTGCTGTCGCGGATGGTCGAGTCCGATTCGGCCTTTGAGATCGCGGCCGTCGCCGGGACCGCCGAAGACGCCATCGATGCTTTGAACGAAGTCCGCGTCGACATCGTCATCCTCGATCTCGAAATGCCCGGTGCGGGCGGCCTCAAGTCGATTCCGCGGATCATCCGCGCTGCTGCCGGCGCCAAGGTGATGATTGTATCCTCCCTCGCCGAAGACGGCGCGGAAGAGACGGTCGCGGCGCTCGCGCTCGGCGCTGCCGATACCCTGCCCAAGCCCGGCACCGGCCGCTTCAACGGGAAATTCTCCGAGATCCTCGTCGGCAAGTTGAAGGCGCTTGGCTATGCCGAGGACCAGGTCGCATCCGTGCCGATTCCGTCAGGCCGGCTTCCGGGGCCGCTGCGGGCCATGCCGAGCGATCCCATCGACATCCTTGCGATCGGCGCGTCCACCGGCGGCATCCACGCGATCGGCGTGCTGTTCGAAGCGCTGCCGCGGCGGATCGGAATCCCGATCCTCGTCACCCAGCATCTACCCGAGCCGTTCATGCCGGTGTTCGCGCGCCAGCTGCGCGCCTTGGCTCATCGCGAGGCGCTGGTCGCCGAGGACGGCATGGCGCTGCTTCCCGATCGAATCCTCCTCGCGCCCGGCAATGCCCACCTGACCATCGATCATTCCGACGAAGTGCCGGTCGTCCGGCTGCTTCGCGGTCCGAGCGTCAGCGGTTGCATGCCGTCGGTCGACCCGATGTTCGCTTCGATCGGCGCGGCTTACGGCCCTCGCGCGCTAGGCGTTGTCTTGACCGGCATGGGCCGCGACGGGGTCGACGGCGCGAAGCGCCTCGTCGCCAGTGGCGGCGCGGTCATCGCGCAGGACGAATCGAGCTGCGCGGTTTGGGGCATGCCCCGCGCCGTGCTCGAGGCTGGGCTCGCCTGCGCCGTGTTGCCGCCCGACAAGATCGCCCGGCGGATCGCATCGAGAACCGAGGACCAGTAAGCGTGCAGATCAGCGACAGCTCCAGTCGAATTCTCGCCGGCCTGCTCGAGGCGCGCACCGGGCAGCAGCTCACCATGAACCGCCGCTGGCGGATCGAAACCGCGCTCTCGGCCCTGCTTCGCGAGCGCGGCATCGCTTCGCTCGACGAGCTCATCACCATCCTCGTCATGGGCCGCGAGCCGGGCCTGTCGCAGGAGGTCGTGGAGGCATTGCTGAATAACGAGACCTATTTCTTCCGCGATCGGGCGCCGTTCGACCTGTTATCGCGTTACGCCCTGCCGGAGCTCGCCAAGCGGCGGCATGCGAACAAGCGCATCCGCATCTGGTCGGCGGGCTGCTCGACCGGGCAGGAAGTCTATTCGCTGGCGATGCTGTTCGCCGACGACCCGCTGCAGTGGCAGGGCTGGACGGTCGACATCCTCGGCACCGACGTGTCGACGGCGTGCGTCGATCGCGCACGCAACGGAGTCTACACCCAGTTCGAGGTCCAGCGCGGGCTTGGCATCAACCAGATGATCAAGTGGTTCGAGGAGACGCCCGACGGCTGGCGCTCGGTCGAGCCGCTGCGCAAGCCCGTGCGCTTCCAGGTCCACAATTTGCTCGAGCCGCCGCCGCACCCGAGCGGCTTCGACATCGTGCTGTGCCGCAACGTCCTGCTCTACCTCAGCCCGGACAAGAAGGCGCTCGCCTTCGAGCGGCTGGCGAGCGCGATGGCCGAGGACGGCTGGCTGATGCTCGGCGCCGGCGAGACGGTGATCGGCAACACCAACAAGCTTGGCGCCGACGTCAATGCGCGCGGCCTCTATCGCCTGATCGGCGACGGAGCCCCGACCGAGAAACGCCACGGGCAGGACCGGCGGGCTGCAACTGGGGCTTGACCCCGAAGCCATTGCTGTGCGCCATAGCGCGCGTGGATCTCGACCTCATCGATCGCCCGTCGCCCAATTTCGATGAGCGGGCGCTGCCCGTCTCGATGATCGTCCTCCATTATACCGGAATGCCGAGCGCCGAAGGCGCTCTCGACCGCCTGACCTCGCCCGAGGCGAAGGTTTCCTGCCACTATCTCATCGACGAAGACGGGACGGTGTATCGGCTGGTCGATGAAACCAAGCGCGCGTGGCACGCCGGCAAGTCGCGCTGGCGCGGAGTCACCGACGTCAATTCGGCAAGCGTCGGGATCGAGATCGTCAATCCCGGCCATGAGTTCGGCTACCGGCCGTTCCCGGACGAGCAGATCGCCTCGCTGATCCCGCTCGTCGCCGACATCAAGGAACGCCACGGGATCGGCCGCGGCAACGTGGTGGGACATTCGGACGTGGCTCCGGCGCGCAAGGAAGACCCCGGCGAACTGTTCCCCTGGTGGGAGCTCGCCAAGCGGCGGCTGGCCTTGCCTAGCCCGTCGCGCGACCTGATCGACCCCTATTGGACAGATGCGGGCTTCCTGCTTGCGCTCGAACGGTTCGGCTATGACGTGACCGATGAGCAGAAGGCGGTCATCGCGTTCCAGCGCCGCTTCCGCCCCGACCTGATCGACGGGATCATCGACGGTGAATGTCGTGCGAAGCTGCTCGCCTTACTGCTTCCGCGGCCGCAGTAATGGTCTCCGGCGGCAGCGTTGGGGGCGATGCCCGCCAAGGCTATGGCGCGCTGCTTTTGCGACTCCTCCTCGGCTTGCTGTTCATCGCACACCTTTACTGGAAGCTGGTTTTGTTGCCGGGCGGGTTGCCGGCCTGGTGGCATGGCCTGGTCAGCGCCGGCTATCCGCCGTTCGTCCCGGCTTACGTATTGTCGGCCGAGATACTGGGAGCGGTACTGCTGATCCCGGGAGTGCTGACACGCTACGTCGCGGCATATGCGATGCCGATGATGGCCGGGGCCGCCCAATTCTGGCTTGTGCGCACCGGCTTCTACTTCACCAAATCGGGCGCCGAGATGCCCCTCGTCTGGCTGGTGCTGCTGGCCCTCCAGATCGTTCTCGGAGACGGCGCTTATGCCCTCGTTCTCTCGCGACCACTGCGTGCTGCCCGAGTCTGACTCGTCACAGCTGCGCCAGTCGCCTATATCGCCTTTCGCCAGAGGGCCGGGCGGCCGCGGCTTGCGCAAGCAAGGCGAGGAAAGTCCGGGCTCCATGGAACCACGGTGCCGGGTAACGCCCGGCGGGCTGCCTAGCTTCGGCGATGGCGGTTCAGGGATAGTGCCACAGAAAGGATTCCGCCCGGCTTCGGACGGGTAAGGTCGAAAGGGTGCGGCAAGAGCGCACCGCGGTGCTGGCAACAGCGCCGGCACGGTAAACCCCACCGGGTGCAAGACCGAATAGGGGCGGCAAAGGGTCTTCGGACTCTGGGGCATGGTTCCGGCTCGCCGCCCGGGTTGGTCGCTCGAGCCGTGACGCAAGTCTCGGCCTAGAGGAATGGCCGCACAGTCGCGCAGCAATGCGCGATGGACAGAACCCGGCTTACAGGCCCTCTGGCAAATCTTCGGCCGCCGTCATTGCGAGGGGCGCAGCGACGCGGCAATCCACGGTGCGAAGCCGGATTGCTTCGCTTCGCTCGCAATGACAGCTAAACGCAGGAACAATGCCTAAACAGAAGAGATCGGACGACTGGGGATTTCCCCGCTGGCGCTCCTACGGCGACAAGACGCACGGCGCGGCGAAGCTGCGCCTGTGCGACCGCGAGGGCTGCAGCGAGGTCGGCGATCGGCCAGCGCCCAAGGCGCCGAACAGCCCCGAGCGCTGGTATTTCTGCGAAGCGCACGCCGCAGAGTACAATCGGAACTGGAATTACTTCGCGGGCCTGAGTGCCGAGGAAGCGGCCCGCCGCGCGGCTGACGAAGAGACCGGCGCCAAGGGCTTTCGCCAGTCGGCGCAATGGAAATGGGCTGGCCCCGGCGACGGCAGCCGGACCCGCGACGAAATGCGCGCGCTCGACGCGCTCGAGCTCGACAGCGACGCCGACTTCAAGGCGATCAAGGCAGCGCATCGCCGTCTGGTCAAGGAAACCCATCCAGACGCCAATCCGGGCGACGAGGAAGCGGCCAGGCGGTTCAAGCAGGTGCAGGCGGCGTACGACGTGCTGCGCAAGGCCGAGGAGCGCAAGAACGGGACTGCGGCCTAAGCCGCCGCGGCGTAGCGCTCCGCGGTTTCCTTGATCAGCGCGATCATGTTGGGGATGCCTTGGGTGCGGTTGGCGCTGAGGTGCTTGCTGAGCTCGAACGGCGCAAGCGCCGCGTGGACGTCGAGATCGGCGACCTCGGTCGCGGATTTGTCCTGGACCGCCGACAGGATCAGCGCGACGATGCCCTTGGTGATCGCCGCGTTGCTGTCGGCTAGGAAGTGCAGCCGGCCGCTATCCACCGTCGGATAGACCCACACCGAAGCCGAGCAGCCCCGGACCTTGGTCGCGTCGGTCTTCAGAGCGTCAGGCATTGGCTCGAGCTCGCGGCCGAGGTCGATCAGAAGGCGATAGCGATCCTCGCCTTCGAGCATTTGATATTCTTCGAGGATGTCGAGAAGCGGGGGTAGGCCGGCCATGGGCGCGCCCTTACACCGCTAGCGGTCGCGGAGCGATTCGATCTCGCGCGACAGGCTGTTTTCCTTCTCGACCGTGATCCGCTCGAGCACCTTCAGGCGCTCCTTCAGCTCCTTGACCTCGTCGCGCAGCCGAAGATTTTCGGCATGTTCCTGGTCCGAGACCATGCCGTCGCGACCGTCGCGGCGGCTGGAGCGTCCGAACCGGCCGTAGCCGTATCTCGCTCGGATGATCGATGCGACCATCACCATCGCGACGATCAGGACGGCAGTTAGCTGGCCACCATTCATCAGGCTTTATCCTCTTCCGAAATTCGGTCTTGGTCGCGCAGCGCTTCGATCTGCGCCGCAGTTTCCACGCCGCGGTCGGTGACGATCCGTTCCAGAACCTTGATCCGTTCCTGGAGCTGCTGGACCTGGCCGCGAAGCCGGGCATTTTCGCCGTCGTTTGCAGGCTCGCCGCGCATTTCGCGCATCGAGCGCGACGGGATGCCGAGCTTGTGCTTGATGATCGCGAAGGCGA
>Ga0207678_10000773_pt1 | contig 29183 bp, 26 predicted proteins | sample KBSC63metaG_FD_184319 | JGI IMG/M metagenome (GOLD analysis project Ga0207678, IMG submission 184319) | Corn rhizosphere microbial communities from Kellogg Biological Station, Michigan, USA - KBS C6-3 metaG (SPAdes) (version 2) | ecosystem: Host-associated > Plants > Roots > Rhizosphere > Soil ... | reverse complement strand
GTGGCTGGACGGTGCGCGGGACATGGAGGCTCTGGGCACGCATTTCGGCCATGGCCTGACCGAGGCGGAGCTACGCTATCTGGTCGCGCGGGAATGGGCGGTCACGGCCGACGACATATTGTGGCGCCGCACGAAGTTGGGACTGCGCCTCGATGCGGGACAGAAGGCGCATGTGCGGGACTGGCTGGGGGAGAGGGGATGAACGAGCGTCTGATACTGGTGCTGGACGAGGGCACGACATCGACGCGCGCGATGCTCTTCGCGCCGGACGGACGACGGCTGGGCATGGCGCAGGCGGACCTCAGCCAATATTATCCGCAACCCGGCTGGGTCGAACATGATGCGGCGGAAATCTGGGACAAGACGCTCGCCTGCGCGCGCGACATGGTGATGCGGGCGGGCGGCGCGGATCGCATCGCCGCCATCGGCATCACCAACCAGCGCGAGACCGTCGTCGCGTGGGACCGGCGGACCGGCCAGCCTCTGGCTCCCGCAATCGTCTGGCAGGACCGGCGCACGGCCGGACATTGCGCCGCCCTGCGCGACGCGGGCGAGGAGGAAGCGATCCAGCGGCGGACAGGGCTGGTGCTCGATCCCTATTTCTCCGCAACGAAGATGCGCTGGCTGCTGGACCATGCCCCCGCCGTCGCGGAAGCGGGAAGCGCCCTCGCCTTCGGCACCATAGAAAGCTGGCTGATGTGGAAGCTGACCGGCGGGCTGCATGTCAGCGACGCCAGCAATGCCAGCCGCACCCAGTTGATGGCGCTGGACGGTACGGATTGGGACCAGGGGCTATGCGACCTGTTCGGCGTGCCGCCGCACGCCCTGCCGCAGATCGTCGACAATGTTGGCGCCTTTGCCGAAACCCGGGCCGAATGGTTCGGCCAGCCGATCGCGATCCGGGGATTGATGGGGGATCAGCAGGCGGCGACCATCGGTCAGGGCTGCCTGACGCCGGGCAGCGCCAAGGCGACATTGGGCACGGGCGCCTTCGTCCTCGCTCCCATGGGCAGCACCGTGCCCGTTTCGCGGCATCGTCTGCTCGGCACCCTGCTCTGCCGTCTGCCGGGAGAGACGAATTATGCGCTGGAAGGGTCGGTGTTCGTCGCCGGCAGCCTGATCCAGTGGCTGCGCGACGAACTGCGCCTGATCGCGACGGCGGAGGAAAGCGAAACCCTGGCCCGTTCCGTGCCGGACAGCGGCGGCATCGCGATGCTGCCCGCGCTGGCGGGGCTGGGCGCCCCCCATTGGCGCCCGGACGCCACGGGCATGATCCACGGGCTGACGCTGGGGACCCGGCGGGCGCATATCGTGCGCGCGGCGCTCGAATCCCTCTCGCACCAGCTTCACGACCTGGCCGGAGCGTTCGGCTCCGACGGCATGCCCTGGCAAGGCCTGTGCATCGACGGGGGAATGAGCGCCAATGACTGGATCGCGCAGGACCTGGCCGACATTCTGGGCGTGCCCGTGGATCGCCCGGCCGATGTGGAGACGACGGCCCGGGGCGCGGCGATGCTCGCGGCGGTGGGCGCGGGCCTGTTTCCTTCCCTTGCCGCCGCGGCCGGCGGGATGGGGGCGGCGCGGCGACGGTTCACCCCTGCCCTGCCGGACGATACCAGGGACGAAAGGCTGCGCCGCTGGCACGCCTTGCTGGCGTCCACATGATTTTTCTCCACTGTAAAATCATGATCGTGAGTATATTTTAACGATAAGCGTCTAATGCGGGACCGAACATGCAGACGTCACTTCGCCATACTTCGTCCCGCATTGAGCCTGTCGTCCTGGCAGGCGCTTATTTCTTCATGGCGTCGATCGCGCTTGCCAGTTCGCGCTTTGAAGGGGGCCTCGCCTTCATCTGGGGCGCCAACGCGCTGCTGATGGCCTATCTGCTGACATCGCGGGCCAGCGTCTGGCCGCGGGCCCTGATCGCCTGCGGCATGGCAAGTGCGCTGTCGACCGCCCTGTGGGGCATGGGGACCGCCGCCGCCATACCGATGGCCGGCATCAACCTGCTGGAAGCGCTTATCGTCGCGCTGATCTGCCGCCGCTTTGCGCCAGGCGGGAAATTCGCGGGATCGATGCAGCCGCTGTTCGTCTTCATTCTCGCGCTCTGCGGCCCGGCCAATCTGGTCGCGGGCCTGGCCGCCGCCTCCGTGGCATCGGCTCTGACGACAGTGCCGTTCGGTGCGTCGCTGCTGCAATGGTATACCGGGCATGTGCTGGGCGGGCTGACCTGCACGCCGATCCTGATCATGCTGATGAAGGGCGAATTGCGGCGCTGGTTCGGCCAGACCAGGCGCTGGGCTAAGTGTGAAGCGCTCGGATTGCTCCTGCTCTTCGCCCTGGCGACCGGCTTTGTCTTCTACGTGGCCCGCTTTCCCATGCTGTTCGCGCTGCTGCTGCCGATGGTCGCCATCGTCTTCCGCCTGGGCAATCTGGGCGCTGCGGCGTCGGTCATCATCCTGGCGATGATCGGCGGCATGGCGACCATGACGGGCCATGGACCGCTGCACATGATCCCCGGCACGCTGGGCGAAAGGATGCAGTATTTCCAGCTCTTCCTGGCCTTCAGCTTCCTGCTTTCCATGCCGATCGCGGCGGAACTCAACAGCCGCCGGCGCCTGTTCCAGATGTTGCAGGAAAGCGAGGCGCGCTATCGCGCGATCGCGGAAAACAGCGGCGATGTCGTGCTCAACATCCGCGTTGATGGCGTGATCGAATATGCCTCCCCCTCGGCGGCAGAACAGATCGGCTGCGCGCCCGAACTGCTGATCGGGCAGGACGCCGCCAATCTGGTCGACCCGGTGGACCGCGAACAGGTGACCGCGACGCTGGACCGGGCGCTCCACCAGCCCGGCGAAGTGCAGACGGTCGAATTCCGCCCCTTCATATCGGCGCAGGGCAGCGAATGGTGCGAGATGGTGGCGCGCGCCGTCGTTGACGAGCGCGGCATGCCCACCGGCCTTGTCTGCACGATTCGCGACATGTCCCGGCACAAGGCGCGGCAACGCGCGCTTCAGCAGGTGGCGGCGTTGGATTCGCTGACCGGCGCGGACAGCCGGCGGGCTTTCCTGGAAAAGCTGGAAGAGGAAATGCTGCGTGCCCGTCATGGCGGACGGGCCTGCCTGCTGCTGATCGACATCGACCATTTCAAGGCGGTCAACGACTGCCACGGTCATGGCGCGGGCGACCGCGTGCTGGCGGGCTTTGTCGATCGGCTGCGCCCGGGGTTGCGCGGCGGCGACAGTATCGGTCGCCTTGGCGGCGAGGAATTCGCCATCCTGCTCGGCGGCACGGATGTCGTCCGGGCGAGTATGATCTGCGAACGGCTGCGTGAAATGGTCACGGCCCATCCCGTTCAGATCGATTCGGGCGACCTGATCCCGGTGACGTTCAGCGCGGGACTGGTCGCCCTGAGTGGACAGAGCGACAGTCAGGCCGTGCTCGAAGCCGCCGACAAGGCGCTGTACAACGCCAAGCATAGTGGAAGGAACTGCCTGCGCCTGGCAGCCTGAGCATTGGCAGGATGCCGATGCGTCCGCTTCACTGCATCCTGATGTAAGGCGTCTGCGATCCCGTTGAGTGAGGGATCGCAAAACGCTTCCTGTCATTTACCGCTGAATATCCCTCAGAACGGCACTTCATCGTCCAGGTCATTGTCGAAATTCGGCCCGCCCGCACTGCCGCGTCCGCCGCCTGAAGATCGGCCCGAACCGCCAGCAAAGCCACCGCCGCCGCCGCCGCCGCCGCCGCCGCCGCCGCCGCCGAAATCATCATAATCATTGCCGCCGCCAAAGCTGCCCGAACTGGCGCCCCAGTCACCGCCGCCCTGCGAGCGTCCGCCGCCGCCCTGACCACCGCCTCCGGGCGCGCCATCCAGCATGGTCAACACCGCGCCCGGCCCCTGCAGCACCACTTCGGTGGTGTAGCGGTCATTGCCGGACTGGTCCTGCCATTTGCGGGTGCGCAGCTGGCCCTCCAGATAGACCTTCGACCCCTTGCGCAGAAAGCGTTCCGCCACGCCCGCCAGCCCTTCGGAGAAGATGGAGACGCTGTGCCATTCGGTGCGCTCCTTGCGCTCGCCCGACATGCGATCCTTCCAGCTTTCGGAGGTCGCGATCCGCAGGTTGCACACCTTCCCGCCATTCTGAAAGCTCTTCACCTCCGGGTCGGCGCCCAGATTGCCCACCAGAATGACCTTGTTGACCGAACCCGCCATGTTTCCTCCGATAGTTTAGCTGGTCCTTATAGCCCTGCTGCGGTGGCGGTCCAGTAAGTAAGTCCGGCCGCGACATAGGCGAGCGCGAACAGATAGCCGATCATGAACAGCGGCCATTTCCAGCCATTGGTCTCCCGCCTGGTCACCGCGATGGTAGAGATGCACTGGGGCGCGAAGACGAACCAGGCAAGGAAGGCGAGCGCGGTCGGCAGCGGCCAACTGTCCTTCAGCCGGTCGCCCAGGCTGCGTTCCAGCTTTGCCTCATCCTCGTCGGCGTCGAGCGAATAGACGGTGGCGAGCGCGGATACCGCCACTTCGCGCGCGGCCATGGCCGGGATCAGCGCCAGCGATATGTCGCGGTTGAAGCCGATCGGCTGCAGCACGACGTTAAGCCCGTTGGCGACCCGTCCTGCAATGGAATAGTTGACCTGGCTGACCCCGCCATTCTCCGGCGCCTTGGGAAAGCTCAGCAATATCCAGAGGATCACGGTCGAGGTGAAGATGATCGTGCCCGCCCGCTTGAGGAAGATCACCGCGCGCTGCCACAGGCCAAGCACGATGTCCTGCGGGCGCGGCCATTGATATTTGGGCATCTCCATCAGGAAACCGCCGCTTGCCCCCTTGGTGACGGTGCGGCGCAGGACCAGAGCGGCCAGCATCGCGCCGACAATGCCCGAAATGTAGAGGCAGAACAGCACCAGCCCTTGAAGACCGATGCCCAGCGCCACGGTCCGGGCCGGAATGAAGGCGCCGATGATCACGGCATAGACCGGCAGTCGCGCCGAACAGGTCATCAGCGGCGCGATCAATATGGTGGTCAGCCTGTCTTTCGGATCAGCGATGGTGCGGGTCGCCATGATCCCCGGCACCGCGCAGGCGAAGGAGGAAAGCAGCGGGATGAAGGCGCGCCCCGACAGGCCCACCCGCGCCATCAGCCCGTCCATCAGAAAGGCGGCGCGAACCATGTAGCCGGTCGCCTCCAGCATCAGGATGAAGAAGAAGAGGATGAGGATCTGCGGCAGGAACACGATGACGGAACCCACGCCGTTCAACACGCCATCGACCAGGAAGGACCGCAGCAGCCCATCGGGCAGCGCCGCCGTCACGGCATCCCCAGCACTGGCGACAAAGCCCTCGATCATCGCGATCGGCGCCTCTGACCAGGCATAGACCGCCTGGAACATGATGAAGAGCAAGGCGAGCAGCAGGAACAGCCCCGCCACGGGATGCAGCGCCACCCGGTCGACCGCGGCGGTCAGGCGGCGGGAGGGGGTTTCGCGCACGATGGCGGTGCGGGCGATCCGGCGCGCTTCCCTGCGCAACACCTCGAAATCGCGCCGTTCGCCCGCAGGAGCGACGTCACCGACCCCGCCGTCGAGCATGGATTCCAGTTCGCCGCGCAGATGATCCAGACCACGCTTGCGCACCGCCACGGTGGAGATCACCGGCACGCCCAGTTCGCGCGAAAGAATCTGCGCGTCCAGTTCCAGCCCGTCGCGGGTCGCAAGGTCGACCATGTTGAGCGCGACGATGGTCGGCCGACCGAGCGCGATCAGTTCCAGCGCGAAGCGCAGGTGATTGTCGAGGTTGGAGGCATCGACCACCACCACCAGCGCGTCGGGAAGGCGTTCGCCCGCCTGCCTGCCCAATATGACGTCGCGCGTTACCTGTTCGTCGGGGCTGGTCGGATTGAGGCTGTAGGTGCCGGGCAGGTCGACCAGTTCGACCGGCCGGCCGTCGGACAGCGACAGGCGGCCCGCCTTGCGCTCCACCGTCACGCCGGGATAATTGCCCAACTTCTGCCGCGCTCCGGTCAGGGCGTTGAACAGCGCGCTCTTGCCGGCATTGGGATTGCCGACCAGCGCGACCAGCGGCAGGCCGGTCACGCTTCTTCGTCCGCAGCGGCGTCCTGCGGCCCGGTGCGGACAGTGATCGCCGCGGCATGGTTGCGGCGCATGGCGATCGTCATGCGGCCGACCTTGCAGGCAATGGGGCCACGGCCCATCAGGCCGCCATGATGCAGCGCCTCCACGCTGGCGCCTTCGCACAGGCCGAATTCGCGAAGCCTTTGCCCGTCGGACGCGGAAAGGGCGTCCCAGTCGATCAGGTCCACATAGGCAGGCTGGCGCAGCGGCAGGTCGGTCAGGCGCAAGGGTAAGGCACTCGTCATATATTCCTGCGAGTGACTATCAATACCGATTGGAAAAGACCAGCGTGAATCCGCGCCGCGACGCGAGGGTTATATGGCAGGGTATCGCAACCGCCCGATGAAGCGGGCAAAGCTCAACCTTTCACCGGCACCTATGCCCTTCCACTGGGCCTTGGCGCGTTCGAACCGCATCACGCCCTCGATCCGCCGGGCCAGGAAGGCGCGAGTCTCCGCCCAGTCTTCGCTTTCATCATCGACGAACACCAGCAGGGTCGCGGCATAGACCCCGGCCAGGGTCAGCCGCTTCGTATAATGATTGAGGTCCGTCGATTCGTCCCCGGCCGCGCGCCACATGACGTCCGCTGCCCGCCAACCCAGTCTGGCGGCGGCCGCCGCATTGCGCGGCATGGCCATGACCGCCTGCGCCCGGCGCAGCGCTTCGCGATCCCGCGCCAGCAGCGTCAGGCGCGTTTCGACCAGGGTCGTTATGCGCATCCGGATGGAAAGGGTCGCCAGCTTCTCCTGCGGCAACGCTTCCCGCATCCGCGAATCGATGCTCTCGAACCAGGCGTCGATCATCTCCATCGCGCCGCCCGGAAAGGCCAGGGCCGCTATGCCGGCATCGATGCCGCACTGCGCCGCCGCCATCGTCACGGCTTCCCTGCGCCAGCCGTCAAAGGCGGCATGGCGCGGCAGGATCGGCGCCAGCGCGGCGCGCACTTCATCGAGCGTCATGTCTTGATGCGTCGGGGTCATGGCCCGTTACTACGCCCGACCGGCCATGCGTACAAGCGCGCCTGGGCACAGGGGTCGCAAACCGGAGGCCTCCGGGAAAAAGCGGCCGCTCGTCAAGGGCCGCCCCTTTCCCATCCGCCCCTGTTCGCAGCCGTCAGGCGCCGAATCTTTCCCGAAGGGAGAGCATGGCCATGGCCGCCTTCGCCGCCTCGCCGCCCTTGTCCTTCTCGTCCCGTTTGGCGCGGGTCAGCGCCTGCGCTTCATTCTCGACCGTCAAAATGCCGTTGCCGATCGGAATGCCATCCATGCTGAGCGCCATCAGGCCCCGCGCGCTCTCGTTCGACACGACTTCGAAATGATAGGTTTCACCCCGGATCACCACGCCGATGGCGATGAAGCCGTCATATCGGCCGGTTTCCGCCGCCAGCGCCACGGCACCGGGAATTTCCAGCGCGCCGGGCACCGTCACCACCTCATATTTATGGCCCTCATCCTCCAGCGCGGCGACCGCGCCCTCGATCAGCAGGTCATTGAGATGTTCGTAGAAGCGCGCTTCGACGATCAGGAATTTTGCCATGACAGTGGTCCTTAAAGCTCGATCGGATGTTGCCCAACCACGGCCAGGTCATAACCGTCAAGCGCGATCAGGCTATGATGCGTGTTGCTGAGCAGGATCATGTCATGCACGCCCAGTTCGGCCAGGATCTGCGCGCCAACGCCATAGTCGCGCAATTCGTCCATGCCCGATCCCGGCTGCCCGGCATGATGGCGCAGGCTGCGGCTCAGGAAATCGCCCGCCACCGTCGCGGTGAGCACGACGATGATCCCCGCCCCTTGTCGGGCGATGATCTCCATCGACCTGGCGAGCAGACCGTTGCGCGGCCCGGCCGAACCATAGACGTCGTCCAGCAGGGAAAGCTGATGCATGCGGACGAGCGTCGGCTCGTCGGGCACGACATGGCCCTTTTGCAGCACGAGCTGCTCGGTCTGCGTCGCCTTGTTGTAGAAGCTGATCGCCTTCCAGTCGCCGCCCCACTGGCTGGTGAAGACGGTTTCGGCGCGGCGTTCCACCATATGATCGTGCCGGCGGCGATAGGCGATGAGGTCGCGGATCGTGCCGATCTTCATCTTGTGCTTCTGGGCAAAGGGGATCAGGTCGTCCAGGCGCGCCATGGTGCCGTCATCCTTCATCACCTCGCAGATGACGCCGGATGGATTGAGCCCGGCCAGGCGGGCGACATCCACCGCCGCCTCGGTATGGCCGGTGCGCACCAGCACGCCGCCATCCTTGGCCACCAGCGGGAAGACGTGGCCGGGCGTCACGATGTCGTCAGGCCCCTTCGACCCGTCGATCGCGACGGAGATGGTGCGGGCGCGGTCGGCGGCGCTGATGCCGGTGGTGACGCCCTCACGCGCTTCGATCGAAACGGTGAAGGCGGTTTCGTGGCGGGTGCCGTTGTTGCGGCTCATCAGGCCCAGGCCCAGATGATCGACCCGGTCCTTGCTCAGCGCCAGGCAGACGAGGCCACGGCCATGGGTCGCCATGAAATTGATCGCGTCGGGCGTGGCCATCTGCGCGGGGATGACCAGGTCGCCCTCATTTTCCCGATCCTCGTCATCGACCAGGATGAACATGCGGCCATTGCGGGCCTCATTGATGATCTCTTCGGGCGAAGCGAGCGCGGTGCCGCCCTCGCGCTTGGCAAGATAGCTTTCCAGCTTGCCCAGGGTCTCGGCCGTCGGGTTCCAGTCGGCCTCGCCCAGCCTGCGCAGGGAATTGGCGTGAAGGCCTGCGGCCCGGGCAAGGCCGGAGCGCGACATGCCGCCATCAGTGACCAGCGAACGGACGGTATCGATAAGGGCTGATGACATGCAGACGACTCCTTCCCCATGGGATGAGGCGTCATATCACACCAAGATGTGATGATGGCAAGCGATAATCACACTGGGCGAGAATGAAGACTCTGCATCCGGTCCAGATAGCGCGCCAGCACGTCGATCTCCAGGTTGAAGGCGCGGCCCGGCAGCAGGCTGTCGAGCGTCGTCGCGGCGGCGGTATGCGGAATGATGTTCAGGCCGAAATGAACCGATCCATCGGCCTGATCCTCGACCGTGTTGACGGTCAGGGAGATGCCGTCCACCGTGATCGAACCCTTCGCCGCCAGCGCGGGCGCCAGCGCGGCGGGCGCGGCGATGACCAGTCGGGTCGAATCGCCCTCATGCGTCGCCGACAGCAGCGTGCCGATGCCGTCGACATGGCCGGTGACGATATGGCCGCCCAGCTCGTCCCCGACCTTGAGCGCGCGTTCCAGGTTGAGGCGGCCGCCCTGCACCCACAGGCCGGGCGCGGTGCGAGCGACGGTTTCGGCCGACAGGTCGACCGCGAACCAGTCGGCGCCCTTTTCCACGACGGTCAGGCAGGCGCCCGAACAAGCAATGGACGCACCGATGGCGACCGAGTCCATGTCATAGGCGCAAACGATCACCAACCGCAGGTCGCCGCGCTGCTCATGAGTGCGGATGGTGCCGATGTCGGTGATGATGCCGGTGAACATGAGAAAAGTCCGTTGCCTTGTTGTCCATTCGCCCGCGCCCGGACCGGGGGAGGGCGTTTGCGGTGATCTAGTGTGGTGGATTTGAAATACGCCTCATTATAGCGGCTAGGTAGGGAGCGTATTTCAAATCCAAAAACCACACTAGAAATCATATATTTGCTAGTGACCCTGATGAATCTGAAGTTCGTTCAACGCCTACCCAGCGGTGTGACGAACTTCAGATTCGGGTCACTAGGCGTTCCGCGTCCGCACGTAAACCTCCAGCCGGTCATCGCCCAGCCGCCGTTCGTCGTCGATCCGCCAGCGGCCATGCGCATCCGCCAGCTCGGCAAGCCCCAGATCGCCTATTCCCGCCAGCCCCGCACCGATCAGGATCGGCGCGCGATAGAGCAGCAGCCGGTCGACCAGATCGGCACGCAGGAAGGCAGCGGCAGCCTGCGCCCCGCCCTCGACCAGCAGATGGTCGACCTGCGGCAGGGCGGCGATCTCCTCCGGCTCGGTGATGCTTTCCCAGCCATCGGGCGCGCGCCCATGGCTCAGCAATATGCGCCGGGGCGAGCGATCCTCCAGCCCCGGCAGACGCACGTCCAGCCGCGGCGCATCGGCGCGCAGCGTGCCGCCCCCCACCAATATCGCGTCATGCCGCGCCCGTTCCATATGGGCATGGGCGCGGGCTTCCGGCCCGGTGATCCAGCGGCTGGACCCGTCGGGCAGCGCGATCCGACCGTCGAGAGAGAGGCCCAGCTTCAGCGTCACCGCAGGCCGGCCCAGCGTCTGGCGCAGCACGAAACCGCGCATCGCGGCGGCGGCTTCCCGCGCCATCAGGCCCATTTCAACGGCAATGCCGCGCTTGCGCAGCCAGGCGGCACCCTGCCCGTCGGTGCGCGGATCGGGATCCCGCAGGGCGATGACGACGCGCCGCACCTCGGCACGCGCCATCAGGTCGGCGCAGCGCGGACCGCGCGGCGAAAGGTGAAAGCAGGGCTCCAGCGTCACATAGGCGGTGGCGCCGCGCGCGCGGTCCATCGCCTCCTCCAGCGCCTGCGCCTCGGCATGGGGACGGCCGCCTTTCTGCGTCCAGCCCCGGCCCACGACATGGCCGTCGCGCACGATCAGGCAACCGACATTGGGATTGGGGGTGGACAGGCCGCGCCCGCGTTCGGAAAGCGCAATGGCGGCGGCCATGAAGCGCCGGTCCTGCGTGGGATCGGCCGGCGGCAGGCCGGTTTTGGATCGGGCGCTCAGGGCCGGGCCGCCCCGCCCTGCGCGGGTGCGGATTTCTCGGCTCCCTCGGCCTTGGCCAGGCGCTGGTCGAGCTGGGCGTTGATCTGCTTCAACGCCTCCTTGCGACGCGCCGTGTTGCGGGCTTCGTCCGCCTTCCAGTCGATGCCGAAAATATCCGCGACGCCCTGCATCTCCTTCTGCTTCTTCTCGATCGCCGCCTCCCGCTTGGCGAGATCGATCTTCTGCTGGAGGATGATGGCGGCGTCCGACCGATTGGCGTCCCAGCTCTGCACGTAGAAGATCTGGTTGCGCGTCGGCATGGTGTTGGTGTTCGCGTCGACGATGAAGGCCCAGATGATGACCCAGGTTATTGCGACGGACACGCCGAGCAGCGGCCATTTATGAGGCCGGTTCTCGCGAAAATAGCTCCACATGTCGCTCATCGCGCTCTTGGGAGACACCGGACGGGGGAAGATCGCCATGGCGCCGATATAGGGTAAGGCGGGGCCGGATGCAAAAGCGCTGTTGTCGGCTGCCATGATTTCCAGCCCCTTATTGTTGGATTTCAGGCGTCTGCCAGCCGGAAATGGACTGTCAGCACCTTGGTCGAACTGACCGGCACCCCATCCCGAGTCGCCGGGCGGAAGCGCCATTTGCGCAGCGCCTGACGCTGGGTGGCGATCCAGAACGCCTCGTCCGCCGCCGACAGCCGCTCTATGTCGATGACGCGTCCGTCGGTGCCGATGGTGACGCGGACCACCACCTTGCCTTCCATCCCCTGCCGGATCATCGCGCCGGGATAATCGGGCTGGAACATGGCCAGCGCGCGAGGATCGATGCTCGCCTCCGTCAGCACGGGCTGGGGCGGCAGTATGTCGGGCGGCGTGCCCGTGCCCGTGCCAGTTCCACCTGTAACGGTGCGATCTTCGCCCTTCATGGTGAAGCCCGTGGGCGGCGGCGGTATGATCGGCTTTTCCACTATCGTCGGATGCGATTTGGGCTGGGGCAAGGGCTTGGAGTCGGTCTCCGGCTGCGCCTGTTCCGGAGGGGGCGGCGTGTCGGCCACCGGATAGGTGATCAGGGGCGGCGGATCGCGGAAGACATCGATCATCTCCTTGGGCATCAGCAGATAGGCACCCACCACCAGCGCATGGACGGCGACCGCGCCTCCTATGCCGATGGGAGAGCGCTTGCCGCCGCTATAGCCGGAAATGGTTTCGCTGCCTGCCGCACCCATGCTGATACGCTGCATATTACCCTCCTGTCGTCGCTTCCTCTTCGGGAATCGATATGTGACGTTACAACATACTTCTATGATATGTTGCAACATTAATTTTGAAGGCGCAGCGCGTATATTATCCTCCCGGCATGGTCTCCCCGATCCTAGAGCGGGTTTCGATCTGATTGAATCAGATCGCTGCTCTGGATTCTTTGCTGTCCTAGAGCAGCGTGTCGACGCTGTGTATGGCCAGCCCCACCAGCCCGCCCACCAGCGTGCCGTTGACCCGGATATATTGCAGGTCGCGCCCGACCGCATGTTCCAGCCGGCTGGTGACGGTCCCCGCGTCCCAACCGCGCACCGTTTCGCTGACCAGCTTGACGATGGCATCGCCATAGGTCGCCGTCGCTCCCACCGCCGCGCGGCGCACGAAACGATTGATGAGGAAGCGCAGCCGGTCGTCCTGCTGCAGGGTCGCGCCAAGCTGGTGGAGCGCCTCGCCCAACCGTCCCGCCATCGCCTTGCCGGGATCGCGCACCGCCCGCAGCAGCCCGCCCCGCGCCTGTTCCCACAGGCCGTCGATCCAGCGCTGCATCGCCGGATTGTCGACGATCTCGTCGCGGATACGGGCGACGCGGGCCTGCATCTCCGGGTCGAACTGCAGGTCGGCGGCCAGCTTCGTCAGTCCTTCCTCCGCCTTCAGGCGCAGGCTGTGGCCGGGGTCCTGCGCCATGTCGGTCAGCAGCTTGCGCAGCCCGTCGATGATCGCATTGGACAGATTTTCGTCCAGGCCGGTCCAGCGCAGGATCTTGCCCGAACGGTCATGCACCATCTGCCGGACCAGATGGTCGTTCGCCGCCAGCGTCCGGTCCGCCCACAGGATGATGCCGTCCATCACCGGGGCATGGCGCCCGTCGCGCATCGCCGCTTCCAGCGCCTGGCCGATCAGCGGGGCCAGGTTCATGGCGCGCAGCCGCTGGGCGATGGCGCCCTTCACCATGCCGCCCAGCCGTTCCTGGTCCAGCGCCTCCAATATGTCCGCGGCGAGCCGGGACGCGCCCTCCCGCAGGCGCCCGTCGCCGCTGGCGGGGCTCGACAGGAAGCGCCCGGCTGCCCCCGCCATGTCCAGCCGCTGCATTCGTCGCGCCACCACGGCGGGGGTCAGGAAATTGTCGCGCAGGAACAGGGCGAGCGTATCACCGATCCGATCCTTGTTGCGCGGGATGATCGCGGTATGCGGGATCGGCAGGCCCAGCGGATGGCGGAAAAGCGCCGTGACGGCGAACCAGTCCGCCAGGCCGCCAACCATCGCCGCCTCGGCAAAGGCCTGGACGAATCCGATCGCAGGATGAAGATGAGCAGTCGCCCGCGCCGCCAGAAACAACGCCGCCATCGCCAGCAACATGCCCGTCGCCACCATCCGCATCCGCCGCGCCGGATGGACTGGGCTGGCGACGGCGGGCCGGGGCGGAGCGAGCATCTTCATGACCGGCTAACGGTTACGCCGCCGTTTCGTTCAGGCAAGCGCTTCTTTTGCGGGAAGGCGGATGCAATCCGGCAACGGGCCGGCAGCGGATGTCAGGCGCACGGTGCTCCTGCGAAGGCAGGAACCCAGTTCCGTACCCGATGGAACAGCGTCACGCCTGAACCTGGCCCCGGCCTCCACCGGCACAGGACGCGCCATCAAGCCGTTGCCGTGAGCAAATGTCCGCCCGCGATCCCTACTCCGCCGGCTGCGTCGCTCCCGCGCGATCGTCGCCGGGCTTGTATGTCAGCAGGCGGCGGCCCAGGCGCGGACCGATCCATTCCTCGATCCCCAGCGCCAGGCTGAAGGTCGCAGGCACGATCACCAGCGTCAGCACGGTCGACAGGATCAGGCCGCCGATCACGGTGATGCCCATGGGCGCGCGCCAGGCGCCGTCGCCGCTCAGCGACGCGGCGGTCGGCACCATTCCGGCCACCATCGCCACAGTGGTCATGACGATCGGCTGCGCGCGCTTGTGCCCGGCATCGATGATCGCCTCCAGCTTCGGAACGCCCTTGCCCATCTCCTCCAGCGCGAAGTCGATGACGAGGATGGAATTCTTCGCGACGATGCCCAGCAGCATCAGCAGCCCGATCAGCACCGGCATGGACACCGGATTGCCCGTCAGGTGCAGGGCGATCGCCCCGCCCAGCGGCGCCAGCACCAGCGACCCCAGGTTGACGAAGGGTGGCATCAGCCGCTTGTACAGCAGCGTCAGCACCGCCAGCACCAGCATGATGCCGGAAACGACGGCGATCATGAAATTCTGGATCATCTCCGCCTGCCACTTGCTGTCGCCGGTATTCAGCTTCTGCACGCCCGGGATCTGGCCTGCGGCGATCGCCTTCATCGTCGGCAGGGCGTCGATCTTCGCCATCGCCTGGCTGGTGACGACGCCCGGCGCCAGGTCCGCGCCCACGACGATGCGGCGGATCTGGTTGTATCGGCGGATCTGCGTCGGACCGGCGCCGAATTCGATATCGGCCACGACCTTCAGCGGCACGGAGCCGCCATTGACCGTGGGCACCGGCATGTTCTGGATGGTCGCCAGATCGCGCCGGCTGTTTTCCGCGACCGCCACGCGAATCGGAATCTGCCGGTCGGACAGGGAGAATTTGGCGCTGTTCTGATCGATGTCGCCGATCGTCGCGACGCGGATCGTCTGGCTGAGCGCGGCGGTGGTGACGCCCAGGCTGGCGGCGAGGTCGAATCGTGGTTTGATGACGATCTCGGGCCGGTTCATGTCGCCCGCCACGCGCGGCGCGCGAATTTCGCGAATGCCCGCCATTTCCGCCACCAGCTTGTTGGCGGTCTGCTCCAGCCTCACGGGATCGTCGCTGCCGAACATGATGATGATGTCGCGGCCAAAGCCGCCGCCCGACTGCGACTGGAAATTGACGCGGGCGTCGGCCACCTGCTGGAACTGGGGCGCGATCTTGCGTTCCCATTCGACCGAGGAGATCGGCCGGTCCTTCCGCAGCGTCAGGAAGATGTCGGCGCCGGTCGTCTGGATATCGGCAAAGGCGGCCTCGACCATGTCCTTGTCGGCGGCCAGCATGTCCGCGACCTTGCGCGTGATCGCCGTCGTCTGCTGCAACGTGCTGCCGGGTACGGTCTCGATCTTCACCTGGCTGAAATCGGTGTCGATCGTCGGCTGGAACGACATGGGCAGCGTGGCGAAGGCGAAGATCGTGGCGGCGAAAGCCAGAAAGCCCATGCCCATCGTCCAGATGCGATGGTCGCGCAGCCAGGCGGTGAAACGCGCCCGGCCGCCGCGGGCGCGATGGGCCACGGCCTTGCGCTCGTCCAGCGACCAGCGCAGCACGGCCATGTACACGTCCATCATCCGGCCTTCGCCATGGCTTTCCTGGCCATGGGCCTTCAGGAAATAGGCCGCGATCATCGGCGTGATCAGGCGTGCGACCGCCAGGCTGAGCAGCACGGCGACCACGACCGTCATGCCGAACTGGATGAAGAACTGTCCGGAAATGCCCGGCATCAACGCCACCGGCAGGAACACCGCGACGATGGCCATGGTGGTGGCCAGCACCGCCAGCCCGATTTCATCAGCGGCGTCGATGGACGCCTGATAGGCGCTTTTGCCCATGCGCATGTGGCGCACGATATTCTCGATCTCCACGATCGCGTCGTCGACCAGCACGCCCGCGACCAGGCTGAGCGCCAGCAGCGAGATGCCGTTCAGGGTAAAGCCCATCATGTCCATGAACCAGAAGGCCGGAATCGCGGACAGCGGAATGGCCAGCGCGGAGATCATCGTCGCGCGCCAGTCGCGCAGGAACAGGAAGACGATGACCACGGCCAGCACCGCCCCCTCGATCATCGCCTGCATGGCGCTGTGATATTGGCCACGGGTATATTCGACGCTGGTATAGAGCTGCTTGTACTGGACCTTCGGATTTTCCTTCCGCAACTGGTCCAGCACCTTCATCGCATCGTCGAACACGGTGACGTCGGACGATCCCTTGGCCTTTTCCATGCTGAAGCTGGTCACCTGCCGCCCGTTCATCAGCGACAGCGAACGCTGTTCGGCATACATGTCGCGCACATCGGCCAGGTCGGCCAGCTTGACGGTGCGGCCGCCGGAAATGGCGATCTGGGTCTGGCCCAGCGCATAGGCGTCACGGGCGTTGCCCAGCACGCGGATCGCCTGTTCGGCACCGGCGATCTCGGTCCGGCCGCCAGCCGCGTTGAGGTTCACCTGCTGAAGCTGCTGGTTGACCTGGCCGGCGGTGATGCCATGCGATTGCAGCTTGGCGGGGTTCAGGATCACGCGGATTTCGCGGGAAACGCCGCCGCCGCGCTTGACCGCCGCCATGCCCGGCACCCCCAGCAACCGCTTGGCGACGGTATTGTCGACGTACCAGGACAGTTCTTCCAGCGTCATGTCCGTCGCTTCGGCGCTGAAATAGGCGATCGGCCCGCCGTCGATGTCGACGCGGCTGACCCGCGGCGCCAGGATTCCCTCGGGCAGGTCGCTGCGGATCTGGTCGACGGCATTCTTCACATCATTGACGGCGCGGTCGACCGGCGTTCCGATCTGGAACTGCACATTGGTGTTGGACTGGCCCTCCGACACCCAGGAGGTGATTTCGTCCACGCCGCTGATGCCGCGCACGGCGGCTTCGACGCGCTGCGTGACCTGCGTTTCCAGCTCCGTCGGCGCGGCGCCGGGCTGGAGCACGACGACGCTGACCATGGGGAAGCTGACGTCCGGATTCTGGTTGACGTCCATCCGGCTGAAACTGACCAGGCCGGCCAGCAGCAGCGCGACGAACAGCACGATCGGCGACACCGGGTTGCGGATGGCCCAGGCGGAGATATTACGAAAACTCATGACGGCTTCCTCGCCTGCCGGTGGACGCGCCGGGCGGGCGCGTCCCGCCGCTTCATTTCGACCTGCTGACCTCGGGCTTCACCTTCTGCCCCGGCGTCAGGAAGGCGCCGGCCGAAGCCACGATGCGTTCGTCGCCATTGAGGCCGTTCAGGATCGCCACCCCGACATCGGTCACCTGACCGATCTTGACGTCGCGCCTCTGCACTTCGTCGCGGCCGTTGACGACATAGACATAATTGCCCTTCTCATCGCTCTGCACCGCCGATTCCGGCAGCATCGGCGCATAGCCGGTGCCGCTCACGATCGTGGCGGAGGCGAAGCCGCCCGGACGGATCGCCGGATTATAGGGGATGGCGATACGGGCGATGCCCTGCCGCGTCTGGTTGTCGACGACGGGCGACACCTGCCACACGCGCCCGGCAAATTGCGCCGTGCCGCCGACCGGGGTCACCGTGGCGCCGTTGCCCGGACGAATGGTCGCCAGATCGCCTTCGCTGAGCTGGGCGAGCATTTCCATCTCCCCGTCCTTCGCCATGCGGAACAATACGGCACTGCCCGCGCTCACGATCTGGCCCGGTTCCACGGCGCGGGTCAGCACCAGTCCGGCGGCGGGAGCGCGAATGTCCAGCCGGCCGGTACGGGCGCGCTGCTCGGCCAGTTGCGCGACCGCGACGTTGACGCGGGCATTGGCGGCATCACGGGTCGCGGTCCGCTGATCGATATCGGCCTGGCTGATGAAGCCCCGCGCGACCAGAGTCTTGGCGCGGTCGAGCTGGGCCTGCGCCAGCTTGGCGTCGGCGCGGTTGACCTCCACCTGCGCGGCGAGCGACCGGACCTGCTCGGTCTGGACGGAGCGCTCCACCGTCGCCAGCACCTGGCCGGCGCGCACCCAGTCGCCCGGCTGGACCAGCACGCGCGTCACCGCGCCGCCTTCCCCAACCACGCCGACCGGCATTTCCACCCGCGCCGCGAGCGATCCCGTCGCGCTGACGCTGTTCGATACGGTCGACCGGCCGGGGCTGATCACCGTCACGACGGGCGCCTGCGCCGCACTGGCGGGCGCATCGGCGCCCTTGCTATGCATGCTGACCCATGTGGCGATCGCAATCAGGATGATCGCGACGATGGCACCGATCGTCAGCCGCCGGCGCCAGCCGGAGCGCTCCTCCTGCTCGCCAAGAACATGTGCCGGGGCATCGCCGACCAAGGAAGTCTCGTAATTCATCCTGAACCCATCTTTCGGCCATAGGCGCCGTTCGGGTTGCTGTATTATATGAATACATCACCCGGCTCAAGCCCCCATTGCGACGGCGCTCTCAGGCTGCGCAAAACCCGTCCCGGCGCTGGACTCCCTGCCAAATGGGCCCCTTGCCAAAACAGCCCGACTGTGGCGCAATGCATGCTATAGCGGCTGGAGGGCGGCGATGGAATTGCTCGGATGGATCATGGTCGGCCTGTTCGCGGGCGCCATCGCGCGACTGGTCATGCCCGGACGCCATCCGGGCGGCTGCGTGCTCACCATATTGCTGGGCATCGCCGGCGCCCTGCTGGCGGGCTATGTCGGGCGGCTGCTGGGCGTCTATGCGCCCGGAGAGCAGGCGAGCTTCATCGCCGCGGTGCTGGGGTCGATCGGCGTGCTCGCGCTCTATTCCTTCTTCGCCGGACGGGGCTGACCCGCAGAAAAAGGCCGCGCCCTTGCGGGGCACGGCCCTTTTGTTCATGCATGGTGCTGTTTTTAGCGGACCGAACCGCGCCGCACCAGATTGACGATCGCGAGCAGGATGATCGCGCCGACCAGCGACACCAGGAAGCTGTAAAGCGTTAGACCGTCATTGATCGAACCACCGCTGAAGATCAGGCCGCCGATGAACGCGCCGACAATGCCGACGACGATGTTCAGCAGGATGCCCTGTTGTGCGTCGGTCCGCATGACCATGCTGGCAAGCCAGCCGATGACGCCGCCGACAACGAGCCACAAGATGATGCCCATATCTCACTCTCCTTGGACCATAGCCCCTTTCGGGTGGGCTGATCTGTTCAACGGAGAAGTCGGCGTTACGTTCCCTTTCACCCCTTGACAAAGAAGAAGGCCGCCGGATGCCAGATCCGGCGGCCTTGTTGCGACCCTCTATTGCCGTAATGGCTTGATCAGTATTTCTGCTGCCGTTCGTAGAGGGACTTGTAATATTGGATGCGCGTCACGCGCAGGCCGTGCATGCCTGAACGGTCGACGGCCCGCTGCCAGCTGGCGAATTCCTCCAGCGTCAGCGAATAGCGCGCGCAGGCTTCGTCCACCGTCAGCAGTCCGCCATTCACGGCCGCCACGACCTCCGCCTTGCGGCGCACGACCCAGCGCGTCGTGTCGACGGGGGGAAGGCTTTCCAGAGTCAGGGGTTCTCCTAGCGGCCCGACGACCTGTGCAGGTCTGATTTTCTGGTTTTCGATCATTATCACCCTCAATATGCGGCACTGGCGTTGCCGATTTCAGCAGTGCTTCCCTGTTTGCGCTGCAAGCCCTGAACAGGCCCTAAAGCGCCACGGTAAACGCCCCCTTCATCTTCCTTGCCCCACCCTTAAAAGGTTCGCGATCAACGGGTTAAAGCTGCCCGCGAGCCCCACGGCCTCGATATTGCCGCTGGAACGTGGCGCGAGGATATCGGCCAGTTCCTGCACCCAGTCGCCCTCGATTTCCTGCCCCCGCAGGATGCCTGCGACCGCCTGCGCGGTGGGGCTGGCCGCCTGCGCCGCCGCCGAAGCGGCCCGCAAGGACGGCCAGACCGGCACGCGCCGCCGGCCAGAAGGCTTGACGAAGCCGGCCTTGAGCCCGCTCGTCCGAAGGAATCCCAGATCCATGGGTGGGTGATTTACGGAATAAAGGATAAGGTCCGGTAAACTTGTCCCCAAAATGGGGATGGTTGCGACGAAGCGTTGAATCCGTCTGGCACCCCGAAGGGCGGGCGACTATATGCGCGCCCATGCATTCCCAGTTCCCGCCTGCCCGGTTCGATCTCCAGGACCCGCTCGATGCGCGGCGTATCGTCGTCGCCATGTCCGGCGGCGTGGACAGCAGCGTCGTTGCCGCCCTTGCCGCGCGCACGGGCGCGGAAACCATCGGCGTCACGCTCCAGCTCTATGATCATGGCGCGGCGGTGGGACGTACCGGAAGCTGCTGCGCCGGGCAGGACATACGCGATGCCCGCGCCGTCGCCGACCGAATCGGCATTGCGCATTATGTCTTTGATTATGAAAGCCGTTTTCGTGATTCGGTGATTTCGGACTTTGCCGACGAATATATGGCCGGGCGCACCCCCATTCCCTGCGTCAAATGCAATATGGGGGTGAAGTTCACGGACCTGTTCCAGATCGCGCGCGACCTGGGCGCCGACTGCCTCGCCACCGGCCATTATGTCCGCCGGATCGAGGGCGCGCAGGGGGCCGAACTGCATCGCGCCGCCGATCCCGCGCGGGACCAGAGCTATTTTCTCTTCGCCACGACTCAGGCGCAGCTCGACTATCTTCGCTTTCCGCTCGGCGGCCTGCCCAAGCCCCAGGTGCGGGAGATCGCGGCCGAACTCGGCCTGTCGGTGGCGATGAAGCCCGACAGCCAGGACATCTGCTTCGTGCCCGACGGCGATTATGCGAAGATCGTGCGCAAGCTGCGCCCCGATGCCGACGAGGGCGGCGACATTGTCCATGTCGACGGCCGCCTGCTGGGCCGGCACAAGGGGATGATCCATTACACCGTCGGCCAGCGCAAGGGGCTGGAGATCGGCGGACAGGCCGAACCACTCTATGTCGTGCGGCTGGATGCCGAAGGGCGGCGCGTCATCGTCGGGCCGAAGGCGGCGCTGGCGGTGTCGGCGGCGCGGCTTTCCGACATCAACTGGCTGGGCGGGGACTTCGCCGGGCCGCTCTCCGCCAAGGTACGTTCCATGGCCAGGCCGGTTCCGGCGCGGTTGGAGGGTGATCGGCTGGTCTTCGACGCCCCTGAATATGGCGTCGCGCCGGGACAGGCGGCGGTGCTCTATGCGGGCGATCGGGTGCTGGGGGGGGGCTGGATCGCGGCGACCGAAGCGGCGCTCGCAACGGCGGCGTGATCCCGGTCCCTCCCGCACGCGCGCAGGGTTCGGGATTCGCCAGCGACCTTGCCCTTTTTCGCCCCGCCAACTAAGGGCGGCCTGTCATGACTCGCCCGCTCACCTTCGCCATTCCCAAGGGACGCATCCTCGATGAGGTTCTGCCCCTGCTTGCCAAAGCCGGTATCGAGCCGGAGGCGGAATTCCATGACAAGAAGAGCCGCGCCCTCCGTTTCGCCACCAACCGACCGGACGTATCGATCATCCGCGTGCGCGCTTTCGATGTCGCGACCTTCGTGGCGCACGGCGCGGCGCAGATCGGCATTGTCGGGTCGGACGTGCTGGAAGAATTCGACTATTCGGAAATCTACGCGCCGGTGGACCTGGACATGGGGCATTGCCGCCTGTCGGTTGCGGAGCCCATGGGACTGGCCGACGAGGACGAAGCGGCGATGAGCCATGTGCGCGTCGCGACCAAATATCCCCATCTGACGCGCAAATATTATGAGGCGCGGGGCATTCAGGCCGAATGCGTGAAGCTGAACGGGGCGATGGAACTCGCGCCGTCGCTGGGCCTGTCGCGCCGGATCGTGGACCTTGTATCCTCTGGCGCGACGCTCAAGGCCAACGGGCTGGTCGAAACCAATGTCATCATGCAGGTGTCGGCGCGGCTGATCGTCAATCGCGCCGCGTTCAAGATGCGCTCGGCGGAACTGACGCCGCTGGTGGAAGCCTTCCGCAAGGCCGTGGGGGTGCAGGATGCCGCTTAGGCTCGACAGCCGCAACGCGGATTTCGCCGCCGCCTTCACCGCGCTGGTCGACGCCCGGCGGGAAGCCGATGAGGATGTGTCGCGCGACGTGACCGCTATCCTGAAGCGGGTCCGGGCAGAGGGCGATGCGGCCCTGGCCGATTATACCAGCCGCTTCGACCGGCACGACTTGGACATCAGCGGCTGGTCGGTGACGCCGGCCGAATGCCGGGCGGCGCTGGACGGGCTTTCGACCGGACTGCGCGATGCCCTGGAACTCGCGGCGGCGCGCATCGCGGCCTATCATGAGAAGCAGAAGCCGCAGGACAGCGACGGCGTCGATGCCGCGGGCGTCCGCCTGGGCGCGCGCTGGAACGCCGTCGATGCGGCGGGGCTCTATGTGCCCGGCGGGCGGGCCGCCTATCCCAGTTCGCTGCTGATGAACGTAATCCCGGCCAGGGTGGCGGGCGTTTCGCGCATCGCCATGGTGACGCCGACCCCCAATGGCGAGATCAACCCGCTCGTGCTCGCAGCAGCCTCCATCGCGGGGATCGAGGAAATCTGGCGCGTCGGCGGCGCGCAGGCGGTGGCGGCGCTCGCTTATGGCACGGACCGGATCCGGCCGGTCGACGTCATCACCGGCCCCGGCAATGCCTGGGTGGCGGAGGCGAAGCGCCAGCTATACGGCGTCGTCGGCATCGACATGGTGGCCGGCCCGTCGGAAATCGTCGTGGTCGCCGACGGGAAGAATGATGCCGACTGGATCGCCGCCGACCTGCTCAGCCAGTCGGAACATGACCCGACCAGCCAGTCGATCCTGTTCACCGACGACGGCGCCTTCGCCGATGCGGTCGCGGCGGCGGTCGAACGGGCGCTGCCCCGGCTGGCGACGGAGGCCGTCGCCCGGACGAGCTGGAACGCCAATGGCGCGATCATCGTCGTGCGCGACCTGGAAGAGGCCATGCCGCTGGTCGACCGCCTCGCCGCCGAGCATCTGGAACTCGCCGTGGACGATCCCGACGCCCTGTTCGGTCAGGTGCGCCATGCCGGATCCGTCTTCCTCGGCCGGATGACGCCCGAAGCGGTGGGCGATTATATCGCCGGCCCGAACCATGTGCTGCCGACCGGGCGGCGCGCGCGCTTCTCCTCCGGCCTGTCGGTGCTCGACTTCATGAAGCGGACCAGCTTCCTCAGCCTCGACCGGAAGGCCATCGACGCCATCGGCCCTGCCGCCGTCGCCCTGGCGCAGGCGGAGGGACTTCCCGCGCATGCGGCATCGGTGGCGCTGAGATTGGAATAGCCCCGCCCGCACCCTGCCGAAGCCTGTCCCTCGCCGCGTCGGGCAAAGGGCTTCGACAGGTCCGGCCCGAACCGTTATGGAAAGAATATGAACGACCGCTCCAGATCTCGCTCCGCTGCGCGCCTCGCCGCGGTCCAGGCGCTCTACCAGCTTGAGATGGAGGGCACGCCGCTCCAACTGTTGCTGCATGAATTCCACCAGCATCGCCTGGGCGCCACCATAGAGGATGTCACCTATGCGCAGGCGGAGGAGAGCTTTTTCGACGATATCGTGCAGGGCGTTGACCGGCGGCGGGAGGAGATTGACGGGCTGGTCGTGGCGCGCCTCTCCAAGGGCTGGAGCCTGGAACGGCTCGACAAGCCGATGCGGCAGATCCTGCGCGCCGGCACCTATGAGCTGATCGCCCGCCAGGATGTGGCGACCGGCACGGTTATCAGCGAATATGTCGATGTCGCGCACGCCTTCTACGACAAGCGAGAGGCGGGTTTCGTGAACGGCCTGCTGGACGCCGTGGCGAAGGATGTGCGGAAATAGGTCCGCTCCATCCTCGGCCGATCGGCGGGCATGGCAAGCTCGGAGGATAGGGTCCGGTCATGTCCGCTGAATCCCGTTTCCTCACCCTGCTCCGCCTGCTGGCGAACGATCCCGCCGCCCGGGGCCTGCAGGATGATGTGGCAGTGCTCGAATTCGGCGACGCGCGCCTGATCCTCACCAGCGACACCATGGTGGAGGGCGTGCATTATCTCCCCACCGACCCGCCCGCCGATATCGGCTGGAAGCTGGCGGCGGTGAACCTTTCCGACCTCGCCGCCAAGGGCGCAAGGCCGCTTGGCTGCCTGCTCAACTATGCGCTTTCGGGCGACGAGGATTGGGACGCGGCCTTTCTGGAAGGGCTGGGCGAGGCGCTGGGCCGCCATGCCATGCCCTTGCTGGGCGGCGACACGGTGCAGATGCCCAGGGGCGCGCCGCGCAGCTACAGCCTGACCGCGCTGGGCGAGGCGACGGGCCCGGTTCCGATGCGTGGCGGCGCGAAGGCGGGCGACCGGCTCTATCTGACAGGCCCGGTGGGCGATGCAGGGGTCGGGCTGGACCTGCTGCGGTCCATGGCCGGCGCGTCGGGACCGCTGGTGGAGGCCTATCGCCGTCCACGCCCGCGCCTCGCCGAAGGGGCGCTGCTCGCCCATCATGTCCACGCCATGATGGACATATCCGACGGTCTGCTGATCGACGCTTCCCGCATGGCGCAGGCAAGCGGGCTGGCGGTCACCATCGACCATGTCCCGCTCTCCCCGGCGCTGGAGGCTGCGCGCGGGGCCAGCAACGCCGTCCATCTCGCGGCGGCGCGGGCGGGGGATGATTATGAACTGCTCTTTGCCCTGCCCGCCGCGGCCAGGCCGCCCGTGCGCGCCATACCCGTCGGCCGTTTCACGAAGGGCAAGGGCCTGACGCTGACGATAGACGGCGTGACGATCCCGCTTCCCGACCGTCTGGGCTGGGAACATGGCTGATCGGCGTTGATTTGCCTTAACATCGTAACGGGTTGACGCGCGCCGTCGGCCATGTAGCTTCACGACCGACCTTTCTCAGCCCGGTAGGACCGCATGATATGCGTGAGCTACGATGCTGATTGACGCGGTGCCCGATGCCGGAAGCGCATGTTCCGGCCGCCCGCCCTTACGCCCTTCGCCCGCCCGTCATTCCCTGCGGAGCGGCCGATGACAGGCATAACAGGGGGAGAGGAACATCCATGCAGATTGTCACGATTGCCATAGGGTGCGGCCTGCTGGCCGTGCTCTACGGCCTCATCACCAGTAGACAGGTGCTGGCGGCGCCCGTCGGCAATGAAACCATGCAACAGATTGCCGGCGCGATTCAGGAGGGGGCGAAGGCCTATCTCGGCCGGCAATATACCACCATCGGCATGGTCGGCGTCGTCGTCGCGGCGCTGGTCTTCTTCTTCCTCGGCGCGACGTCGGCGGTCGGCTTCCTGATCGGGGCGATCTTGTCCGGCGCGGCCGGCTTCATCGGCATGAACATCTCCGTGCGCGCCAATGTCCGCACGGCGGAGGCCGCACGCGACACGCTGCAAAGCGGGCTGACCGTCGCCTTCCGGGCAGGGGCCATCACCGGCATGCTGGTCGCGGGACTGGCCTTGCTCGCGATCAGTGTCTTCTTCTGGTATCTGACCGGACCCGCAGGCCATGCGCCCGACGACCGGATGGTGATCGACTCCCTCATCGCGCTGGCCTTCGGCGCCAGCCTCATCTCCATCTTCGCGCGCCTAGGCGGCGGCATCTTCACCAAGGCGGCCGACGTCGGCGCGGACCTGGTCGGCAAGGTGGAAGCCGGCATTCCGGAGGATGACCCCCGCAACCCCGCCGTCATCGCGGACAATGTGGGCGACAATGTCGGCGACTGCGCAGGCATGGCGGCCGATCTGTTCGAAACCTATGTGGTGACGGTGGGCGCGACCATGGTGCTGACCGCGCTGCTGGTGACGGGGGTCGACAACGCCTTCCTGATGCGCCTGATGTCGCTGCCGCTGATCGTCGGCGGGGTATGCATCATCACCTCGATCATCGGCACCTACATGGTGCGGCTGGGCGCGAGCCAGTCGATCATGGGCGCGCTGTACAAGGGCTTCTGGACCACCGCGATCCTGTCCATCCCGGCGCTCTATGCCGTGACGCACTTCGCGCTGGGCGACCTCAACGCCCGTTTCGGGACCGATCTGGACGGCGCGGGCGGCTATAGCGGTATGGCGTTGTTCTGGTCGATGATGGTCGGCCTCGCGGTCACGGGCCTGATCGTGTGGATCACCGAATATTATACCGGCACCAACTATCGCCCGGTGCGCAGCATCGCCCGCGCGTCGGAAACCGGCCATGGCACCAACGTCATCCAGGGGCTGGCCATCAGCCTGGAGGCGACGGCCCTGCCGACGCTGGTGATCGTGATCGGCATCATCGTCGCCTACCAGCTTGCGGGCCTGATCGGCATCGCCTTCGCCGCGACCGCCATGCTGGCGCTGGCAGGCATGGTCGTCGCGCTCGACGCCTATGGCCCTGTCACCGACAATGCGGGCGGCATTGCGGAAATGTCGCATCTCGACGACAGCGTCCGCGTCAAGACCGACGCGCTCGACGCGGTGGGCAACACCACGAAGGCGGTGACGAAGGGCTATGCCATCGGTTCGGCCGGCCTTGCCGCGCTGGTGCTGTTCGGCGCCTATACGGAGGATCTGAAATTCTACAACAGCGCGCTCGGCCTCACCGAGCCGGTCGATTTCAGCCTCTCCAACCCCTATGTCATCGTCGGCCTGCTGCTGGGCGCGCTGCTGCCCTATCTGTTCGGCGCCATGGGCATGACCGCAGTGGGCCGTGCCGCGGGCGACGTGGTCAAGGACGTGCGCGACCAGTTCGCCACCAACAAGGGCATCATGGAGGGCACGTCGCGGCCCGATTATGCCCGGACGGTGGACCTCGTCACCCGCGCCGCGATCAAGGAGATGGTCATCCCCAGCCTGCTGCCGGTGCTGGCGCCGATCGTCGTCTATTTCGCGATCTCGGCCGTGGCTGGCACGCCCAACGGCTTTGCGGCCCTGGGCGCGCTGCTGCTGGGCGTCATCGTATCCGGCCTGTTCGTGGCCCTTTCCATGACCTCGGGCGGCGGCGCCTGGGACAATGCGAAGAAATATATCGAGGATGGCCATCATGGCGGCAAGGGCAGCGAAGCCCACAAGGCTGCCGTGACCGGCGACACTGTGGGCGATCCCTACAAGGACACGGCCGGCCCGGCCGTCAATCCGATGATCAAGATCACCAACATCGTCGCCCTGCTGCTGCTGGCCGCCCTCGCACACGGCGCATAAATCACCGATAAAAATGGAAAGACAGGAAAATAGCCCCGCCTTATAAAAAGGCGGGGCTATTATTTTACGGGGGAAAGATTGAGGGGGTTTTCTGTCGTCGCGGGCGTCCTGCTCGCGCAGCTTTGCGTGTCCGCCAGAGCCGAGACGGCACCCGCGCCGCGCAAGGAATGGCCGGTCGAGGCCTTTGCCGAACTGCCGATGATGGTGGAACCGCAACTCTCGCCCAATGGGATGCACCTGGCTGCCAGGGTGGCACGCAACGGCGAGCTGCTGCTGATGATCGCTTCCATCGCAGACGAGCCCAACCGTGTTCGCACGCTGTCCTTGGGAGAAAACGACCTGAACTGGTGGCGCTGGGTCAATGACGACTGGCTGATTGCCGGCATAGGCAGCGAAACCAGCGTGCAGGGCATGCCTTGGTCGATCAGCCGCGTCGCCAGCATCAAACGAGACGGGTCGAAGATCAACATACTGGCCAAGAATGTGGCGGCGCAGAATGGCGACGACGTCATATGGGTTGCCAGCGATGGCAGCCCTCGCATCCTGCTGGCCTATCAGTCATCCATCTACGACGATGAAGCCGGTTTCTGGCCGCAGGTTGACGAGGTGGACGTCACCAACGGAAGGATGCGCCCGGTGGTGCAGCCGCGCCGGAATGTCATGTCATGGTATGCCGATGCGACCGGCGCGGTGCGCATGGGGGTCGGCTATGAAGATACGACGCGGATGGCGAAGCTTCTCTATCGTGACGATGGGCGCTCGAACTTCCGGGTGATCGACCGGGCCAACCGCCGACGCGACGAATCCATGGTCGTGCCGATGCTTTTCACCGCCGATCCCGGCAAGGCGATCGCCAGTGACGACCATGAAGGCACCAATGCCCTGTACGAATATGATCTGACCAGACTGGAATTGGGGAAGAAGATCTTCGCCGCACCCGGTTTCGACATCGACGGGATAGAGCGCGATACGGCTGGTACGGGCCTTGCCGGGGTGCGCTATACGGCCGACGGCCCGGAAGTCCACTGGTTCGATGAGGGGCTGGCGAAGATTCAGGCCGATATCGACAAGGCGGTCGGCGCCCAGCGTCGCGCCCGCATCGTGTCCACCAGCCGGGACCATCAGCGCATGATCGTGCACGTCGGCAGCGCGGACCAGCCGGGAACCTATTATTATTACGACACCTCCGCCGGCGTGATGAGCAGCCTGTCGAAGATCAGCCAGAATTTCGGTCCCGGCATCCATCTCTCGCCGGTCAGGACGATTCGTTACAAGGCCCGCGACGGGCTGGAGATCACTGCGGTGCTGACCCTGCCAGCAGGCAGGGACCCAAAAAATCTGCCGTTGATCCTGATGCCGCATGGCGGCCCCTTTGCGCGCGACAGCGAAGAATGGGACTGGTGGGTGCAGTTCCTGGCCTATCGCGGCTATGCGGTGCTGCAGCCCAATTATCGGGGCTCCTCCGGTTATGGTACCGCCCTTGCGGAAAAAGGGGAGGGGCAGTGGGGCCTTGCCATGCAGGACGACCTCAACGACGCGGTCGACTGGGCGGTGAAGGAGGGAATCGCCGATGCGAAACGGGTCTGCATCGTCGGCGCGTCCTATGGCGGCTATGCGGCGATGCGCGGGGCGCAGCGCGATGGCGGCCGCTATCGTTGCGCCATTTCTTATGCAGGGGTCTCCGACCTTTCGGCGATGATGCGCTATGACGGCCGCTTCCTCAATCATGGCACGCGGAAGGATTGGATGAAGCAACAGGCGCCCGATTTTGCTTCCGTTTCTCCGATTAACTTCGCGGGGCAATTGTCCACACCTATCCTGCTGATGCATGGCAGGAAGGATCGGCGGGTACAGGTGAGTCAGTCACGCGAAATGGCGGAGAAACTGAAGGCAGCAGGTAAAATCGCCGGGCGCGACTATATCTATGTTGAACAGCCGCTGGCCGACCATTTCTTTTCCCGCCAGGCGGATCGGCTGGACTTTCTCCAGCGCATGGACGCCTTTCTGAAGGAGCATAATCCGGCCTGACCAGGCGCACGCGCCATCCCGCGCAGGCCAGAAAGTCACAAATTAGAAATATCATAGTCACAAGACTGTAACGCAATGGTCATAGTGCGCCCTCGTTCGCCAGCCTGGCGGAGGGGAGAATTGATCATGCGACTGACCTGCAAGCTGCTGCCCGCGCTCGCCCTGCTGGCTGCTCCGG
>Ga0207678_10000771_pt1 | contig 29231 bp, 31 predicted proteins | sample KBSC63metaG_FD_184319 | JGI IMG/M metagenome (GOLD analysis project Ga0207678, IMG submission 184319) | Corn rhizosphere microbial communities from Kellogg Biological Station, Michigan, USA - KBS C6-3 metaG (SPAdes) (version 2) | ecosystem: Host-associated > Plants > Roots > Rhizosphere > Soil ... | reverse complement strand
TCGCGATCTTCGTCGTGTCGCTGCTCGGCTTCGCGCACACCACGCAAAGTCCGGCCGTGCTGCTGAAGCCCGCCCTCGGCACGAACGGGATCGGGCTGATCGCCGTCGTCTCCGGACTCGCCGTCGCGCTGTTCGTCACGCAAGGCTTCAGCACCGCCGTCTACCTCGCCGAGGAGATGCGGGAGCCGCGCCGGACCGTCGCGCGGACGGTGTTCTGGACGCTCGGGATCAGCGCCGTCGTCATCCTGGTGCCGGTCGTGGCGATCACCCTGGCCGTGCCGGACACCGCCGCGCTCGCGGGCGTGGACCTGACCGCGCTGGTCACCGGCTGGGGCGGCAGCGCCGTCGGGGTCGCGATCAGCCTGTGCATCGCGGCGGCGATCGTCAACGCGGTGATCGTCATGGTCATCCAGAACTCGCGGGTGCTCTACGCCTCCGCCCGCGACCAGGCGTGGCCGGCACCGGTCAACCGGGCAATGAGCGTGGTGAGCGAACGGTTCGGTGCGCCGTGGGTCGCGACGCTGGTGGTCGGGCTGTCCGAAGCCGTCCTCTGCTTCGTGCCGGTGGAGACGCTCAGCGGCGTCACCGGGGTCGCCGTCGTCGCGCTCTACCTGAGCGTCGCCGCTGCCGCGTTGGGTGCGCGCCGGGCGGCGCACCGGAAGCCGCACGTGTGGCGGATGCCGGCGTGGCCGCTCGTGCCGGGGCTGGCGGTCGCCGCGCTGGGTTACGTCCTGGTCGAACAGAGCGCGCTCGACCTCGGCATCACCGCCGGGGTCCTGGCGGTGTCGGCGCTGTACTGGTGGGGCTACCTGCGCCGCCGTCCCGGACGCTGGGTCGTGACGGTGCCGCAGGAGTAGCTCTCCGATTCGGCTTGGCCCGGCCGGGGTAACCCACTCGCACTCAACCTTCGGGGCCGTTCACCCGTAGTCATCCCCGACAGGACCTTCTGCGAGGGGACGACGGATGCGCAGGACCGGGGTGGTGGCCCTGCTGGGGTCGGTGCTGGTCACGGCGGCCTGCTCGGCGCCGCGCACCACGACGCCGAGCCCGATCGCCGAGCCGGTGCCGCTGACCACCACGTCGGCCACGCCGACCACGACCACCACGCCCCCGCCGTCGCCGCCGTGCGCCGTCACGACCGGCGCCTGCGTGAGCCTGGCGCAGCGGCTGGCCTGGCTGCTGCGGGACGGCCGGGTGGTCCGCGGCCCGGTCCCGGCCGGGTTCGGCCCACCCGACCAGGCGACGCCGGCCGGGTCGTTCCACGTCGTGTGGAAGGACCGCGAGCACCGCAGCAGCCAGTACGGCACCGACATGCCCAACTCGGTGTTCTTCGCCGCCGGCGGCATCGCCTTCCACGCCGGGCCGCTCGACGCGCCGTCGCACGGCTGCGTCCACCTGACCGACGCCGATTCGGCCGCGTTCTTCGACGGGCTGAACGTCGGCGACGCGGTGCAGGTCTTGTAGGCTCCTTCCTCGTTGGACACTCCCACCGTCGTCTCCCGGCTGCGCGCCGCGGGCTGCGTGTTCGCCGAAGACGAGGCCGAACTCCTCGTCGCCGCCGCCACGACACCCGCGGAGCTCGACGCGCTCGTCGAACGCCGTGTCGCCGGGCTGCCGCTGGAGCACCTGCTGGGCTGGGCGGAGTTCCACGGCCTGCGCGTCGCTGTCCGGCCCGGGGTGTTCGTGCCGCGGCACCGCACCGGGTTCCTGGTCGACGTGGCCGTGTCGCTCGCGCCGCCGGACCCGGTGGTGCTCGACCTGTGCTGCGGCTCGGGGGCGCTGGGTGCCGCGTTCGCCGCGGCGGTCCGGCCGCGTGAACTGCACGCCGCCGATGTCTCGCCCGCCGCGGTCTCCTGCGCGCGGCTCAACTTGCCGGACGCCCATGTTTATCAGGGCGATCTTTACGACGCGCTGCCGTCGTCCCTGCGCGGCCGGGTCTCCGTCCTCCTGGCGAACGTGCCGTACGTGCCTTCGGACGCCGTCGCGACCATGCCGCCGGAAGCGCGCCTGCACGAGCCGCTGGTGGCGCTCGACGGCGGCGCGGACGGCCTCGATCTCGCCCGGCGCGTCGCCGAGGGTGCGCCCGAGTGGCTCGCACCGGGCGGGACGCTGCTGATCGAATCCGGTGAACGGCAGGCGCCGGTGCTCTCGGAGATCCTTGTGGCGGCGGGATTGTCGCCGCGGATGCACTCCTGTGACGACCTGGGCGCGACGGTCGTGACCGGTACCGCAAAATCGTGACCTCACGTTCCGGCGCCCCCGGACGTCTACCAAGTGTGATCGTGAAACCGTTCGAGCAAGTCGTGGCCGAGCACGGGCCGATGGTCCTCCGGGTCTGCCGGGCCGTGCTCGGGCCCGCCGACGCCGAAGACGCCTGGTCGGAAACCTTCCTGGCGGCGTTGAAGGCGTACCCCGAGCTGCCCGCCGGCGCCAATGTCCAAGCGTGGCTGGTCACGATCGCGCACCGCAAAGCCGTCGACGTCACCCGCGCGCAAGCCCGCGGTCCGATCCCGGTCGAGGAGGTGCCGGACCGGCCCGGCCGCGCGGAGGCGTGGACCGGCGACCTGTGGGACGCGCTGGCGCGCTTGCCGGACAAGCAACGCCTCGCCGTCGCCTACCACTACCTGGCCGGGCTGCCGTACCGCGAAATCGCGGAGATCACCGGGGGCACCGCCGATGCCGCGCGGCGGGCGGCCGCCGACGGCGTCAAAACCCTGCGGGCCTGCTACCCCCTGGAAGGAGCGCACTCATGACGGACATGTTCCAGTTCTTCGGGGACGAGATCCTGCTCGACTCGAGCGTGATGCACGAGCGGCTCGTCGCCGACGCCGAACGTCAGGGCCTGCTGGACGTCGCCTACCACACGGTCGACACCCCGGTCGGGTCCCTGCTGCTGGCGGCGACCGAGCAGGGCCTGGTGAAGGTGGCCTTCGACCGCCAGGATCACGACGCGGTCCTGGCCGAGCTGGCCGCGTCGATCAGCCCCCGCATCCTCCGCGCCCCCACCCGGCTCGATCCGGTGGCCCGGCAGCTCGACGAGTACTTCACCGGCGAGCGGCACGCCTTCGACGTCCCGCTGGACCTCCGCCTGGCGCGGGGATTCCGCCGGGCGGTGCTGGACCACCTGCCCGAGATCGCCTACGGCCACACCGAAAGCTACGCCCAGGTCGCAACGGCCGCAGGCAGTCCCAAGGCGGTCCGCGCAGTCGGCACGGCGTGCGCGCTCAACCCGGTGCCGGTGGTGGTCCCGTGCCACCGCGTCGTCCGCTCCGACGGATCGTACGGCCAGTACGCCGGCGGCGAAGAAGCCAAGCGGCTCCTGCTGACGATGGAAGCAGCATGACGGCGCCCGACGAGCGTGCCGCCTCCGCCCGGACCGAGGCGGCCGCCGGCTGCGGCTGCGCGTTCCTGCCGGAGCTCCTCGCCCGGGTGGCGCAGAGGCCAAGCGCAACCGACTGACCGCCGAGGTGGCACATCACCACCACCGACGCCGACCACCCGGTTCCGCACCCCCGCCACAGCTCCTCACCCCGGCCACGCAGGAAGCCAAGCGCACCCGGCTGACAGCCGAGGCGGCATTGCCACCGCTCGATCAACGCATCGCCCGGACCACAGCGCCCACCGGGATCGACAACCACAACTGCGCCCGACTGACCACGGAGGCAGCATGACAACACTCGAACAACGCATCGCCACCGCCGACTGGGCCGCCGTGGCGGCCGAGGTCGACGACTACGGCTGTGCGCTCCTGCCGCAGCTTCTCACTCCGGCCGAGTGCGCGCGGCTGGTCGCGCTGTGGGATGAGCCGTCGCACTTCCGGGCGACGGTGAACCTGCGCCGGCACCGCTTCGGGGACAACGGCGACTACCACTACTTCGCTTCGCCGTTCCCGGAACCGGTGCAGCGGCTGCGGCAAAACCTCTACCCGCGGCTGCTGCCGATCGCCCGGGATTGGGCGGCCCGGCTCGGGCGACCGGCCGAGTGGCCGTCCACTTTGGACGAATGGTTGGCGGTCTGCCACGCCGCGGGCCAGCGGCGGCCGACGCCGATCCTGCTGCGCTACGAGACGGGCGGCTGGAACGCCCTGCACCGCGACCTCTACGGCGACAAGGTGTTCCCCCTGCAGGTGGTGATCAACCTCAACGCCCCGGGCACCGACCACACCGGCGGCGAGTTCCTGCTGGTCGAGCAGCGGCCGCGCGCACAGTCCCGAGGCACGGCGACCCTCATCCCCCAGGGCCACGGCCTGGTGTTCACCACCCGAGACAGGCCGGTCCGCTCGGCCCGCGGCTGGTCGGCGGCCCCCGTGCGCCACGGCGTTTCGGCAGTCCGCTCCGGCCGCCGGCACACCCTGGGCCTCGTCTTCCACGACGCGGCATGACCACCCACGACCTCGACGCGCAGCGCGAGCCGCGCACCGGCAACCGACACTCACTCGACCTCGCCTCCCAGGACACGACATGACCACCCACGAACTCGAGGCGCTGCTGGGCTTGCTCGGCGGGGCCCGCCACATCGTCATCGGCACGGACGTCTCCTCCCGCGCGGACGGCGAGCAGATCGCCGCCGCGTGGGGTGGCATGGTGCTGGCGACGGTGACTTGGCCCGGGACAGCCGCGTCGTGGCTGCGTCAGGCTCGCCGGTTCGCGGCGCCGGATCCGGATGCCTGGGTGGTCAGCGCGACCCCCGCAGGGTGGGCGGGCATGGCCCGGCGCCTGCTGCTGTCCACTTCCTGGAGTCCACATCGGACGTTCGCAACCTCGGCGCTGGCCGGCTTTCCGCTACCCGGCCTGCGCGGCACCCATGTGGACGGCACAACTTGGGAGACCCCATGAACCACACAGTCCTGGCTTCCCCGATCGGCACCCTGACCGTGGTCGGCGACGGCGACGTCGTCACCGGCCTGTACTTCCCGAACCACTGGACCCGCCCGGACCGCACCACGTTCGGCCCACGCGACGACACGGCGTTCCCCGAGACGGCCCGACAATTGAAGGAGTACTTCGCCGGCCAACGCACCGGATTCGACGTCCCGATGCGGGCGACCGGCCCTGACCTCGACCTCGCGGTGTGGGCCGAGATCGCGAAGATCCCGTATGGCTCCACGGCGACGTACGGCGACCTGGCCCGCGCGGTCGGCGGCCTGCCACACGAGGTGGGAGCGGCGGTGGGCCGCAACCCGCTGAGCATCCTGGTGGCGTGCCACCGCGTCGTCGGCAAGAACGGGAAGCTGACGGGCTACGCGGGCGGGCTGAAACGGAAGCAGTTCCTCCTGGACCTGGAGCGGCCACCGGCGTCGGCTCTCTGGTGATCAGAGGCGGCTGAGCAGCATCGACCCGCCCAGCCCGGTCATCGTCACGGCGATCACGACGTCCAGGACCCGCCACGCCGCCGGCTTCGCGAACACGCCGGCCAGCCGGCGCGCCCCGAAGCCGAGCGCGCTGAACCAGACGGCGCTGGCCACGCCGGCACCGGCCCCGAACAGCCACCGCCCGTCCCCATGAGCGACGGCAACCGAGCCGAGCAGCAGAACGGTGTCGAGGTAGACGTGCGGATTGAGCCAAGTAAAGGCGACGCAGGCAAGGACGGCCTTCCGCAGCGGGGTGCGCTGTTCCCCCACGGTCATCACCGACGGCCGAAACGCCCGCCGGGCCGCGTGCACGCCGTACGCCAGCAGGAACAGGCCACCGCCGACGGCGATGACACCGATGGCGGTCGGCCACTGCTCCAGCACGGCTCCGATCCCGCTCACCCCCAGGCCGATCAGCACCAGATCCGACACGGCACAGATGACGACCAGCGGCGCCACCGCACCACCGCGCAGACCTTGTTGCAGCAGGAAGGCGTTCTGGGAGCCGATCGCGACGATCAAGGACAGGCCGGTTCCGAACCCGGCCAGCAGGAGAGGCAGCACTCCGTCACGGTAGGAGTGGCGCGAGCATTACTCCAGCTAAAGATCTTACGCAACATTAGCGTTCGTGATGTGCGCGGAGCTGGCCGAGCCGCTCGACGGCTTCCGCGTCGTCGGACCGCGAAAGCAGAGCCGCCGCCTCCCGGGCGACCGACTCGGCTTCGGCGCTCTCGCCGGCCGCCCTCAACGTTTCGGCGAGGTTGGCGAGGACCAGGCCGAGCGCCCTGGGCGCCTCGGCCGCGCGCGCCACCTCCGCCGCCTGCCGGTGGATGGGCACGGCTTCCCCGGCACGACCGGCTTCCCGGTACGTGGTGCCGATCCCGTCGAGTGACCACGCTCGCCGCTGGGAGGTGCTGGTGTCCGAGAACATGCCCAGGGCCCGCCGGTAGGACGAAAGCGCGTCGTCGTACCGGCCCGCGAGGCGCTGGATCCGGCCGTAGTCCAGCAGTGCCCAGCCTTCGGTGCGGGTGTCGCGCAGCTCCCGCGCGAGCTCGACACCGCGCGCGGCGTCGGCGAGCGCCGCGTCGAGGATGCCCGAGTTCGCGGTGGCGCGGGCGAGGAAGACCAGGCCGACGAGTTCGAAGTGCCGGTTGCCGAGCGCCCGGCCCAGTTCGACGCTGCGGCGGGCCGCGTCGACGGCGTCAGCGTGCCGTCGCATCCCGTCGTAGGCCTCGGCCAGGTTGAACAGCGCCGCGGTCTCCCCTTCGACGTCTCCGGCGGCGCGCTGCAGCGCCAGCAGGCTCTCGAACCGCGCCACGGCCTCGCCGAACTTCCGCCGGTGCAGCAGGGTGACGCCGAGCATGTTGAGGATGATCCGCACGCCGTGGCGGTCGTCGAGTTCGCGGAAGATGGCCAGCGCCTCCTCGGCGTGGGCCGCGGCCTCGTCGAACCGCCCTTTCGTCCGCTCGGTCTCGGCGAGCATGGCCAGCAGTTCGCCTTCGCCCTGCCGAGCGCCGTCGCGGCGGGCCGCGGCGAGGGCGACGGTCACCGCCGTCCGCCGGTCGGCGGAGGGCATGCGGTGCATCGCCCGTTCGGCGGCGAGCGCCAGCTGCCAGGTCACGGTGTCCAGCCCGGACCGGGCCGCCGTCCGGATCGCCGCGAACAGGTTCGCGACTTCGAGATCGCACCATTCGACCGCCTCGTCGTTGCCGCTGATCGGCGGCACGGTGGCGGGTGCGGGAAGGACGTCGGGGGTCAGGGCCCGCCCCCAGCGGCGCATGACGAGGCCGACCGCGTGGGCCGTGTGCAGGTACCAGGCCAGGATCCGCGACAGCGCTTCGGCCCGCTGCCCCGGCGGCTCTTCGCGGTGGGCGGCATCGGTGGCGTAAGCCCTCAGGAGGTCGTGGAACTGGTACCGGTCGGCCGCGGTCTGCTCCAGCATGTGGGCGCCCACCAGCGAGTCCAGCAGGGTCCGGGCGGCCGGCACCGGGACACCGGCCGCCTCCGCCGCGACCCTCGTGCCGAACTCCGCGGCCGGGTGCAGCCCGAGCAGGCGGAACAGGCGCGCCGCCTCCGGAGTGAACGACCGGTAGGACAACGTGAAGACCCCGCGGACGCCGTCGTGCTCCTCGCCGCCGCCCGCCGCGAGCTCGTCCCAGAGGCGGGATTCGTCCCGCAGGTTGCCGATCAGCTCGGCCAGCGGCAGCCACGGCCGGGACGCCGCCCGCTCGGCCGCGATGCGCAGCGCCAACGGCAGCCGCGCGCACAGCCGGGCGAGCTCGGTGAGCTCGCCCGGATCGTCGGGGGCGCGGTAGTCCGTGGTGAGCGCCCGGATCAGGGTGATCGCGTCGGCCTCGGGCAGGGTCTCGACGGTGACGCGCTGGGCACCGTCGTGCGCCATCACCCCTTCGAGCCGGTCCCGGCTGGTGACGATCGTGCGGCACGCGGCTCCGCCCGGCAGCAACGGGCGGACCTGGCCGATGTGCGCGGCGTTGTCGAGGACCACGAGCACCCGGCGGCCGGCCAGCAGCGAACGGTAGAGCGCGGCTTTGCCCTCGACGTCGTCCGGGATCCGGCCGGGCGGTACGGCCAGCGCGCGCAGGAAGCGGTCCAGCGCCTGGTCCGCGGTGACCGGCGCGCCCGGGTCGTAGCCACGGAGGTTCACATACAGCTGGCCGTCCGGGAAGCGGCTCGCCACCCGGTGCGCCCAGCGCAGGGCCAGCGCGGTCTTGCCGACGCCGGCCGTGCCCACGATCACGGTCAGCCCGGCCGGCTCGCCGCCCAGCAGGATCCGGTCCAGCCGGGCGATCTCGGCCGTCCGGTTGACGAATCCCCGCACGTCACGGGGCAGTTGCCGGGGAACGTCCGCACTCGCGGAACCGGAACGGTGGAAATGCACACCGCCGCTGATGTCCCGGGCCTGGACGACGTCGCCCGCGGTGCCGGACAGCTCCGAGCGGGTCCCGTCCTGAGCGGCCGGAACCGGTTCGTCACCGGGTTTCTCAGGTCGGGCCATCACCCACCTTGGGAGCGCAGGGCTGCCCATCATATCCGCGCACCTCCCGCCGGCCGTCCGGCGCTGCGAGACTGGCCGGATGCGAAACGGCAGCGACACCGTTGACCTCGTCTGGCTGGAAATCACCGGGAAGTGCCAGCTGACCTGCGTCCACTGCTACGCCGAAAGCACGCCGTCGGGCCGGCACGGCCCGTTGACCCGCGACGACTGGATCCGGGTCATCGACGAGGCCGCCGCGATCGGCGTCCGCAAGGTCCAGTTCATCGGCGGCGAGCCGACCCTGCGCCCGGACCTGCCGGACCTCGTCGGCCACGCGACGACGTCGGGGCTCCGGGTCGAGATCACGTCGAACCTGGTCCGCCTGTCCGCCCGCATGTGGGCCGCGGCGGCCCGGCCCGGTGTGGAGCTGGGCACCAGCTACTACTCGGACGACCCGGCGGAGCACGACGAAATCGTCGGAAGGCGCGGCAGCCACGCCAGGACCACGGCGACGATCGAAGCCGCGCTGGCCCGCGGGATCCCGGTGAACGTCGGCGTCATCGACGTCCGGCCCGGCCAACGGGTGGCTGCCGCCCGAGCGGCGCTGCGGGAGCTGGGCGTCACCCGGATCGCGGTGGACCGGCTGCGGCAGCTCGGCCGCGGCGCGGCGGGCCGCGGCCCGGAAGTCACCGAGTTGTGCGGGCGGTGCGCGAAGGGCGTCGTCGCGGTGCTGCCCGACGGATCGGTGACCCCCTGCCCGATGTCGCGGTGGCTGTCGTTCGGGAACGTCCGCGAGACCCCGCTGGCCGCTTTGGTGCGCAGCGCCGAGGCCGGGCGGATCCGGGCGTCCATCGCGGAAGCCACCACCTGGATCGGGAACTGCGCGTCGGGCAGTACCGGCGGTGGCGGCGGGTGCACGCCGTAACCGGGTCAGCCCGCTCCACCCGGGAAGTCGCCGACGCCGTGTTCGACGAGGTCGAAGGCCTGGTCGATGACCTCCACCTGCTCCCGCCGGACCACTTCCGCGTCGTCGCCGGCGACGATGCGGCCCATGGCGTGGGCGAACACCGTCGTGATCGCCGTGGTCAGCAGGCCCGCCGCCATCCGGGACCGGAACGCGTCTCCGGTCTCCGCGGCCAGCACCGCCGTAAACGCCTCCGCGATTTCGCGTTCCTGCTCGTACCAGCGCGCCATCAGCGCCGGGCTCGACGTCAGGACCCACCAGAAGCCCGGGCCGCCCGCGATCGCGCCCGACAGCGGGTGTCCCGACGCCAGCAGGGAGTGCTGGTGGCGACGCAAAGCGTCGCACGGTGACACCCCCGCCGGACGGGTGCGCACCACCGTCGTCAGCTCCTCCAGGCGGTCCGCGTGGCGGTCCAGGAACAGGTCTTCCTTGCGGGGGAAGTAGTTGAACACCGTCATCTTCGAGACGCCCGCCGCCTCGGCGATCTCGGCCACCGTCACCTCCTCGAAGCCGCGTTCGATGAAGAGGCCTGTGGCGATGTTGGAAATCAGCAGGCGGGTGGCCTGCTTCTTCCGCTCGCGCAGTCCGGGGTCGGGCATGGGCCGAGTATAGACCGAGCCAAAAGTTTGACTCGGTAAAAGTTTCGCGGCATCATCGGACCCATGAACAGGGATGTGGTGATCTCCGGGGGCGGACCGGTCGGCTTGATGCTGGCCTGTGAACTGCGGCTGGCGGGCGTGGACGTGCTCGTCGTCGAACGGCTGCCCGAGCCGGACCAGACGATCAAGGCCGGGTCGGTCAACCTGACCACGGCCGAAGCCTTCTACCGGCGGGGGCTGCTGCCCGCGATGGACGCGGTCGTGCAGCAGAACTTCGCGCAGATCCAGAAGTTCCTCGAGTCCCGCGGCGGGGGCGGCCCCAAGGCCGTTCCCGTCGGGCACTTCGCCGGGATCATGGTCACCTCGGACGGCGTCGACTTCGGCGATCCCGCCTTCCGCGACGTGGGGCCCGCCGCCCGGGTGGTCGTGATCCAGCAGCAGGCCGTCGAGGCCATCCTCGCCGGGCGCGCCGCCGAACTGGGGGTCGAGATCCGGCGCGGCGTCGAGCTCACCGGGTTCGACGCCGGCGACGACGGCGTGACCGTGCACCTCGGCGACGGCGGATCCGTGCGCGCGAGCTGGCTCGTCGGAGCCGACGGCGGGCGGAGCCGGGTCCGCAAGCTGGCGGGCTTCGAGTTCCCCGGGACCGACCCCGCCATCACCGGACGGCAGGCGCTCACCGAACTCACCGGTGCCGACGCCCTGCCCGCCGGGTGGCAGCACGGGCCCGGCGGGCTCTACGTCCACGGGCCGACGCCCGGGCGGATCCTCACCGTCGAGTTCGACGGGCCGCCCGAGGACCGGGACGCGCCGGTCACCGCGCAGGAGGTCGAAGCCGGCTTCCGGCGGGTGTCCGGTGCGGACGTCCGGGTGACGAAGCTCCACAGCGCCACGCGCTTCACCGACAACGCACGGCAGGCGACGACCTACCGCACGGGCCGCGTGCTGCTGGCCGGGGACGCGGCGCACGTCCACTCCCCCTTCGGCGGGCAGGGCCTCAACCTCGGCATCGGCGACGCCGTCAACCTCGGCTGGAAGCTCGCCGCGACCGTCCACGGCTGGGCACCCGGCGGGCTGCTCGACACCTACACGACCGAGCGGCACCCGATCGGCGAGTGGGTGCTCGAATGGACCCGGGCGCAGGTCGCGCTGATGCGCAGCGACGTGCGGACCAGGGCGCTGCGCCAGGTCGTCGGCGACCTGCTGCGCACCGGCGACGGCGCGACCTACCTCGCCAAGAAGCTCTCCGGCGTCCTGCACCGCTACGCGATCGAAGGCGAGCACGACCTCACCGGCCGCGCCGCACCGGACTTCGCGTTCGCCGACGGCACGCGGCTCGGCGAACACCTCCACGACGGCAAGGCCCTCCTGCTGGACCTGGCCGACAACGCCGGACTGCGCGACGCGGCCGCGGGCTGGGCCGGACGCGTGGACGTGCTGGCCGCGAAGTGCGACAGCGAGCCGGCGCCGACCGGTGTGCTGGTCCGGCCGGACGGGCACATCGCCTGGGCGCAGGAGGACGGTTCCACGGCCGGCCTCGAAACCGCGCTGCGCCGGTGGTTCGGCGAACCCGCCTGACAGGATGGGGCGGGTGATCGAACTGCACCCGCCGATCGAGCCCTACGACCACGGGCTGCTGGACGTCGGCGACGGGCACCACGTCTACTGGGAGACCTGCGGCAACCCGGACGGCAAGCCGGCGGTGGTGCTGCACGGCGGCCCCGGCCAGGGCTGCACGCCCGGCATGCGGCGGATGTTCGACCCGGCCCGCTACCGCGTCGTCCTGCTGGACCAGCGCGGGTGCGGCCGGAGCCGTCCGCACGCCGCCGACCCGGCGACGTCGCTGCGGCACAACACCACGAGCCACCTCGTCGCCGACCTCGAACGGCTGCGGGAGCACCTCGGCATCGAACGCTGGCTGGTGACGGGTGGCTCGTGGGGCACGACGCTCGCGCTGGTCTACGCCGAGCGCTTCCCGCACCGGGTGACGGAGATCGTGGTCAGCGCGATCAGCACGACGCGCCGGTCGGAGCTCGACTGGCTGTACCGCGGTGCCGGCCGGTTCTTCCCCGAGGCGTGGCAGCGCTTCCGCGACGCCGCCGGGGACGACGACGTCGTGCCCGGCTACGCCCGGCTGATGGCGGACCCGGCCCGGCGGGACCGCGCCGCGCTGGCGTGGAAAGCCTGGGAGGAAACGGTCCTCTCCCTGGAACCCGGTGCCACCGGAGTCTACAGTGGACAGCCGGACGACGCGTTGCTGGCGTTCGTCCGGCTCACCACGCACTACTACGCGCACGCCGGCTGGCTCACCGACGGCGCGGTGATCCGCGACGCCGGGCGCCTGGCGGGCATCCCCGGCGTGCTGATCCACGGCCGGCTCGACCTCAGCTGCCCGGTGACGACGGCGTGGGAGCTGGCCGAGGCCTGGCCGGGCGCCGAACTGCTCGTCGACGACCGGTCCGGGCACCGCGCCAGCGACGTCAAACGGGCCTGGAAGCTCGCCGCCCTGGACCGCTTCGCCGGTTAAGGGAGCACGGCGGCGATGGTCATGAGCAGCCCGTACCACCGCTGCAGGAAGACGCGGTGGCCGAAGGAGACCGCGAGGTAGGTCGCCACCAACGTCACGAAGTAGACGACGCCGCCCTCCACGTCGACCTCCGCCGCGTCGAGGGTGGGGTCGGCTTCCATGCCCCTCCCACGCGCGAAGCCGGTGATCGGTTGCCTATCCCTCCGCCGCCAGCTGCACCGCCACGTCGATGATCATGTCCTCCTGCCCGCCCACCAGGGCGAGCTCGCCACAGCGACGCAGGATCGCCTGCGCGGGGACGCCGTAGCGCTCCGCCGCGCGCTCGGCGTGCAGCAGGAAGCTCGAGTACACCCCGGCCCAGCCCTGGACGATCGCGTTGCGGTCCATCTTCGGCCAGCGGTGCAGGTACGGCCGGACGACCTCCTCCGCCGCGTCCAGCAGGCCACCGACGTCGAGGCCCGTGTCGATCCCCAGGCGGTCGAACACCGCCGCCAGGACCTCCGTCGGCGAGTTGCCCGCGCCCGCGCCGAGCGCGCACAGCGATCCGTCGACGTACCGGACGCCCGCTTCGTAGGCCAGGACCGAGTTCGCCACGCCGAGCGAGAGGTTCTGGTGGCCGTGGTAGCCGACCCACGCCGTGTCGCCGACCTCGGCGACCAGCGCTTCGAAGCGCGCGCGGGCCTCGTGCATCAGCAGCGCGCCCGCCGAGTCCGTCACGTACGCGGCCTGGCAGCCCGCGTCCACCATGATCCGGGCCTGCTTCGCCAGGTCTTCCGGCGGCGTCCGGTGCGCCATCATCAGGAAGCCGGCCGTCTCCATGCCGAGTTCGCGAGCCAGGCCGAAGTGCTGCGGCGAGACGTCGGCTTCGGTGCAGTGGGTCGCCACCCGGACCATCTCCGCACCCGCGTCGAAAGCGCGTTGCAGGTCCTCGGCCGTGCCGATCCCCGGGACGAGCAGCACCGCGATCTTCGCCTGCTTCGCCTCTTCGCGCGCCGCCGAGATCAGTTTCAGCTCGTCGACGGCGGAAAAGCCGTAGGTGAACGACGAGCCACCGAGGCCGTCGCCGTGGGTCACCTCGATGACCTCGACGCCGGCGCGGTCCAGCGCGCGCACGGTGTCGCGCACCTGCTGCTCGGTGAAGCGGTGGGCCATCGCGTGGCTGCCGTCGCGCAGCGTCGTGTCGACGATCCGGACGTCGTGACGCAGTTCCGGGCGGGTCATGCGGACACCTCCTGCTTGGCGCGCGCCATCAGCTCGCCCACCCGGGCGGCCGCGGCGGTCATGATGTCCAGGTTTCCGGCGTACTCGGGCAGGTAGTCGCCGTTGCCGCGGACCTCGAGGAAGATCCCGACCCGCGCGTTCCCGTCCCACTCCTCGCGCGCGTCGTCGAACTGCGGATCCGCCCGGAGCGCGTAACCCGGCACGTACTTGCGGACTTCGTCGACCATCTCGTGGATCGACGCGGTGATCTCGTCGCGGTCGGCGTCGAGGGGGATCGCGCAGAACACCGTGTCCCGCATGATCATCGGCGGCTCGACCGGGTTCAGGATGATGATCGCCTTGCCGCGCCCGGCGCCGCCGATCTCGGCCACCGCCTGCGACGTCGTGCGCGTGAACTCGTCGATGTTCGCCCGCGTCCCCGGCCCCGCCCCGCGCGAAGCGACCGACGCGACGATCTCGGCGTACGGCACCGTGGTCACCCGGGAAACCGCGTGCACCATCGGGATCGTGGCCTGGCCGCCGCAGGTGATCATCGAGACGTTCGGCGCCTCGATGTGCGTACCGAGGTTCACCGGCGGGCACACCATCGGGCCGAGGTGCGCCGGCGTCAGGTCGATCGCCTGGATGCCGGCTTCCTCGTACCGCGGGGCGTTCGCGGCGTGCGCCTTCGCCGACGTCGCTTCGAACACCAGTTCCGGCAGCGGATCCTGGCGCAGCAGCCAGTCGACGCCCTCGGCGGAGGCCGCGATCCCCTGCGCGCGGGCGCGCTCGAGGCCGTCCGACTCGACCACGCCGACGACGTAGCCGACTTCGATCACATCACTGCGTCGCAGCTTCGCCAGCAAATCGGTGCCGATGTTGCCGGGGCCGACGATCGCCGCCATCACGGGAGCCATGGTTCGACCGTCGCACCACGCCGGCCGGTCGGGACAGGCTTGTGTTCCGACCAGCGGAACGCCGCCATCGCGGCCAGCAGCGCGACCACTCCCCCGCAGGTCATGACGGCCGGGACCGACACGGCGTCCACCACGAACCCGCCCGCCAGCGCCCCGGCGGAGAGCGTGGCCTGGAACGACGAGGTGAACAGGACCGTCGCCGCCTCCGGTGCGTCCGGTGCTGCGCGGGCGAACCAGGCCTGGGAGCAGACCGGCACCGCGCCGTAGGCCACGCCCCACGCCACGAGGACGACGAGCGCGCCGATCGGTCCGGTGTGCGGCAGGACGAAGACCGACACCGCGATCACCACCGCCCCGAGCGCGAAGCCGCCGCGGTGCCGCCCCGCCAGGAACGTCCCCGCGATCCCGGCAGCGCCGTACGCCAGCAGGTACCCGCTGAGCACCTCCGGCCGGACGACGTCGCGCAGCAGCGACGTGACGTAGGTGTAGGTGCCGAAGTGGGCCAGCACGACCAGGAACGTCACCAGCAGTCCACTTCGGACACCGCGACGCCGTAGGAGTCCACTCAGGACGTTCAGCCGGGTCGCCTCCGCCGTCGGCAAGGGCGGCACGAGGACCACGATGGCGGCGGCCGTCCCCAGACTCAGCACGCCCAGCAGGAGGAAGGCGCTCCGCCAGCCCGCGAACTGCCCGACCAGGGTGCCGAGCGGCACGCCCAGCACCGAACCGAGCGGAACGGCGGAGAAGATCACCGCGGTCGCGCGCGCGGCGGCGGCCGGGCCGACGAGCCGGGGTGCCAGGCCCGCGCCGATCGACCAGAAGCCACCGATGACGAGCCCGACGAGGAACCGGGCGGTCAGCAGGACCCAGAACGCGGGCGCGGCCGCGGCGAGGAACCCGGCGGCCGCGAGCAGGACCATGAGGACGGCCAGCATCAGCCGCCGGTCGACCCGCCCGGTCGCGACCGTCACGACCGGAGCGGCGACGGCGGCGACGAACCCGGGCACCGTCATCGTCCAGCCGGCGGTCCCGGCCGAGACGCCGAACCCGGCCGCGATCGGCGTCAGCAGCCCGATCGGCAGGATTTCGGTGGTGACGATGGCGAAGATCCCGACGGTGACGGCGAAGACGGCCGGCCACCGCGGTGCTGGTGCGTTCATGCGGCCCAGTGAACCGGCGGCGGATCCCCCGGGGCTGGCAGGTTTGCGACGGCTTGATCGCCGCGCGGGGTCATGGCGGATTTCCGCCGGTTTGATCGACTCGGGATCGGGGCAGTCCGGAAAAGCACCCGATCGAGGAGGTTTCGATGGCCGACCGGCGTTGGCACTTCATCCCCGCCACGGTTTCGCTGTGCTGGCTCTACCTGGGCGTGGGGGCGATTCTGCTCGTCTCGAGCATCCTCACCCTGACCGGCACCGAAGGCCGGGCGCCCGTCCTGACGGTGATCGCGGCGGTGGCCGCGGTGGCCCTGATCGCCCTTTCCGTGGTCGGCCTGGCCCGCCCGAAACTGCGCGGCCGCTGACCGGCCGGGTCCCGCGGCGGCGCCGGGGCCCGGCCGGAGTTCCCTACAGCTCCTGGTGATCCGCGTGGTCCACCCGGGCCTCCGGGACCGGACGGCCGAGGCTCACCCGGAAGTCGTCCACACCGTCGAGGACGAACGTCGGCGTGCCCGCGGCCTTGTCCGCGCGGCAGTGGTGCACGTCGGCGTCGGCCACGTCCCGCAGGACGAACGCCGGGCGCGTGTCCGGCTGGCCGAACCGCACGTCCACGTTGTCCCAGCCGATTCCCCGGGCGTGGCGGACGAAGAAGCCGTACGCCGGGAGGGTGCCGAACATCGACGGTTCCGGATACGCCGTTTCGAGCTCCGGCGGGTTCTGCACCGCGTCGCCCGGGGTGAGTCCGCCCGCGAGGTGGTGGCGGATGTTGCTCAGCTTGACGTCCTCGATCGGGTGGCCCGGAATGCCGGCGAAGCACGAGGGGTAGCGCGGATCGGCGTCGATGGTCGTGACGTCGCTGATGCTCACCCGGCGCAGGAACCCGACCGGGATCCCCGCCGGCCCGCGCATCCGCGCTCCGAGCCGGAGGAACAGCGGCATCTGGACGTTGCGCATGGTCAGGTTGCTGATCGTGACGTCCTCGAGCCGCCCGCCGTCGACCGTCTCCAGTGCCAGGCCGCGGCAGTGCTCGAAGACCACGTTGGAAATCGCGATGTTGCGGAAGCCGCCGTTGGATTCGGTGCCGAACTTGACGCGGCCGGTGCGGCCGTACGACGCCGACGTCTTGAACGTGCCACCGACGAGGGTGCCGAGGTCGTAGCCGCTGACGAAGCAGTTGTCGATGGTGACGTTTTCGGTGTCGCGCACCTGGTTCAGCGCGTACGAGCTCTTGAGCACGATGGCGTCGTCGTTCGGCGAGTTCACCGTCGTGTTGGCGATCCGGACGTTCTTGCAGCAGTCGATGTTGATGCCGTCGCGGTTGGTGTCGATCACCAGGCCGTCGATGCGGAAGTTGTCGACGCCGGTGGGCAGGATGCCGAAGTGCCCGCCGTTGACGATCGTGATGTCGCGGATCGCGATGTTGCGGCACAGCTTGAGCGCGATCGCCTTGTTCCCGTTGAGCGGCGCGGATTCCGCGCTGCCGCCGGCCACCAGGCCCTTGCCGTCGATCTTGCCGGGCCCCTCGATGGTGACGTTCTCGAGGTTCTCGCCCCAGATCAGGCTGTTGTGCCAGTGGCTGTGCCCGAAGTCCTGGTACGGGTTGCCCGCGCCCGGTTCGGCGGGGTCGTAACCCTGGCCGCCGGCCGGGGCGGCGGCCAGGATCGTCGCGTTGGCGGCGAGGTACAGCGCGATGTTGCTCTTGAGGTGGATCGAATAGCTCGCGTACGTCCCGGCCGGGAAGTACACGGTCCCGCCGCGGGTCGCGGCCGCGTCGATCGCGCGGTTGATCGCGGTGGTGTCGATGGTGCGCCCGTCGCCTCTCGCGCCGTACTTCGTGACGTCGAAGAAGCGGCCTGACGGGTTCCCGAATTCCTCGGCTGCAGCCGCCGGAGATCCGACCAATGGCAATGCCGCACCCGCGGCACCCGCAGCTCCCCAGACGACGGCACGGCGGCGGCTCAACGCTCTTCCCACTCCAGCTCCCTATCTCGCAACGGCAGAAGCACGGCTGGGTGCTTCCGACGGCGGATCGGGAATACTTCTTCAGCTAAGAGCAAATGATCGGATGAGTCAAGCTCGTCCCCGCCCGGCGGCGGGGACGAGCTTGATCTTCAGTCCAGCACGTCCCGGACGGTGCCCGCGGCGACCGTCAGCCGGCCTTCGCGCATGGCGAACCCGAGGCCCGGGCTCATCGCGACCGGCTGCCCGAGCTCCACGGTGAGCTCCGCCGCGTCGCCCGGCCGGACGACCGTGACGCCCTCGGCGAGGGCGACCACCCCGACGACGTCGCTGGTGCGGAAGTGGAACTGCGGCCGGTAGTTCGCCGCGAACGGCGTCCGCCTGCCACCCTCGGCGGCCGACAGCACGTGGACGTCCGCGCGGAACCGCGTGTGCGGCCGGACGCTGCCGGGCAGGCAGACGACCTGGCCGCGCCGGACCTCGCCGCGCTTCACCCCGCGCAGCAGCACCGCGGCGTTGTCGCCCGCCTCGGCGCGGTCCATCGGCTTGCCGAACGTCTCGAGCCCGGTGGCCACGCTGGTCACCGCCGGGCCGAGGCCGATCACCTCGACCGCGTCGCCGACGGCGAGGGTGCCCTGCTCCACCGCGCCGGTCACGACGGTGCCGCGGCCGGTGATGGTGAGGACGTTCTCGATCGGCATCAGGAACGGCAGGTCGAGCCGCCGCGGCGGGATCGGCACGTGCTCGTCGACGGCCTCCAGGAGGTCGAGGATCCGCTGCGTCCACCGCGGGTCGCCCTCGAGCGCGCGCAGCCCGGACACCCGGACCACGGGCACGGCGTCGCCGTCGAACCCGTAGCGGGTGAGCAGCTCGCGCACCTCGAGCTCGACCAGGTCGAGCAGTTCCTCGTCGTCGGCGACGTCGGCCTTGTTGAGCGCGACGACGAGGTGCTCGACGCCGATCCGCCGCGCCAGGACGACGTGCTCGCGGGTCTGCGGCATCGCGCCGTCCTGCGCCGAGACCACGAGCACCGCGCCGTCCAGCTGAGCGGCGCCGGTGATCATGTTCTTGACGTAGTCGGCGTGGCCGGGCATGTCGACGTGCGCGTAGTGCCGGGTCGGCGTCTCGTACTCGACGTGCGCGATGTTGATGGTGATGCCGCGCTCGATCTCCTCCGGCGCGCGGTCGATGCGGTCGAAGGCGACGAAGTCGGCCCCACCCCGCTCGGCGAGGACCTTCGTGATGGCCGCGGTGAGGGTGGTCTTGCCGTGGTCGACGTGGCCCATCGTGCCGATGTTCAGGTGCGGCTTGGTCCGCACGTACCGCTGCTTGGTCATGGGTTTTCCCTGCGCTGGAACGAAAGATGCGCGAAACCGGGCGGAGCGCGTCGACCCTCCCCCGGCGGTTTCGCGCCCAGGGCGGGGGAATCGGGGAAGGGTCAGCTTCGAGCGCCGGTCAGCCGTGCCGACAGGGCGCTCGGCAGGGACAAGCCTGCGAGCGTCGCGCTATCGGACACGGGGAACATGCCCAGGAGGGTGTCACGCCTCGGAGTGCGGTGTCATCCGGTTTTCCGCGGCCGCATGATCAGCGCCGCAACCGAGTACACGCAGGGGTTTCCGGTGCGGTTCGCGTAGGAATGCGTCACGTCGGCGGGAAAGTACACCGAATCGCCCGCCGCCAGGACGTACTCGGCGTCGCCGACACCCAGGCAGAGCTGACCCGACTCGACGGCGACGAACTCGTGGGAACCCGGTGCGTACGCCGGGAAAGCGCCCGCGTCACAGCCGGGCGGCAGGGTCGTGCGGATCCACTCGAAGTTGACGCCGGGGACGACCGGTGTCAGCACCGTGCGGTGCCAGCCGCCGGGTTCGGTGATGTGGTCCTGCTCCGCCGCGCGGCGGACGATCACCCGGTCGGTCTCGAGGTCGGCGAGCAGCCGCGAGAGGGACAGCCCGAGGCCGTCGGCGATCCGGGACAGCACCACGACCGTCGGCGTCTTCTCGCCGCGCTCGATGGCCGACAGCATGCTCACGCTGACGCCCGCCTCCGCAGCCAGGGCGCTCAACGCCAGCCTGCGGCCCGCCCGCAGGTCGTGCACGTGGCGGCCGAGCGACACCGGATCAATCATTCCTCTATAATACCGCCTATGTCCACTATAGCGGAAGCGACGGAGGCCGACGCCGAAGGCATTGCCGCCGTCTTCGCGCCGTACGTCACCAGCACCGTCTTCACGTTCGAAACCACGCCGCCGACCGCGGAGCAGTGGCGAGCGAAGATCCGCGAGAGCGCCTGGCCCTTCCTCGTCCTCGCCGACGAGGGCGAGATCCTCGGCTACGCGCTGGCCACGCCGTGGCGGCCGAAGCCGGCGTACCGGTTCTCGGTGGAGACGACGATCTACCTCGCGCCCGAGGCGGCCGGCCACGGCCATGGGCGACGGCTGCTCGACGAACTGCTGAAGCGGTGCGCGGAAGCCGGGGCGCGGCAGGCGATCGCGGTCGTCGTCGACTCCGGCAACCCGGCGTCGCGGAACCTGCACCGCGCGGCCGGGTTCACCGACGCCGGCGTGTTGCGTCGCGTCGGGTTCAAGCAGGACCGCTGGCTCGACACCCTCCTGATGCAGCGCGAACTGGGCTAACGCGATTTCGCCCGCAGGTGCAGCCGCTCCCCCTGCTTGCCGAACAGGCTGAGGATCTCCGCGGGCCTGCCGTCGACGGCGCCGAACCAGTGCGGTAGGCGGGTGTCGAACTCCGCCGCCTCGCCCGGCCCCAGCGTCATGTCCCGGTCGGCCAGGATCAGCCGGAGCCGTCCCGAGAGGACGTACAGCCATTCGTACCCCTCGTGGACCTGGGGATCGGGTTCACTCGTCTCCGGCTCCAGGATCATCTTGAACGCCTGTGGCGCGCCGGGCTGGCGGGTCAGGGGCAGCACCGTCATCGTCGCGCCGTTGTGGCGCGGGATGCGGCGCGCGGTCAGCCGGACGCGGGGATCACCGACCTCGGGCGCGCCCACCAGCTCGTCGAGGGGCACCTGGTGGGCCTGGGCGATCGGCAGCAGCAACTCGAGGCTCGGCTTGCGCTGACCGGACTCCAACCGGGACAGCGTGCTCTTCGAGATGCCCGTCGCCGCCGACAGGTCGGCGAGCGTGACCCGCCGCTGCGTGCGGACCCGTTTGAGCCGGGGGCCGACCTCGGCCAGGGCCTGGGTGATCGCGTCCGTCATGCCTCCAGGAAACCCGCTCGTCCCGGAAACAGCAACATTAGTTGTCGAATCCGCCAAGCCGGGTTCAAGGTGGCGGCATGAGCGAAAACAACAGCTTCGACGTCCTGGTGGTGGGTGGCGGCGCCGCGGGCCTCAGCGCCGCCCTGATGCTGGGCCGGGCGCGGCGGCGCGTCGCGGTCGTCGACTCCCGAGCCCCGCGCAACGCGCCGGCGGCCCACATGCACGGCTTCCTCTCCCGCGACGGCCTGCCACCGTCCGAACTCCTGGAAATCGGCCGCGACGAACTCCGCGGCTACGGCGTGGAGCTCCTCGAAGACCACGTCACCCGGCTCGGCCACGGCTTCACGGCGAAACTGGCGAACGGCCGGGAACTCACCGCCCGGCGCGTCCTGATCGCCACCGGGATCCACGACGACCTGCCGGACATCCCGGGCCTGCGCGAAAGCTGGGGCACCGACGCGGTCACCTGCCCCTACTGCCACGGCTACGAAGTCCGCGACCAGCCACTCGGCGTCCTCGGCACCGAACCGGCGAGCGTCGAGCACGCGCTGCTGGTCCGCCAGTGGTCGCCGGACGTCGTGTACTTCGCCCACACCACGCAAGTGCCCGAAGAGGACCGGGAACGGCTCGACGCGCGCGGAATCCGCGTGGTCGAGGGCATCGTGACCGGTATCAGGCGTGAAGGCGGCCGGCTCACCGGCATCGAGCTCGGGGCCCGGTTCGTGCCGCGGACGGCGCTGTTCCTCCGCACCCGGACCGTCCCGCACGACCAGCTGCTGCGCGACCTCGGCTACGTCGAAGGCGACGTCGACCCGTCCGGGAAGACCGGTGTGCCGGGCGTGTGGGCCGCGGGGAACGTCGTCGACGCGCGGGCGACCGTGATCATCGCCGCGGCCCAGGGCGCGGCCGCGGCCGGGGCGCTGAACCACGACCTCGTCACCGAGGACGTCCGGCAGGCGGTCGACGCGTTCGGCGGCTTCTCCCCCGCGATGGAACGCGCGGCGGCCGGGGCGCGCTGACGTCCTGGCGTCCGGCGGCCCGGCGTGCCAGGCTCGGCGGGTGCGTCCGACGCTGTACGAATTCGCCGGCGGCGAGCCCGCGTTCCGCGCGCTGGCCGCCGCCCACCACGAGCGCTGCCTGGCCGACCCGGAGCTGAACCACCCGTTCTCGAAACGCGACCAGCACCCGCAGCACGTCGAGCGGCTCGCCTGGTACTGGGCCGAGGTCATGGGCGGCCCACCGCGGTTCTCGACGGAGTGCAGCGACCACTCGGCGATGCTCCGGATGCACGCCGGCAACGGCGACATGAGCGACCTCGGCCGCCGGTTCGTGACCTGCTTCGTGCAGGCCGCGGACGACGCCGGCCTGCCCGCCGATCCGGAGTTCCGCGCCGCGCTGCGGTCCTACATGGAGTGGGCGGTGGCCGAGGTGCTCACCTACCCCGGCCCGCCCACCGAGGTCCCCGCCGGGCTGGCCGTGCCCCGCTGGTCGTGGCACGGGTTGCAGCCGCTGTAACGACCGGGGCGGCCGCCGCGTCTTGCAGGCGACGACCGGCTGTGGAGGTCCGTCGCCAGAGCCGGTCCGGCCGGGTTCCCCCCACCCGCCCGGACCGGCTCGTCCAAGCCGTCCCGCGGCTCACGCGGTGCGGCCGCGCTCCGCACCGAGGCGGCTGACCAGCTCGGTCAGCGCGGGCCCCAACGGCCGGTCGACCCGCACCTCGGCGTAGCGGTCACCGCGGGTCTCGCCGCGGTTGACGATCACCACCGGCTTGCCCGCCCGAGCCGCGTGGCGGACGAACCGGAGCCCGGACATCACCGTCAGGGAAGAGCCGAGCACCAGCAGCGCGTCGGCGGTGTCGACCAGCCGGTAGCACTGCTCGACCCGCGGCCGCGGCACGTTCTCGCCGAAGAACACGACGTCCGGCTTGAGGACGCCTTCGCAGGCCTCGCACGCGACCGGCCGGAACCCGCGCACGACGTCGGCGGGCAGCTCGACGTCGCCGTCCGGGTTGATCCGGGTGGCCGCGCCAGTGAAGCCGGGGTTGGCCGCGCGCAGCCGGCGGTCCAGCTCCGCGCGCGGGCCGGTGCGGCGGCAGCCCAGGCAGATGACGCGGTCCAGGCTGCCGTGCAGCTCGACGGCGTCCGCGGTCCCGGCCGCCTGGTGCAGGCCGTCGACGTTCTGCGTGATGACGCCTTCGACGTACCCGCCTTCGCGCAGGGCGGTCACGGCGCGGTGGCCGTCGTTCGGGTCGGCGCGGGCGATCGTGCGCCAGCCGAGGTGGCTGCGCGCCCAGTACCGCTGCCGCCCTTCGGCGCTGGTGACGAACTCGTCGTAGGTCATCGGCGTGTGCCGGCGCAGGCTGCCGCTTTCGCCGCGGTAGTCGGGGATCCCGGATTCGGTGGACAGCCCGGCCCCGCTGAGCACGGCGACGCGCCCCCGCGCGACGACGCGGGTCAGCTCGTCGAGGCTGGACGTCCGCGGCAGCGGCGCGTCCGCCGATGTCCAGGAGAGGGTGGGCCGGGTCCGCACCAGGCCAGCGTACGTGGCCGGCCGGGGCCGGACCGGCGGACGGGTGACGCTGTGCGCCGACCGTGCCACCTTCCGCTGTCGACCTGGGATCATGCGGTGAACCGGAAGTTCGCCTGGTGGCCTGCGGGGGGTACGGCGATGGTCGACGAACCGACCTACGAGCACGGCCCGGGCTCGGTGACGAACCAGCTGCCGGGCACCGCGACCGGGCCGGTCGTGCAGGCCGGCACGATCCGGCAGGTCGTCCTCTCCCCGGCGGTCCCGCGGCGGGAACTGCCGGTGCCCCGCCAGCTGCCCCCGGCGGTGCGCGACTTCGCCGGGCGCGACGACCAGCTCGCCCGGCTGGACGAGCTGCTGCTCGCCGACGACGAGAACCGCCCGGCCGCCATGGTCATCTCGGCGCTGGACGGCACCGCCGGGGTCGGGAAGACGGCACTGGCCGTGCAGTGGGCGCACCGGGTGGAACACCGCTTCGCCGACGGCACCCTGTTCGCCGATCTGCGCGGCTACGGCCCGGGCGCCCCGGTGCGCCCGGACCTCGTCCTCGCGTCGTTCCTGCACGTACTGGGGGTCGACGAGGACCGGATCCCGGCCGAGCTGGACGCCCAGGTCAGCGTGTACCGCTCGGCACTGGCCGGCCGCCGGGTGCTGATCCTGCTGGACAACGCCGGCACCGCCGAACAGGTCCGGCCGCTGCTGCCGGGGTCACCCGGCTGCGTCGTCCTGGTCACCAGCCGGGCCAGCCTGACCGGGCTGCTGGTCGCCGAGGCCGCCAGTCAGGTCACCCTCGACCTGTTCACGCCGTCCGAAGCCCGCGTGCTGCTCCGGAGGATCCTCGGGGCCGCGCGCGTCGCCGACGAGCCCGACGCCGTCGCCGACCTCGTCGAGGTGTGCGCCCGGCTCCCGCTGGCGTTGCGGATCGCCGCCACCCGCATCGCCACCCGCCGCCACACCAGCGTCGCCGAGGTCGTGGCCGACATCGGCGGCGGCCGGGACAGGCTGGACGTGTTGAGCAGCAGCGGAGACGAGCGCAGTGCCGTGCGGAGCGTGTTCGACTGGTCGTACACGCGGCTCTCGGACGACCACGCCGGCCTGTTCCGCCGGCTCGGCCTGCATCCCGGGACCGAGGTCGGGGTGCCCGCCGCCGCGGCAGTGGCCGGGCTCGACGAGACCACGGCGTACCGGTTGCTGGAAGCGCTGGCCGACGTGCACCTGATCGAGGCCGTCGGCGGCAGGCGCTACCGGTTCCACGACCTGCTGCACGCCTACGCGGCCCATCGCGCCGAGCAGGACGACGACCCGGAAAGCCGGCGCGAGGCCACAACGCGGCTTTTCACGTGGTACGCGCGCATCGCGCAGGCCGCCGACCGGCTCGTCTACCCCGGGCTCGAATCCCCGGACGTCGAACTCCCCGCGGCGGGCCCCGAACTGCCGCTCGCCGACCGCGCCCAGGCGTTCGCGTGGCTGAACACCGAGCAGGCGAACCTGCTGGCGGTGCTGCGCTCGGGCCCCGGCTACCGAATCACCGTCGTCCTGGCCGCGGCCGCCCGGTTCCTCAGGCGCCGGGAACGCGCCCAGTGGTCCGTGCGGCTGGAAGCCGAAACCCTCGGCATCGAAGCCGCCCGGGCGGCCGGGGACCGGGCCCGGGAGGCGTTCCTGCTCGGCTTCCGTGGCGACACGCTCGCGGACCTCGGGCGCTGGGACGACGCGGAAGCCGACTTCGGCCGTCAGCTCGCCCTGGCGCAGGACCTCGGCGACGCCGTCCGGCACCAGGTGGCGCTGGCCGGCTTGGGGCAGATCCGCCTCCTGCAACAGCGCTACACCGACGCGCGGGACTACTACCTCCAGGCCTTGCCACTGGCCCGGCGGGCGGGCGGTGGCCGTCCGGAAGCCGTCGTGGAGTGCAACCTCAGCCAGATCAGCGTGCGGCTGGGCGAGTTCGACCAGGCCCGCGCGCACGCCGAACGGGAACTCGTGCTGCGTCGCGAAAGCGGCGACCACGTCGGTGAGGCGTACGCCCTGCGTGACGTGGCCGTGGCGCTGCAAGGCCTCGAAGCCCATGACGGCGCGATCGAGTACGCCGGGCAGGCCATCGCGCACTACCGGGCGCTCGCCGGCACCGAGACCCTGCTCGCCGACGCCCTCGAGACGGCGGCAGCGTCGCTGGAACACACCGGGGAGGTGTCGCGCGCGGCGGAATGCCTCGCGGAGGCCGGCGCGCTCCTCGAAGACCTGGACGTGGAGCGCGCCGCGGCCTACCGCGCCCGGGTGCGGGACCTGACGACCCGGCGTGCAGCGGCCGGGCAGGAGACGAACTGCCTGCCGCCCCGCGCCTAAGGACCGGCCGGCCCGTCCCACCCGGAGCCGGTGTCCACAAAGGACTTCAGCAGGGTGGTCAGCACGGGGTCGCCGCGGCCGTTGAGTTCGTCGGAGGCGATGCGGCGGGCCACGCCCGCCAGGAAGTCGGCCACCTGGACCCGGGGGTCGGTGCGGGAGTCGACGAAACGCACTCCCGCCAGGCGGGGGCCGAGCGTGGCCTTGAGCTGGAGGACGCGCTCGGCCGTGAGGGCCAGCTGCTCGTCGTGCACCAGGGCGACCGGGGTGCCGTCGGCGCTCCAGTGGCGGACCGTGTGGATCACCGCGGGCACCAGCGGGTCCAGCACTCCGGCCAGGCCCGGGTCGCTCGCCAGCCGCTCCCGGTAGGCGGCCACGCGCTCCGCTCCCCCGCGGAACCGGCCGACGATCTCGCCGGCTTCGCCCGGGACGCGCGCGAGTTCGTCGACCAGGGCGAAGAACTCCGCCGGTGACGTCGTGACCCCGCGGCGGGGGTTCAGGCGCACCACGCTCGTGAACGCGGTCAGGAAGAACTGCCAGCGGGCGGCGCCGAACGCGGCCGGGCCCGCGCGGTGGAGGGTGCGGGCCGGTGCGTCCGTGCCGTCCCCGGCCAGCAGCGTGACGGCGGCGCGCACGGCGAAGAACGTCTTGCCGGTCAGGTGCACGTGCCCGCGGCCGCCGAGCGGGCCGTCCGGGGCGAGCAGCCACTCGAGCACCGCGCGGTGCTTGGCGCGCAGCAGGTGGTTGGCCTTGTACTCCTCGGCGGGCGAACCGATCCGGGCGCGGATCTCCCGCACGCACTCCGCCGCCGAGGGCCAGGACATCCGGACGCCGGCGTGGGCGAAGACGTCCGTCTCGCCGCCGAGCAGGTTCTCGCCCTCCGAGCCCGACTCGTCGCAGGCGATCTCGACCGGGCGCACCCGCCGATCGTGCCAGAGGGCCCCGCCGCGGGCGAGGGGATTACCGGCGCGGGTCACGGTTGGGCCACGGCGGCTAACGACCGCGGCGGATCCGGTGACTCGCCGAGAGCAGGTGTGCTCGGGAGGCACCGATGGGAACGAACGAACGACCGGCGCGGCTCGCCTTGACGGCGGCCGTGGTGCTGCTCCTGCTGGGTGGCACGGGAGTCCTGGCGCGGCAACGGGTTTCCGGCCCGGCGGCCGGGACGCCGGCCATCGCCGGGATCGAGGTCGTCCCGCGCGCCGGCATCCGGGTCGCGCTGCGGCCGGCGCCGGAACCGGCCGTCGCGGCGCCGATGACCCGCCGAGTCGGCGGCGGCGCGGACCTGAGCTTCGACGGCGGCCCGCCACCGCAGGTGCGGATCGCCGTGCCCGCCGCGCCGCCCCCGGGGTTCGCGCCCGTCGTCGTCACCGGGAACGGGCTCCGGCTCGTGCCCGCCACCTACGACAGCGCCACCCGGAGCATCGTTGCGGAAGCCGCCCACCCCGGCGGCTTCTGGGGCGGCCTGCTCGATCTCGCCGCGCTGGGCCGCGAGGCCGAGCCGTCGGCACGGCCGGCCTGCGCCGGGCGTCCGGCGAGCTCCGGCGGGGTGACCGTCGACCTCGGCGAACCGGATCCGCGAGCGCCGGTGTGGGTCTGCGTGACGGCCGGCAGCGGGCACGCGAACGTCACGCTGACCTCGCACGCGGCCGTGCCCTACCGGATCGTGCTGCCGCCGGGCTGGCCCGAACCGAGCACCCGGACCGCGGCGGCGAGCACCGCCGCCGTGCAGTGGCCCGGCCGTCCGCGACAGCGCGACCTGCTCTGGCCCGGTTCCGGCGTCACCTACCCGGTCCCCTTCGACCTGCTGCCGGCGCGCATCCGCGGCCAGGCCGAGCCCGGTCCCGCCCTCGGGACGGCGCTCGCCGCGGCGGCCCACCGCGCCGCCGTGCTGTTCGGCCTCGCCGACGGCCCCGGCCCGGCGGACGGCACGCTGACCTGTGCCGCCGACGCCGGCACCGCCCGGTACCGCCCGGATCGGCCCTTCGCCGAGGTCGCGGCCGAGGTGTGGACGGCGCTCGAGGCGTGCCACCCGGACGGCGGCGCGGTGGTGCGCCGGCTCCTGGCCGCCGGGATCGGGCCGGTGACGAGCACCGTCGCCGCGGCGAGCCCCGCCTTCGAGATCCCGGTGACCACCCGCCGCGCGCAGCGGTTCACCCAGATCGTCGAGTACCGGCCGCGGACGGGCACCACGACCTCCCGCGCGAGCGGCCCGTGCCCGGAGGTGTCCGCGGTGTCCGGCCGCCACGACGCCTACCGCTGCTCGGCGGGCGGCACGACGTACGACCCGTGTTTCGCACTCCCGGGGCCGCGGCCGCAGGTCACCTGCCCGGCCTCGGCGACCGGGGCCGTCCTCCTGAGCTACTCCGGCGCGCTGCCGTCGCCACCCCGGGACGGCGGGACGGCCGACCCCTTCCTGCTCGTGCTGGAGAACGGCCTGCAGTGCACCGCCGTCGCGGCACCGGAGGTCCGGTACACCTGTTCGGACGGCCGGACCGTCCTGCACGGCGCCCCGGACGCGTCGAGTCCGATGTGGACGATCGAGGGCCGGACGATCGCGAAGGCCTACGCCTGAGCCAAGGTGATCTTGCCGCCGGTGACCGTGACCGGCTTCTTCTCCAGCGGCTTCGACGCGGGGCCGTTCGCCACGGAACCGTCGGCGATCTTGAACCTGCTGCCGTGGCAGGGGCAGTTGATGGTGCCGTCGGCCACCGCGTCGACCGTGCAGCCCTGGTGGGTGCAGATCGCCGAGAAGGCCGCGAAGGTCCCCGCCACCGGCTGCGTCACCACCACCTGCTTGTCCGCGAACACCTTGCCGCCGCCGACCGGCACGTCCCCGGACGCGCCGAGTTCGGTGCCGCCGGGCGCCGCGGACGGCGCCGCCGACCCGCCCGGACCGCCGCCGTAGGTGGCGCAGCCGGCGGCCAGCCCGGCACCCAGGACCGCGAGTGCCGTCCGGCGCGCCAGTGCCGGGTCCCCGTCGTCGTTGCGCACGTTCCGTCCTCCGCTGCTAGAAGATCAAGCCGAACCGGGTGAAGAACCACAGCGACGCGCTCAGCCAGAGCCCGACCAGCGCGGTGAAGACCAGGCCGCCGAGCAGCGGGAGCGACCACCCGGGTGCGCCGTCCTTGCGCAGCAGGAGCATCTTCGCGACGAACACGCCGTAGAAGAAGCACCCGAGCAGGGAATGCGCCAGCACGCGCAGGTCGAACGCCTGGAACCCGAGCGCGTAGAGGCAGTGCATCGCCACCGGGATCGACACGAGGAACGCCAGCCGTCCCGACCACCGGTGCACCGGCGCGACCCACGCGGGCGCGCCGCCGCCGAGCTTGCCGTACATCGCCAGTGCCGAGCCGAACTGGACGAGGGCGAGCACCACGACGACCGTGGCGAGCCACGCCTTCACCGACTGCGGACCGGAGAAGCGGGCGACGTTCACCGCGACCCCGGTCGGGGTGTGCAGGCCGCCGTAGACGCCGAG
>Ga0207678_10000769_pt1 | contig 29267 bp, 22 predicted proteins | sample KBSC63metaG_FD_184319 | JGI IMG/M metagenome (GOLD analysis project Ga0207678, IMG submission 184319) | Corn rhizosphere microbial communities from Kellogg Biological Station, Michigan, USA - KBS C6-3 metaG (SPAdes) (version 2) | ecosystem: Host-associated > Plants > Roots > Rhizosphere > Soil ... | reverse complement strand
GAGCGCCAATCACCGGAGGAACAACCCTGCCGTAACTATTTTGGAATGACGAATTTAGCTATAACCCTTTTGGAATGACGAATTTGCAGGGCACGTTAAGCCGCAAGTCATTGAATCGAATGATCTTATAAGGGGGTACCCCTCATAGAGTCTGTCCAAGGACCTACTGGTCGCCTTCCGCATCGATGGTGATCCCCACCTCATCGCCCACGACCATGGTCGGAGTCTTGGGAGCGAAGTTGAAGTCGCTCCGCTTGATGGTGGTCGTCGCGGAGAGGCCGATGACTGTCTTGCCGTTCATCCCCTTCTGTGGAGCCGTCGGTCCATCCACATCCAGGGTCACGCTCTTGGTCACGCCCGCCAGCGTCAGGTCTCCCACCACCTGCAGCTTGCCATTGACCCGCTTCACCGAAGTTGATTTGAACGTCATCGTCGGGAACTTCTCCACGTCGAAGAAGTGGTCCGACTTGAGGTCTTTATCGCGGGTCGGGTTGTTCGTCGAAACCGTCGTCGCATCGATCGTGACCTCCACGCCCGACTTGCTCAGGTCCTTCTCGTCCCACACGATGGTCCCGGTGATGCCGCTGATCGAGCCGCGGACGGTGCTGACTCCCATATGCCGCACCTTGAAGGTCGTCTCGGCGTGATTCTTGTCGATGGTCCACGTTGTGCTTTGGGCGAAGGCGCTGGCTCCGGTAAAGAGCAGCGCCGAAAGGGCGGCGGTCATAAAGCGACGGTTCATAGTCTTTCTCCTTGGGTGAAGCATGGATGATCAGAATGTCGAGTTGTGGCGGCCTGCTCCGCATAGCCAGGTCGCCGTCGGATGAGAGGAAAGTCTTAGGCGAGATCGAACAGAAGCACCTCGCTGTTCGTTGTTCCGTGGGTCTCGATGTCCAGTTGCGTCTCCTTGTCGGCGGCAACTGCATCTCCGGCAGAGAGCGTCTTCCCGTTCACCACGACCTCGCCGCGAATCACTTGCAGCCACGCGTGGCGACCGCTGCCCAAAGAATAGTTCAGGCTCTTCCCAGGAGTAAGCTCGGCAACCGAGAGGCTCGCGTCCTGGTTGATCGTCGCCGCACCCGCCACCGGCTTCGACGAAGCCAGCAGCTTGAAGCGATCCAGCTTCTCGGACGCGTCGAACTTCAACTGCTCATATCCCGGCTCCGTGCCGTTGCTCTGTGGCTCAATCCATATCTGCAACAGGTGCACTGGCTCGGTCTCCGATCCGTTGAACTCACTATGAACGACGCCCGTACCGGCTGACATCCGTTGAATTTCGTTGGGGCCCAGCACTTCGACGTGTCCCATGCTGTCCTTGTGAGCCAGCTTTCCGCTTAATACATAGGTCAGGATCTCCATATCGCGGTGCGGATGCGATCCAAACCCACGGCCTGCGGCAATGCGGTCTTCATTGATGACGCGCAGCGACCGGTAGCCCATGTGTGCAGGATCATAATAATTCGCAAACGAAAAACTATGATATGAGTCCAGCCAACCGTGGTTTGCATGACCTCTTTCGTTACTCTTGCGAATCGTCAACATACTTCCTCCTTCTACCTTCTACCGTGGTCTTCAAGTGGTCTTCTTCTTCTCCCGCAGCGTAGCGGCTCGCGCGGCTAATCCAATCTGCTTCAACCCGTCGTAAAGCGTCCTGCGCTCCTCACCGGAAAGTCCTTCCGTAATCAACTCCAGATCCTTCTCATGCTCTGCAAAGGTCTTGCTGATGTACCTTCTGCCCACAGGCGTCAGCTCCACCAGACGGATGCGCCGGTCCGAGTCGCAACTCCGTCTCACCACCATGCCGCGCTTCTCCAGCCGGTCAATCGCCGACGTCATCGAAGCGCTGGCCAGCAACACCTTCTCGCCGATCGCCGAGATCGTCAGCGGCCCCTTGTGCAGCAGGACCTCCAGCACCATAAAGTCACTCAGCCCCAGTCCCTGTTCGGCAATAGCCTGCTCGATATAGTCCACAATCGCCCCATGGGCCCGGGCCAGCACCAGCCAGAGCCGTGGAGCCGAAATGGTATCTTTACTCTTCACATAAACTCCTACGATATAAGATATCTCGATATCGAAGTAAGATTCAAAAGTTTGTCCTCTATGAAGAAAGCTGTATTTCTGCGGAGCTTACTCTCCGTTCTTCATAGGCTTGCGCGCGAAGTGGTAGAGCGAGTACGCAAGCAGTGCGAACATGAGGACGCTGATCCAGTCATGATGCAGCGGATTGTGATCGCTGAAGCGGAAGAGCTGCCAGTGTCCTCCGCGTTGTTCCGAGATGCCTTCCATCAGGCGGATGCAAACCCCCATCAGTCCTACGATACCCCCAGCGGCAATGAGTCCGGAAGCATAAAGGCTGCCCGAACTGATCTCCGATTCGGTGGTGACCTCCTCCGGGTCGCGGTTCTTCGCAAGCCTGCGGTCGACCATCCAGCGCATTACTCCGCCCACAAAGATGGCCAGCGTCGTGGCGATGCTCAGGTAAGCTCCAACGGCCAGCGTCAGCGAGCGAACCCCCAGTAACTCCACCATAATGACTAGCGCAACCCCCAGCAGAACCAGCGACCACGGCAGTTTGCGGCTGAGAATCCCGTTGATGACCGTGGCCATCAGTCGGCCCTGCGGCGCGGCGGCCTTCTCGCTGCCAATGCCCTGCATCCACTGAATCTCGATCTGGTGCGTAGTGGGATCGTAAAGGTACTTCCCATCCGCCAACGTAGCTGATCCAATGGCGTTCAGCACCACATACTGCTTCGCGTGGGACACCTCTTCACGGTTCGGGTTGTCGGCGTTGTGCGAGGTCAGCATAATGTGGTCACGCACAAACTGCCCCTTGCTCTGTACCCCTTCCGGCAGGTTGTCGAGCGAAAGGACCATCGGCTTCTGCAAGCGTTGAAACTGCTCCAGCCCGCTGTTCATCGCGTTCAGCGTGGCCCCGACAGAGAAGATCGAAACGATCACCCCAACCATAATCGCAAGCTGCTGCTTCCACGGCGTCGCTCCAATCAGGTAGCCGGTCTTCAGGTCTTGCGAAGTATCCCCGGCGTTGGAAGCGGCGATGCAAACAACCCCACCAATCGTAATGGCCAGCGCGCCAAACGCGGGAGCGGTCCATCCCTTCACCAGAAAAATTGCCGCAGTCGCCATCAGCGTAGCGATGGTCATTCCAGACACCGGAGACGCCGAGCTACCCACGATCCCCACAATTCTGGAGCTGACCGTCACGAAGAGAAATCCGAAGACCACCACCAGCAGCGCTGCGGCCAGGTTAGCCAGCGCTCCCACCTGCGCTCCGGGAACCGGCTTGAACTCAAGAAACAGAAACATCAGCAGCACCAGCAGCAGCGAACCGCCGAAGACCACCACGGGAGGCAGATCGTGTTCCGTCCGCGACGGGCCTCCGTTTGAACCCGTACCCTTGTTGCCAATCTTGCGCAGCCCCTGTGTCAGCGCTCCGAAGATCGTCGGCGCTGTGCGTAGCAGTGTAATCAACCCCGCGGCAGCAACAGCTCCGGCGCCCATGGGACGAACGTAAGTGCTCCATAGATCGGAGGGCGACATATCCTTCACTGGGACCGTGCCCGGATAGAGCGGCCCGCTCAGATGCGAACCGAAGAAGTAGATCGCCGGCATCAGCACCAGCCAGGAGAACACGCCCCCGGCAAGCATGATGGCCGAAACGCGCAGCCCGATGATGTACCCGACGCCGAGGTACTCCGGCGTGCAATCCGCTCGAATCGCCGCGCCTTTCAGCAGATGCTGTTCGCCATAGTTCGGCTGATAGTCGGGCTGGCTGGGCCACAGTGCGAAGAGGTTGTCGTTCTGGAACAACGTATACAGGCCACCGAGACCGAGCCCGAGAAAGACTCGCGACGCGAACGAACCGCCGCGCTCTCCCGCCATCAGAACGTCGGCGCAGGCAGTGCCTTCAGGGTAGATAAGATTCTCATGCTCTTCGACGATCAACTGACGTCGTAGTGGAATCATGAACAACACGCCCAGCCAGCCGCCAAACAGGGCCAGCGCAAAGATGCGCGTCGACTCCAGATCGAAGCCGAGGAAGATCAGCGCAGGCAGCGTGAAGATGACGCCTGAGGCAATCGACTGGCCCGCGTTCCCCGTGCTCTGGACAATGTTGTTCTCCAGAATGCTGGCCTTGCCGAACGCCCGCAAGATCGAGATCGAGAGAACCGAGATGGGGATAGACGCCGCGACAGTCAACCCGGCGCGCAACCCGACGTACACCGTAACCGCGCCGAAGAGGACGCCAAAGATCGAGCCCAGGATGAGGGCGCGGGCAGTCAGCTCCGGACGGCTCTCGGTGGCGGGAACGAAGGGTCTAAAGGTCGTCGTTGTTGCCATGTCTGTAAGATGTCTCCCGCTGACAAAGCCTGCTTTCAGCTTCGATGGGAGTGTACCAGCGCAGGTGACAACCGGGCTTTAGAAGGCAGCGGCGATTGACGGGATATGGAGCAGGGGGGCTATACTTTGAGAAATGGCGCGGTCAGAGTGGCCTGGAGCGCCAGCGACTGAGGTGAGTCTTCAGCGAATGCTTGAATGACAATGCGCTCGGAAGTGTTACAGGGGGGCCGCCCGGTGCGCCGCCAGGCAGGGTGGCGGATGCGCGAGTGGCGCCACGGTGGTTCCAATGGCCGGGACGGGTGGTTCGGGCTACGCTGGATGACGTTGTAACGACTCTCTATCCAACTGATTGCGATACCTGCGGACGGCCTCTCCTGCGCTTCGGGCTGGCTCCTGTCTGCGAGGAGTGTGTCGCCGGTGTGCCGCCGCAGTCGATGACGCGCTGCCGCCTCTGCGGCGAGGCCCTTGATATGGAAGGGGTACGATACGCCGGACAGTTTCCCGTTGAGGGGCTTGTGTGTTCGCCTTGCCGCATGGTTCCTCCACCCTTCGAGCGGGCTGTAGCCTACGCGGTCTATTCGGACGAGCTCCGCGAGATGATCCACCTGCTGAAGTACGAGCGCATGCGGACGGTAGCAAAGCCGCTGGGCAGGCTGTTGGCGCGGGCTATCGAGACGCTGGAGGGCGAGGCAGGCTCGGAGATGCTTGTCGTAGCTGTGCCGCTGTTTCCCTCCAAGGAGAGGCAGCGCGGCTACAACCAGGCAGAGCTGCTGGCTTGTGCTGCGATGGCGGAGCTGAAGAGAAGCAAGCCTGCGTGGAAGCTGCTCGAAGCGCATGGCGCGATCCAGCGCGTGAAGGATACGCGGAGCCAGTTTGAACTGACTCCGAAGGGAAGACGAAGAAATCTTCAGGGAGCCTTTGCGGCAGGAGCCACGGAGGTTGCGGGCCGGGAAGTTCTTCTTGTGGATGACATCTATACCACCGGAGCTACGGCACGGGAGTGCGCTCGTGTGCTTCGCCGTGCGGGTGCGAGCAAGGTGTGGGTTGCAACCGTGTCGCGAGCGCAGCCGGAGATGGTGGCCGCCTGGGATATGGATGAGATCAGGGGTTGAGTCGAGCGAAAACCTGACGAGGTGCAAACAGTAACCGAAACCTGGAGGGTCTGAAGATGCAATCGGGAAAGATGCGGAAGCAGGGGCTAAGCGGAAAACGTCACATCGGGCACGCGAGCGGACAGAGCGCGGGGCGGGTGCTGGCGGAGCCGGATGTACGGGCCGGCGTATTCCGTCAACCGGCGATGCAGACCCCGGTGCTGGTCCTCAACGCCTCCTACGAACCGATCAACATCTGCGGCGCCCGGCGCGCTCTCGTCCTTGTGCTCAAGGGCGTGGCCCGTACCGAAGAGGAGCAGGGCGCCATCCTGCACGCGGCGCGCATGCGGGTTGCGATGCCCAGCGTGATCCGCCTGCTGGAGTACCGAAGAATCCCTCACCAGACCCGCGCTCTTTCGCGGAAGAACATCCTGCTGCGCGACCGGAACAGCTGCCAGTACTGCAACGTTGTCCTCACGGCGGGAGAGCTGACGCTGGATCACGTCATCCCTCGTTCCCGTGGAGGCCTCTCGACCTGGGAGAACCTCGTTGCCTGCTGCCACGACTGCAACCGCCGCAAGGGCAACCAGTTGCTGCATGAGCTGACGGACATGAAGCTGCAGCGCGAGCCGCGACCCTTCTCGCTCCACACCTCGCGCCACATCATGCGGATGATCGGCAGCGCCGACGCCGCGTGGCGGAAGTATCTCTACTTCGAAGCCGAACCAGCAGCATGAGCGAAGCTCCGAGGAGGGGTACCCCCCTGGGGGGTACCCCCTTATAAGATCATTCGATTCAATGACTTGCGGCTTAACATGCCCTGCAAATTCGTCATTCCAAAAGGGTTATAGCTAAATTCGTCATTCCAAAATAGTTACGGCAGGGTTGTTCCTCCGGTGATTGGCGCTCTAGCACAACAACATACCTCGGGGGCTAAAGCCCGCTTGCAAACAAAGCACTTCTGGCACGGCTGAAGCCGTGCCCCTAAGCAAAACAGATTTTTTCTGCATCCTTGTGGAACGAGAAAAGCCCCGACGATGGCCGGGGCTTTCTTTAGCTCTATTTCTATTGTAGCTAAGTGGACAAAACTAACCCGCCAACTTCCAAGGACAAAATGATCGTTTGTTATGTTGCGGTTATGGAGCTATCCACAGATCAGGGGGCTTGACAAGTTTTGGAATCTGTCTTCGAGCTGCGATCGATATTTCGGAGATAAGCAGGCAACAAACAAAAGACGAAATACGGCGGGCGGCGGATTCAAGGTTGACGCAGATGTGAGAGGGCGATTTTTATATCGCAGGTTGGGACGATTCTTCTGCGGTTGCGATAGCGGTATTACTATACACGGGTTGAGTCCGCGATAGCTCCCCAGCAGGCCAACCAGTCGCTCCCCCGCATGCTTGCGATCCCGAAACATAAGCCCTTTGGATGCCGTCTTACGTAGACGAGCGTTTGTTCCAAGGCACTCCAGCGTGTACCGTTACTGAGTCGTGCCTGCGACAGGTTCAGATTTGAGGCCCACTTCATGCATCTCCGCAATACCCTCCTTGCTTTAGCCGCCCTCGCCCTTACCGCAACCGCCGCAACCCAAGCCCAGCGCCTCCCGGGCGGAGTGCATCCCGAGGCCTACACCCTCACCCTCACTCCCGATCTTCAGGCCGCGACCTTTACCGGCGAAGAGACCATCGTCCTCACGCTCGATGCCCCCAGCACGACCATCACACTCAACGCCGCCGAGATCAAGTTCCTCTCCGTCAAGTCCGGCTTACAGACTGCGACCGTCTCTCTTGACGCAGAGAAAGAGCAGGCCACCTTCACCTTCCCGCAAGCTCTCCCCGCCGGAAAGGCCACGCTCTCCATCAGCTATACCGGCATCCTCAACGACAAGCTCCGCGGCTTCTATCTCTCCAGGACCGCCAAGCGCAACTACGCCGTCACGCAGTTCGAGCCGACTGACGCCCGCCGCGCCTATCCCAGCTTCGACGAGCCCGCCCTCAAGGCGACCTACGATATTACGCTCATCGTCGATAAAGGCGACACGGCCATCTCCAACACGCAGATCGTCTCCGACACGCCCGGCCCCATCGCCGGCAAGCACACGCTCCACTTCGCTACCACGCCGAAGATGTCCACCTACCTCGTCGCGTTCCTGGTGGGCGACTTCAAGTGCACGGAAGGCAAGGCCGACGGCGTTCCCATTCGCGGCTGCGCCACGCCGGACAAGGTCGCGCTGACCAAATTCTCGGTCGAGGCCGCCAAGTACATCCTCCACTACTACAACACCTACTTCGGCATCAAGTACCCCATGCCCAAGCTCGACATGGTCGCGCTGCCCGACTTTGAAGCCGGCGCGATGGAGAACTTCGGCTGCATTACCTACCGCGAGACCGATCTGCTGATCGACTCCAAGACCGGCCCCATTCCCGCCAAGAAGCGTGTCGCTGAAGTTGTTGCGCACGAGATGGCGCACCAGTGGTTCGGCGACATGGTCACCATGCAGTGGTGGGACAACATCTGGCTCAACGAGGGCTTTGCCAGTTGGATGGAGACCAAGCCGATCGCCAAGTGGCGTCCCGAGTGGAACTTCCCGCAGGATGACGCGCAGGACCTCGACGAGACGCTCAACCTCGACGCCCAGGCCACCACCCGCACCATTCGCGCCAAGGCCACGACGCCCGGCGAAATTAACGAGATGTTCGACGGCATCGCCTACGGCAAAGGCGCCGAGGTCCTCGCCATGGTCGAGAACTACCTTGGCGAAGAGGTCTTCCGTCAGGGCGTGCATAACTACCTCGCCGCGCATCTCTACGCCAACGCTACTGCGGAGGACTTCTGGAACGCCCAGACGGCCAACTCGCACCTGCCCGTCGACAAGATCATGTCGAGCTTCATCACGCAGCCCGGTGTGCCGCTGCTTACGCTCTCGGAGCGCGAGGGCAATAGCGTCCCGGTCGCGCAGAGCCGCTTCTTCCTCTCTCCCGCAGTCAAGGAGAACCGCGATCAGCACTGGACGATTCCTGTCTGCCTGAAGACTTCAGGCAAACCGGTCTGCCGGGTTCTTACTCCTGAAGATGCGACGCTTCCGATTCCGGCGGACGCCAGCCTGCCGTTCCTCTACGCCAACGCTGCCAGCAAAGGCTACTACCGCACGGCTTATACTCCGGCGCAGTTCAACGCCATCGTGGCCAACGCGGAGACGGCCCTGACGCCGCCGGAGCGTATCGGTCTGCTCGGCGACCGCTGGGCGCTGGTGCGCTCCGGGCAGGGCAGCGTAGGCGACTACCTCAACCTCTTCCTCGCGCTCAAGCAGGACCCCAACGCAGCCGTGCTCGATACGGCACAGCGGCAGATCGAGAAGATCAACGCCTCGATCGTTACGGATGAAGATCGCGCGCAGTTCGACGCTGTGCTCCGACGCCAGCTCGACCCTGTCTACAAGGCGCTCGGCAGCCCCGTGAAGGGCGAGTCCTTCGACCGCCAGCAACTGCGTGGCACGCTCTTCGAGATTCTGGGCGCGGCTCAGGATCCAGCCGTTCTCACCGAGGCCAACCAGGTCACCAGCCGCGTCTATCCGGTCAGCGGCCCGACCGACAAGACGCTCGATTCGGCGCTCGCTGAATCCGCTGTCCGCGTGGCCTCTGCAAATGGCGACGCTGCGCTCTACGATCGGGTGCTCGCCGCCAGCAAAGACGCGAGAGATCCTGGGCTTCAATCGCAGGCGCTGCGCACCCTCGCACGGTTCCGCGATCCCGCGCTGGTCGCGCGCACTCTCGACTACACCGTCTCCGGCCAGGTGCGCAATCAGGATAGCTGGATCGTTCTCGCGCTCCTGCTTCGTCAGCGTGAGACGCAGGACCAGACGTGGGACTACATCCAGCACCATTGGGACAAGGTGCACGCGCAGTTCACGACGAATTCAGGCGTGCGCGTCGTCAACGCCACGGGCTACTTCTGCACGGTGGAGAAGCGCGACGAGGTCGCCAGCTTCTTCGCGACCCACAAAGTGGATGCCGCCGAGCGCACGCTCGCCAAGGCCATCGACAGCATCAATGACTGCATTCAGCTTCGCGCGAACCAGCAGCCGAGCCTGCATCAGTGGCTCGCAACGCAGCCTCAGTAGCCGCCGCCGAGTTGGCTCCGCATTTTCTTCGACTTCCGGAGGCCCCACGCTCGATCTCGTCGACGCGAGGGGCGGACTCGGTGGCGAAGGAGCCCGCATTTCACCTCGTCAGCGACCCAATGATGAAATATGTTCCCTACCCAAAAGTGTTATGAATGCAAGCCCATTCTTCGTTGACAAGCAACTTTTGTGTAAGTAACTTCCCAATTGAGGACACAAATGAAGAAACCTTGGATTTTACTCATCGGCATCGTACTACTCTCTTCGGTCGCCCTCCCCCTGTACGCCACAGACGGGTGCGTAAACTCCCCAGAGAATCCAACCGCCATTCTTGCTGTGGTCGGCTCGGCAGGAGCCTTCTTCGTCTCCGTGCGCGCCCGCATCAAGGCCCGCCGCAACGCGTCAAAGTAACCCATCAGCCACTCCCCATGGACAGGCCCCTGAATACGCTGAGCGGGCCATCCGAATCGAACATGTATGCCAACTCTTCCGGTCGCTGCTGAAGTGCGTCCACTGCTCCCGGCAGGGAGAGCGAAACTGACGCCGCAGCAGGCCGCGGGACTCGTAGCCGCCTTTGCCGTACTTGGCCTCACCACCATCTGGTCGACCGTGAACGCCCTCTGGGCTCTCTGGATGACTGATGCGCTGAAGTCGATCGGCATGTTCATTCCGCTGGTCAGTTTCTTGTTGATCCTGCGTGTCTGGCGCTCTCTCGGCTGGCGGATGAGCGGGAGTTGGTGGGGTCTGCTGATCCTGGTCGTCACCATTGCCGTCGTACACGTCCGCGACCAGGCCGTTCTTGTCTTCGTCTTCTCTCCGCAGTGGTCGGTCTACATTCCGCCGCACTCGCTGGTGGTCTTTGCCTACGTCTCGGGCGTCGTTCTGCTCTTCGGCGGTACGCGCCTGTACCGCGCCGCGCTCTTTCCTATCCTGCTGGTGTGGTTCGTCAATCCCATTCCCCACATCTTCAACGTGCTGGTCGATCTCCCGTTGCAGCGCATCTCCGCGCACGTGGCACGAACGTTCGCCATCGCCCTGGGTCAGCCGCTCAGCCCCGATCAGCTCCGCCTGATGTTCACGCCCAACTTCGGCATGTTCATCGCCCCTGGCTGCAACGGCATTCGCGGAGCAGTCACGATGGGCTTCATCGCTCTGATCGCGGGCTATCTCTATCGCTTCCGCTGGTACGCCCACGCCGGCGTCGTCGCAGGCGCCATCCTCCTTGGATACGTCTTCAACTTCGCGCGCCTCTGTACGCTGGTCCTCTACTACCTCGTGGCGCTCCACTTCCCCTGGCTCCAAAGCCGTGCGGAGATGGGCGACTACATTATTGGAGCCTGCCTCTTTCTTGTCGCCGTCCTCCTCCTCTTCTACGTCATCGGACGCCTCGGCGAGTCGCCCGGCCAGATCAAGCCTCCCGCTCTCGCTCCTGCTCCGGCCGCCTCAGCCACCGCGTCTTCGCTCTATCCCCGACTCGCAGCTATGCTGGCGATCGCTCTCTTCGGCATCACCGGCGTAGCTCGCGCCTATGCTCGCGACCACAGCCCGGCGCGGGTGGCCCAGGTCCGTGAAGACCAGACCGCTCTCGGACAGTTTCCCAGGCACATCGGCGACTACACCCTCTCCCGCGCGTGGAACGAGAACCTCCTCACCGGTCCGCTCATCTTCCACTGGGCCGAGTACGCCCCCTCCGACGGCGGCCCTCACATCTCCATTGGCATCTCGCCTGTCCTCGGCTCGCACGACACCCTCATCTGCCACTCCGCCCGCGGGGAAGATCCTTTCTGGGCTGGACAGATGACGATCCCTACTGCAGGCAACGTCCCCATCAACTTCTCCGGCTCCTTCTTCACTAACAGCGCCGTGCAGTATCTCGAAGCCACCACCCTGTGCAACGGCACCTCCTGCGGAGAGTACTCGACCGACCGCTCCCACTTCGGCTTCGTCTACAGCAAGCCCGATCCCCAGGCCCTCCTCACGCAGGACCCCGCACGCCCGATCCCCATCCTGATCCACGCCGAGACCACCAACACCACGCTTCCGGCCGACGACGCCCGCGCTCAACTGGAGGTCGCCGTCAAGACCTTCCTCGCCTCCGTCGACCTCGACGGCCTCACCCAGCCCTACCGTCGCCGGTGACGCGCTCTGCGAGCCTTGTTATTCTTGCCATCAGTGAAACCCAGTCTCCGTAGCCTCTCCCTTCTCGCCGCCGCAATCGCCTCCAGCGCGCTCCTCTTCGCGCTCGCCGGCTGTGGCGGCGCGGCGACTTCAGCACCGCCTCCGCCACCCCCCGGCTCCTATCCTGGGGTAACCTTCTCCGGCAAAGCCATGGCCGGCTCCCAGCCTATCGTGGGCGCAGCCATCCAGCTCTACGCCGCAGGCACCATAGGCAACGGCTCTGCCGCCACCTCGCTGCTCACCACCGCGCTCACCACCGACGCCACCGGAACCTTCACCGTTCCCGCTGCCTATCCCTGCCCTTCCGCCAACTCGCAGCTCTATCTGATCGCCAGCGGAGGCAAGGTCGGCTCCGCCGCCGCCAATCCGGCCATCACGCTCGCCACCGTCCTCGGCGTCTGCAACCAGCTCGCCGCCTCCTCGCAGTTCGTCGTCAATGAAGTCACGACCACCGCCACCGTCTGGGCACTCTCCCAGTTCTTCAGCGCGAGCACCGGCCTCGGAGCCTCCTCGACCAACGCGCAAGGCCTCGCCAACGCCGTAGCCACCGCAGCCAACCTCGCCAACCTCACCACGGGAGGTTCGCCCGGAGCGACCTTTCCCGCGACCGGCACCTCACCCGCGCCCCGCATCAACACCATCGCCAATCTGCTCAACACCTGCACCGCGGCCACCTCGCAAACGCCCTGCACGCAGCTCTTCACCGCGACGACGCCCAGCAGTGGCACCGCCCCCGACAACACCTTTGCCGCCGCGCTCAATCTCGCCCGCAATCCAGCCAACAATGTTGCGGCAATCTATACCCAATCCACCGCCAGCACCGCCTTCACTCCGGCGCTCAGCAAAGCCCCAGCCGACTGGACGCTCTTCATCCCCTACACCGGCGGCGGCATGAACTACCCCACCGCTCTCGGCGTCGACGCCACCGGCAACGTCTGGGTGGCCAGCTACTTCGGTGTGGCCTCGAAGTTCTCCCCTACCGGCAGCCCTATCTTCGCGAGCGGCATCACCGGCAGCGGCCTCTGCGACTCCTACGGGCTCGCCATCGACCCCGCGAACAACGTCTGGATCACCAACGAGGCGGACGGGCCGAGGAACTGCGTCAACAGCGTCACCGCGCTCAATCCGTCCGGGCAATCGATCTCCGGGACACAGGGCTACACCACCGGCGGCCTCAACTACCCCGCCGCCATCGCCATCGACACCAACTCCACTGCCTGGGTCGTCGACTATGGCAACTCCCATGTGACACAGTTTTCCAGCACCGGCCAGCCACTCTCGGGAGCCACCGGATACACCACGCCCTACTTCGCCTTTCCCATTGCCGTCGCCATCGACGCCAGTCACAACGGCTGGATCGCAAACTCCGGCGACACCACCGTCACGAAGGTCTCCCCCGACGGCAAGCAGTTCACCAACTACTCCTGCTGCAACGGTGCCACCGGGCTCGCCGTCGATCAGGGTGGCAACGTCTGGGTCGCCAACTACTTCGGCAACAGCGTCAGCGAAATCTCCAGCGCTGGCAGCGTTCTTTCCAGTGGACACGCCGCGGCCAGTCTCATCAATCCCCAGGGTATCGCCATCGACGGCTCGGGCAACGTCTGGGTCGCCAGCGTCCTCGGCCCCTCGATCACAAGGCTTGCCGGAGCAACGTCCAGCTCCCCCGGCCAGGTCCTCTCCCCGGCCGCCGGCTTCGCTCCCGACGCCAACCTGCTCAAGGCCTTTGCCATCGCCATCGACGCCAGCGGGAACCTCTGGGTAACGAACTCCGGCAACGATACCCTGACGGAATTTGTTGGCCTCGCTCCCCCCGTCAAAACTCCCCTCCTCGGCCCTCCCCAGACGCCTTGAGCGCCGTTCTGCCCGATGGTCCAAGGCTGCACCCTGATTCAAAAATAAGTAACCACATTCATTACATAATCCGAAACCGCTCTCGCATCAACCGCTGAAACCGTGGCTTCCAGATCAGGTCATACGCCAGCTCCTTCTCCGGAAACATGGCCAGCGCCGCCTTTCTACTGTCCGCAATCATCTGTGAAGCTTCGTCGATCGTCAGCGAAGCGTCCTGCGCGATTACCTGCATCACCATGCTCATCATCATCTGCATCCGGCGAATCAGCTTTTGTTCTTCGACCTGCTCCGCCGCACTCACCGCCACCTCTGTCCGCACCTCGTTCAGCTCCATCGAAGCCCTCCTTCCAGCTACTTATTAGACGCATCCACAACCGCATGGATTCCGCCGTCCCTCCCCAGTAAAAACGTCGTCAGCCCAAACTCATCCGTCCGATACAGCCGAGTATGCGCCTCCGCAATCCGTTCAATCACCTCAAATCGGGGGTGCCCAAACGTGTTCCCCTTTCCCACCGAAACCAACGCATCCTCTGGCGCGACCGCCCGAAAGAACTCCGACGTCGTCGAAGTCTTGCTGCCGTGATGCCCCACCTTCAGCAGCGTCACCGGCTCCAGCCGCCCGCTCGCCAACATCGCCTCTTCGCTCGCGGACTGCGCATCGCCCTCCAGCAGCACCGAAGCCTTGCCGTACCGCATCCGCATCACCAGCGAGTCGTCATTCACCGGCTCGCCGCCATTCGTATAGCCCTTCTGCGGAGCCAGCATCGTTACTTCAACCCCATCCCATGCCACACGATCCCCGGCATAAAAGTGCCGCACCACGACGCCCAGTTCCTTCGCCTCAACCAACAGTGCGCGATAGGCCTCCGAATCAGGGTCGATGCTCACCCAAAGCTCTCGCGGCCGGAAGTTCCGCATCACCGCCGGCATCCCGCCCATGTGGTCGCTGTGTGCATGGCTTAGCGCCAGCACATCCAGCCGCCGAAATCGCCGCGACCAGAGATACGGCGACACCACCTCTTCACCCACGTCGAACCGGCTCGTCGCCTCCGCCGTCTCCGTCAGCCCACCTACCGGCCCGCCCGCATCCACCAGCATCGTCCGCCCATCCGGCCCCACCACCAGGATCGAATCCCCCTGGCCCACATCGATCGCCGTCACCTCCAACAGCCCGTGTGACACCAGCGCAGGCTCCGGCCATAGCACCATCGCCACCACCGCAGGCAGCACCAACACCGCGATCCATGTCCACGCACGCGACTGCCGTACCGCCCAACAACAGAAAGCCCACGCCGCCACCGCCAGAGCCGCGACCCACCACACCGGCCCCGGAACCCGCAGGTTCGCCGCATGGACCGCGCTCACCCGGCCAATCACCGCCGTCACGCCATGGAGCAGCAGAGCGGTCGCCGCGCCCGGCAGCACCGCCGCCCACGCGCTCACCAGCGCACAGCAGAACGTCACTACCGCCATCGGAGCCAGCACCGCCACCAGCGGCACGCTCAGCATATTCGTCGGCAGCGCAAACATCGTCGCCCGATGGAAGTAGACCGCCATCGGCAGCACCATTACCATCTCCGCTACCAGCCCGATCAGCGCCAGCTCCAGCGCCCGCAATCCCCACCGTGCCGTCGCTGCGGGAAGCCCCCGCGACCACCCGCCAAACGTCTCGCCGAACGCCTCTCCCCAGACCCGCAGCATCACGCGAAACTGCGCCACGCGCGGCGGCAACCCCGCATCTATCCACCCGTCTCCCATCCTCTCCGCCGCCCGCGCATATGGCAGAAAGCTCCGCTCGCCCAGCGGAATCGCAATCCCGCCAATCGCCACAATCGCGAGAAACGTCATCTGAAAGCTGGCCTCGAAGAGCGCTCCCGGCGACCATACCAGCACGCCCAGCGCTGCCGCACCCAGCGCATTGAGCACATTGCGGTCCCGCGACAGCAATCGCGCCAGCAGAAAGATCAACGTCATAAACAGTGCCCGCTGCACCGGCGCGCCAAACCCCGTCAGCAGCGCGTAGCCAAACGTCAGCCCCACCGTCAACAGCGTCGCCAGCCACTCTCGCAACTTCAGCCGCCGCGCCAGCCAGAACACCAGCCCCGCCAGCAGCCCCACGTGCATCCCCGAAACTACAAACAGGTGGAAGGACCCCGTTCGCTCGAAGCCCACACGCTGCGTCTTGTTCAGCCTGGCGCGGTCGCCAAACAGCATCGCGTTCAACATCCCCGCGTCATCCGCGCTCAGTCGCAACACCGGAGGCAGCTCGCGATTCGCCCGCGACCGCACATACTGGAGCATCCGCTTCGAAGCCCAGCTCTGTGCTGTGAAGATCCGGCACTGCATCTGCGTTGCGAGGCCTCCTCTCTCCCAAAGCGCTTGTCCCGTGTGCGAGTCCAACAGCTTCACCTTCGACGCCCGCACACTCGCATGCGTCCCCAGCCCCTGCCCCAGCAGATAATCCGCATACTGCCACGCTCCCGGATCGCGGTACCGCTCCGGCACGCGCAGCCGCATCGGAGCCTCCACGACATCGCCGCAGTGCAAGGCAGGCAACGCATCCATGGAAAGAGCCGCGGACGTGGGTTCTACCGTACCCGACCGCACCTTATCCGCAATGACATTCATCCGCACCCCACCCGACACCGGAGTCATCCACGCAACGTCCGGCGTGACCTCCTCCACCTCCTCCACCTGCACGTCGATCGAGACCGCACCGACCGCCGCCTCGGCCTCAGCCTCTTCCTTCCCCTCCCACCAACCCACCTCGTGATCCTGATCGGAAGGCTTCGCCGTAGCCGGAAGCTCGCGCACCCGCACGACGCGCCCCCTCACCTGCCGGCTCAGCCCATCTGCATAGCTCAGCAAAGCCTGCTGAGTCGAAGGCACAGGCCGCACCTGCGCGCACCACAGCCCCACTACGATCCACACGCCAGCCAGCGGCACAATCGAAACCCGAACCGAAAGCCGCAGCGCCGCCACCGTCAACCCCAGCAGCACCGCCAAGGCCACCAGCAGCACCACCGGAGGCTGCCAGTTCCGCGCCAACACTTCACCCAGCGCAAACCAGCATGCCGCCACCAGCACAGGCGCCCGCCGAAACTCCAGCGCCTCCACCCACGCCGCCGCCCTCGGCCAAAGTCGAGGGTCAGGTTCGTCTGTCTTCCCGGTCTTCACTACTCTGTCTGCTGACCGCACTTGCCAACCATTTCACCACAACGTGACCACGTTTATTTGCGTAAAACCACCACCGTCTCCAGGTGAAACGTCTGTGGAAACAGGTCCACCATATGCAACTCCACCAGCCGATACCCCGCCCCCACCAGCGCTTTTAAATCCCGCGCCAAAGTCACCGGATCGCACGAAACATACACCATCTCCCGCGCCGAAACCCTTTGAAGTAAAGCACATACCTCCGCTCCCACCCCAGCCCGCGGAGGGTCCATCACCACCAGATCCGGCCTCTCCCGCTGCACCACGGCCCCCCGCAGAAACTCCACGGTGGTCGCCGAAACCGCCCGCCTCCCCAATCCTTTGAACGACTGAACCAAATCCTCTCCCGCCGCCTCCACCGCCACCACCTGCTCAAATCCCCGCGCCAACACTCGCGAAAACAGTCCAACGCCAGCATACAAATCCCACGCTAACGTCCCCGTCCGCCCACTCGTCACCACTTGCACCAACTCATCCACGAGAAACCGGTTCACCTGAAAGAAACCGCCTCGCCCTACCCAATACTTCTCATCCGCCGCGGCGTAGCTCAACCCCGATGCTCCCCAACTCTGCAATTGACGCGGCTTTTGCACGTTCCGCGACGAAATCAACGCAACCCCAGCTCCAGCCAACTCCATCACCAATCCCTGCAGCCGCTCGCAAAACTCAGTGAATCCCCCCACCCGTTCCTTGCGCACAAACGCAGTCATCTGGAGCCTCGTCTCCTCTCCATCGCAGAAAAATTCAACCTCTTCCACTCCCCGCACCCACCGCCCTGCAGCCGAATCCTCCGCGCCAATCCGTACCAGAGCCTCCGCCGCCCGCCACAGCAGAGGCCCGGCAATCGGACACTCTCGAATCGCCAGAAACTCATTCGAGCTTCGCCGGTTATACCCCACCCGCAGCGTTCCATCGACAACCCCCACCCGCAGCCGAACCCGATTTCGATATCCCCAAGGCTCTCCCGAATGAATCTCGATCTCCGGCAAATCCGCCGGCCCAGCCCGCTCCAGCGTCTCCCGCAAGATTGCCACCTTCATCGTCACCTGCGCAGCGTACTCTGCGTGCTGATACTGACACCCACCGCACAAGCCAAAGTGTGCGCACCGCGGCGAAACCCGATCCGCCGAAGCCTCCACCACACCCATCAGCGCCGCCTCGTCGAAGCTCTCCTTCTTCCCGGTCAGCCGCGCCTCCACCCACTCTTCCGGCAGCGCAAACGGTACAAACACGGTCCTCCCCGCATCCGCTCCCTCCGTCTGATGAGCCAACCCAGCCCCACCGTACACCGCCTTTTCGATCCGCACCTTCATCCGTGGCTCATATAGAACAAGCTCAGCCGAGGCAGGCGTCGAGCCTCCAGCAACCGCTTCTGCAAAAACTGCTGCTGCACCTGCTTGATCTGCACCGCCTGCATCTTCCCGCGATACGGCGCCAGCTCCCTCGCCGCCTGCTCCCGCAGCGCTACCAAGTCCTCCTCAGGCGCAGCCGTCAGCAATGCTGCAAACATCTTCTCCTCCAGCACCGTCAGTGTCCGGTCCAACTCCTCCAGTGATCGCACCGGCTCATCTCTCACCCCGAGTGCCAGCGCTCGCAAGCGTCCGGCAACCTCCGCCGCCACGCTATCCGCAGGCGCGTCCAACCGCGCAGCCTCTATCGCCGCAGCATTCTCCTCCAGATAGCGCCCGACTCGCTCCGCCTCAAACCCGCTCTCGACAGCCTCCGCCCCCGTAGTCGTCGCAGTCCCCACGGAAGCCTCCATCGCCTGCTCCACGGCCTCCATCACACTCTGCGCGCACCACGCCAGCCCATTCACCTTCCGCACCCGGCCCGTCGCGCGCAGCGCCTTCGCATCGTGCTTGTCGAACGCGCTGTCGATCCCCCGCAGCACCGCCTCCAGCGGAACCCCCGCCTCCCGCCACGTCTCAATCAGCGCCCAGTCCAGCGTCGACAGCATCAGCAACGACCCGCGCCTCTGCTGAAACCGCTCCTCGATCTCCGTAAAGTAGTTGAAGTAATTCTGCATGAGGGCCTGACTCCAGCTTAAGCCAGAACACCCCGGCGCACATCTCCATGCATCAGGCACCGCGTCGTTTGTGCCGCTCCAGATTGCGTTCATAAATAATCCGCAGCCCCGTCAGCGTCAGCATCTCATCCACCGCGCCAATATGCTTGGAGCCGCCTGCGATCAGCTTCGCCAGCCCGCCCGTCGCCACCGTCTTCGTCTCCGGCCCCATCTCCGCGATCATCCGTTCCAGAATCCCGTCCACCAGTCCGATATACCCGTAGTAAAGCCCAATCTGGATGTTGTCCACCGTGCCCGTTCCAATGACCTTCGCCGGCTTCTTCACATCCGTCCGTGGCAGCCGCGCCGCCCGCGTAAACAGCGCATCCGCCGAAATGCCCAGCCCCGGAGCGATCGCCCCACCGAGAAACTCACCCTTCTTCGACACCGCGTCAAACGTCGTCGCCGTACCCATATCCACCACGATACAAGCACCGCCGAACCGCTCGAACGCGGCCACGCAGTTCACAATCCGATCCGCTCCCACCTCGGTCGGATTGTCTGTCAGCACCGGCAACCCGGTCTTCACGCCCGGCTCAATCAGCAGCGGCTTCACCTTGAAATAGATCTCGCAGACCTGTCGCAACGTCGAGTCCAGCGGAGGCACCACCGACGAGATCGCAATCCCGTCCACCACGTCCATGTCCAGGCCCTTCAGCGCGAAAAGATTCCGCAGCAGCATGCCGAACTCGTCGATGGTCCGTCGCGACGGCGTTGTAATCCGCCAGTTCGCCACTATCTCCGCGGCCACGCCCTCGCTCGCTAGCCGGTACAGCCCCAGCACCGTATTCGTGTTTCCGACATCAATCGCCAGCAGCATTCGTTCTCCCTGACGCACGCTGATCCTGCTCCCGAACTCCGCCCGAGAGCACCGTATGCAGCACGCCATCGTCTCCGGCCACGCGCAGAAACCCGCGTGCATCCAGCCCATCCGTCACGCCAGTATAGCCGCCCTCTTCTTCCACCCGAACCCGTTTTCCCCGCACCCACGTTGATGCCGCCGCAAACCGCTCCAGCAATCCCGCCCCCGCGGCCTCCTGTCGCAACTCCGCTTCGAGCAATCCAATCTCGCGTTCCAGTGCACATAAAAGCGCAATGAGCACACGTTCCCGCTCCCACACGCTTCCACTTTCCTGCCGCAACGACGTCGCGAGTTCAGCCAACTCTACCGGAAAGCGCGCATGATTCACATTCAACCCAACGCCAATCGCCGCATAGCGCAGCATCGCGGGTGTCCCTGCCGTAGCCGCTGTCTCCACCAGAATGCCACCGCACTTGCGCCCCCCAAGCAGAAGATCATTGGGCCAGCGAAGATCAGCCTGCAGCCCCGTCACCGAAGCAATCGCCGTCTGCACTGCCAGTCCAGTCGAAAGCGAGAGCCACAGAGCCTCCGTCAACGCCATCCGTGGACGCACCAGTGCAGTCACATACAGCCCATCGCCCACCGCGGAGTGCCACGCATGTCCACCGCGTCCGCGGCCCGCCGTCTGTTCGTCGGCCACAAACACGCAGCCATCCGCAGCTCCGCCCTGCGCCCCTTCCAGCGCCAGCGCATTCGTCGACCCCACCGAAGGGAGATGCACAACGCGTCCGGAGAACCGCGTTCCAGCAATCCCCGCCTCTACCGCATCGAGATCAAACGCAGCCAAAGTCCAGCCCCATAGAGAAAGAAAATCCTAGAGAAGAAAATCCGCCTTGATCCGTGTCGATCCGCGGTCGAATCGTTCTCAGTACACGTCTGCCGTAATCCGCATGCTCAGGTCCACTGCCACCGCCGAGTGCGTCAGCGCGCCCACCGAAACAAAGTCCACTCCGGCCAGCGCATACTTCCGCACCGTCTTCAGATTCATATTGCCCGAAGCCTCCACCGGAACTCCCGGCAGCGCCGCACGAATCTGTTTCACCGCCTTCTTCACCTGCGATGGCGTCATGTTGTCCAGCAGAATCGACTCTGCCCCACCAGCAATCGCCTGCTCCAACTCCGTCTGCGTCCGTACCTCCACCTGCACTACCTGTCCGGCCTTGTGGCCCGCCAGCGCCCGCTCCAGCACCGCCGGCAAGCCGCCGCCCAGCGAGATGTGGTTGTTCTTAATCAGAATTCCATCCTGCAAATCCAGCCGATGATTCACCCCGCCCCCGCAGGACACCGCGTATTTATCCAGCACGCGCAGCCCTGGAATCGTCTTCCTTGTATCCAGCACCTTCGTCTTCGTCCCGGCGACGGCCTGCACAAACTCATGGGTCAGCGTGGCGATACCGCTCATCCGCTGCATCAGGTTCAGGATCACGCGCTCGCACGAAAGAATCGCCGCCGCGTTATGCCGAATCACCGCCAGCGACTGGCCCTTCTTCACCTTCACTCCATCGAAGATCTCCGGGTGGCTCACCACCTGAAAACGCCCTACCGACGCGGGGTTCATCTTCCCGAAGATGTCGAGAAACACGGGAATGCATCCCAGCCCCGAGACCACGCACGCCTCCTTGGCGATGATCGTTCCCGAAGCGCGCAGGCCTGGGCTGATCGTCAGTGCCGTCGTCACATCGTTGGCGACCTTGTCTTCGGCCAGGGCTGCTTCGAGGATCGTCCGTATCTTCTTACTGTTCCAGTCCATCCTGTAATCCTAAACCCGTCGTTTTTACCAAAAATAATGTGGATGGAAGTTTCTGCGTTTTTCTAAGGAAACTGGGTTTAGACGCGGTGTTTTTGTGGTTAGGTCGTGGTATTTAGCGTGGTGAACATGGTCAGGAGACTGGCTGCTATTTTGGCAATGCCTCCAGCGCTGCCTTCGCCTTGTCATGCAGAACCTTCGTCTCCGCAGCCTGTTTGCGCAGGCCGTCCACGATGTGGGCCGGAGCCTTCGCCATGAAGGCTTCGTTGCCTAACTGGCGCTCCGCTGCCGTCAGTCCCTTTTCAAACTTGGCCAGATCCTTGGTCAGCCGCTCGCGCTCCGCCGCAACGTCGATCTGCCGCTCGTAGACCACGGCAACATCGAAGTCCGCCGTCGAGCGGGCGTTGCTGCCGGTCAGAGGCTCGCTGGCGAACTCGACCTTCTGCACCCGCGCCAGCCGAGCCAGCATGTCTGCGTTCGCATCGGCCAGCGCCAGCACGCGGTTGGCTGCATGGAGCGTAATCGGCGCAGCCTCTTTCTCCGGTACACCGAGCTCCTTCCGTAGCCCGCGCACGGTTACGATCAGCTCCTGCAGGGTCTTCATCGCGCTCTCCGCCACCGCGTCGGCAGGGAAGTCGGCTGCCTGCGGATAGCGGGTCAGAGCGATGGATTTTGCCGGGGTCACATCGTCATAGAGCGCATGCCAGATCTCTTCTGTCAGGAAGGGCATGAACGGACTGAGCAGACGTAGCGCGCTCTCGAAGACGCCGACGAGCGAAGCCAGGGTGAGGGCTGTGACCTCGTTCTTCTGGTGGTCCTCGCCGAAGTCGAGCCGCAGCTTCACCAGTTCCAGATACCAGTCGCAGAACTCGCCCCAGAAGAACTGGTAGACGGCGTTCGCAGCTTCGTCGAAGCGGTACTCGGCTAATGCGCGGTCCACTTCGGCGCATACGGCGCTGAGACGAGTGAAGATCCAGCGGGTTTCGAGGGGAGTTTGTGGCTGAAGAACCCACGTCCCGGAATCGGGACGAGGGGCACCCGGATTTGTGGCGTAGCCAGCTTCTTTTGCGCGGTCGATCTGCATGAAGAGGAAGCGCGCTGCGTTCCAGATCTTATTGGCGAAGGCGCGGTAGCCTTCGGTGCGGGCTTCCGAGAAGGCGATGTCGGTTCCAGGCGAGGCCATGCTGGCCAGCGTGAAGCGCACCGCGTCCGTGCCGTACTTTTCCACGATCTCGATGGGGTCGATGACGTTGCCCTTGGTCTTCGACATCTTCTGCCGGTCGGCGTCGCGCACCAGCGCGTGGATATAGACCTCGCGGAACGGCACCGCATCGGCGAGCTTGCGCTGCGATCCGTCTGGCATCGGCACGTCGAGCATGAAGTGGCAGCCCAGCATAATCATCCGCGCCACCCAGAAGAAGAGGATGTCGAAGCCGGTCAGCAGCAGTTGCGTCGGATAAAACGCCGCCAGGTCTGCCGTACTCTCCGGCCAGCCGAAGACGGTGAAGGGAAGCAGCCCCGAGGAGAACCACGTATCGAGAACGTCCGTCTCCTGCGCGATCTTCGACGAACCGCACTTCGAGCAGGCGCTCGGTGTCGTGAGTGAAACCGTAATCTCCCTGCACTCGGCGCAGTGCCATGCCGGGATGCGGTGCCCCCACCAGAGCTGCCGCGAGATGCACCAGTCGTGAATGTTGTTCATCCACTCGAAGTAGGTCTTCTCGTACATCTCCGGAGTGAAGCGAATGTCCTTGTTGCGCACGGCGTCGATGGCGTTCTGCGCGATGGACTGTCCGCCGGTTGAAGGCGTCTTGTTGACGGCGATAAACCACTGATCGGAGAGCCGCGGCTCGATGACTGCACCGCTGCGCTGGCTGAGTGCGATGGCGAAGGAGTGCTCCTTCACTTCGACCAGAAGGCCGCGTGCTTCGAGGTCAGCGACGATCTTCTCTCTTGCCACGTAGCGGTCGAGTCCGTGATAGGCCGACCCCGGCAGCAGAACATGCGCTGTCTCATCGAGGATCGTCAAGCTGGGCAGCTTGTGCCGCTGTCCAATCGCAAAGTCATTGGGATCGTGTGCCGGTGTGACCTTCACCGCGCCGGTGCCAAACTCGGGGTTGGCCCATTCGTCGGCGACGATGGGGACCTCGCGATCCGGCCCGCCATTCACGCCGGTCAGAGGAACGATGACGCGCTTGCCGATCAGCTTTTGATAACGCTGATCCATGGGGTTCACGGCGACGGCCGTATCGCCCAGCAGCGTCTCCGGCCGCGTCGTCGCAATCACGATCGACCCCGTCCCATCGGCCAGCGCATAGCGAATGTGATAGAGCTTGCCCTGCCGCTCCTCGTGCACTACCTCAAGATCGGAGACGGCGGTCTGCGCGACCGGGTCCCAGTTGACGATGTACGCCCCGCGATAGATCAGCCCCTGCTCCCACAGCCGGACGAACGCCTCCTTGACGGCAACGTTCAGCCGCTCGTCCATGGTGAAGTACTCGCGGCTCCAATCGACGCTTGCGCCGAGCCGCTTCATCTGGCCGAGAATCGCGCCGCCGTAGTGGCAGCGCCACTCCCACACGCGCTTGACGAAGGCCTCGCGCCCCAGCTCCTGCCGCGTCTTACCCTCGCCGGCGAGCTGGCGCTCCACCATCATCTGCGTGGCGATGCCTGCGTGGTCAGTTCCGGGAACCCACAACGCCGTCTCGCCGCGCATCCGGTGCCAGCGTGTGAGGATGTCCATCTCCGTCTGATTGAGCATGTGGCCCATGTGCAGCCGCCCGGTCACATTCGGCGGCGGCAACAGGATGATGAACTTCTTCGCCTCATCCTGCGTATCCCCGGCAGGTGTGACGACGTCAAACAGTCGTTCCCGGACCCAGTACTCGGCCCAGCGTTCTTCTATGACAGACGGATCGTATGTTTTCGGTAGTTCGTGGCTCATCGGTGCTTTAAGGGTAGCATCCAAAGCCTTGCGCTCCTGCACCCACGCATATAACCCCCACCGAAATGGATCGCGAAATCGTTCCGCTCAAACATCCTCCGCCGTACACTAGCCCCACGAGGTCTTTCATGCATAAACTGCTCCTCGCCGCCACCCTCCTGCTTGCCACCTCCCTCCCTGCATTCGCTCGCTCCCAACAGGACCGAGCCAGCGTCGGAAACGACATCACCATCAACGAGGGCGAATCCGCCGGCGACGTTGCCTGCGCCTTCTGCACCGTCCACATTCACGGCGATGTCCGAGGCGACGTAGCCGTTCTTTTTGGCGACGTCACCGTCGACTCCAACCACACCATCTCCGGCGACGTCGCCATCCTCGGCGGCGACCTTAACCTCGGCGACCAGGCAGAGGTCGGCGGCGACCTGGCCATCGCGGCCGGCGACGCGAACCTGGCCTCCGGAGCCATGATTCGTGGCTCGCAGACTGTCCTCCCCGGACGCTTCTGGCTCCTGATCCCCTTCGCCCCGCTCCTCATCCTGATCGGAATCATCTGGCTGATCGTCTACTTCATCCGCCGCAACCGCTACCGTTTCCCCGTCTATCCCCACGGTCGCGGCTTCTAACACCTCCCGCTAAATAAAAAAGGGATGCAGCCATTCGGCCACATCCCTTCTTGCATCTTTCCTATGCTCGAAGCTAGAACGGGTTGATCTTCCCGAGCCCCTTCTTCTTCTTGTGCTTGCTGGAGGACTCGTCGTCCTTGTCGAACGCGGGCTTCGCCTTCTTGCCATTCGCAGCAGGGGCCTGTGCCGCGGGCTGCGTTCCTGGCTTGATGTCGTTGATCGCATCGGGAGCCGCCGTGGGCTTCTCCGCTGCAGGCAGCGGAGTCGCATTCACCGGTCCAACGGCCTTCAGCCCCCCATTGTCCGTGCTTCTGGGCGCGGCCTCCGGAGGTGTTGCCGGTGCTGCGTTTGCCCCAGGCGTAAGAATCTCCACGCCCATCGAGTTACCCGCCGGTGCTGAAGCGGGCGCGTTGCCCGGCACGCTCGTCACTGCGGCCGACGAACCACCGTCGCTCGTGGTTGCCGTTGGCACATCCTGCAACTGCAGCGGAGCCGCCGGCACCGCAGGAGCGGCTTGAGTCTCCGCCGCGGCTGCTGCCGGAGCGCTCGCCGCAGGAGCCGTCGGGGCAGGCTGCGTCGTCCCTGCAGCCTCTCTGCCGGGATTCATTGCGCCATTGAAGTCCGAAATAATCTTCTTCGTAATATCCGGGGCCAGCGTCGGCTTCGGATCGCTCAGCGTCGGCTCACCCTCGCGCGCTGCCATCACCACGTCCGGCTGACGGAGAATCAGCAGTCTTGCCCTGTCCTGCAGTCGATACTGGCGGCGGCTGTTTTCGAGCGCCACGCTTGCGGCAACCTGCTCCGGTGTCGGTGCGGGGATGGGGAGATTCATCGCGGCAAGTCGATCGCGTGCATCTTCAACGTGAGGCGAGGCGGAGTGCTCCAGCACAACCTTGCGATATGCGGCTGCGGCCTGCCCGTCGTAGACCTGCTCCAGCCTTGCCTTGCCTGCTTCGGGCAGTCTCAGCGAGCGCACATAACGCGCCTCCGCCTCGTAGGCATCGCCCAGGCCGACCAGCACGTCGTCCATGTGGCTGTACTGCGGATACGTGTCCACCACGGTCTGATACCGCGCAATCGTCGCCGGCCAGTTGTTCCGCGTCGAGTAGAAGTTTGCGATCTCTGCCTCGCGCGTGGCCATCACCTCCTGCACCTCGCGCAACCGCTGCTTGGCCTGCGGCACCAGCGGAGACTCCGGGAACTGTTGCAACATCAGGCGGTACTCTTGCTCCGCGTGGGTCGCTTTCGAGTAGTCGCGGTCCGGCTTGTCCATCTGGCGGAAGTAGATATCGCCGACGCGCATCTGCGCTTCCGCAGCTTCGGGAGCGTTGGGGAAGAACGTGATGAAGTCCTTGTACTCGCTCTCGGCCTGAGTGAGCGCAGCGGTGCCGCCTTCCTTGTACCAGCTATCGGCAATCGCCAGCTTCGCACGCATCTGGAACTGCGAGTCGGGATACGTGTTCAGCAGCGTCTGCAAGTCCAGTCGCGCCACATCGAAGCGCCCCTTCTTCGTTGCCAGTAGGGCCTTGTCGAAGAGTTGCTTATCCGGCAGCTTCGCGTCCTCGCTCACCTGCGGAGTCAGCTTCTTCTCTTTGCGCAGCTCGCGCTTGGTGTCCTTGGACTGGACGACCTTGTCTTTCTTATCCTTCTTGTCTTTCTTGTTCAGCGGAGCCGAGAGCGTGACCGACTCATGCTGCTGGCCCTGCGCGTCGGTCGTCGTCTGCGACGAACCCGTCACCTGCGCTCCGGCCATCATCGACGACGCCAGCAATGCGGCGACCGCCAGCCCGGCCACAACGCCAGCCCTTACACTTGGAAAAAAGGAACGCTCACTCATCCGCTATCAACCCCATCCGCCTCGCGCATCGGCGCACAGGCTGCCCTCTATTCTAGCCTTTCCCGGCGGGCTTGTCTTAGCTTCGCCTGGGGCTCTGCCCGGGCGCAGCGGCCCGCGCCAGCTTCAGTAACTTGCGCGCATTCCGCTCGGTTTTACCCGGGCTGAATACCGCCGACCCGGCCACCAGCATGTCCGCTCCTGCTTCGACCGCCCGAGCCACCGTATCGTGAGCAACACCGCCATCCACCTCGATGCGAAAGTTCAGCCCCATCGCCTCCCGCAACTCTGCCAGATACGCAATCTTGTCCAGCGCCAGCGGCAGAAACTCCTGCCCCCCAAACCCCGGATTCACGCTCATCACCAGCACATGGTGCACCATCGGCAGCACTTCCACGAGCGTCTCCACCGGAGTCGCAGGATTAATCACCACCGCCGGCAACATCCCATGCACCTTGATCTGTTGCAGCGTCCGGTGCAGGTGTCGGCACACCTCCTGGTGAACGCTCACCATGTCCGCCCCGGCTTCCGCAAACTCCGCGATAAAGGCGTCGGGATTCTCAATCATCAGATGACAGTCCAGCGGCAGCTTCGTCACTCGGCGCAGCGACTTGACCATCGGCGGCCCGAACGTAATGTTCGGCACAAAATGCCCATCCATCACATCCACGTGGACGATGGTTCCGCCGCCCCGCTGTGCCGCTGCAACCTCATCAGCCAGATGGGCAAAGTCTGAAGCCAGTATCGAAAACGCCAGTTCAATCAAGAGTCTGCTCCTGCCTGCCAGTCTACCAGTGCACCGTGGCGGCGGCAGCACACTCTACGCTGTCCGACGAGTGCTCAATCCCTTATTTCTGCTCCGTCTCGCTCGCGAACGTCTCCGGTTTGCCGCTTATCACGGGTACCGTTCGCTCCACTTCCGGACGCCCCTCATGCAGAATCCGCGTCTTGGCGCCCTTCGCCGCCTCTCGCTGTGTCTCGGCCATCGCCTTCGGCTCCCCCAGCACCATCCGCGCCGCACCGCGCAGAATCCGCCGCACCGGCCACGTTCCATCCGCATTGGCCAGAAAGATCTCGCCGACCCGCTGCTTCTCCGGCCGGTAGTACCACCGCCGCAGCAGCGAGAGATGATCGCTCAGCAGCGCCAGATCGTTCGTCTTTCCGGCTTTCCGCTCCAACGCGGCCAAAGCGCCCGCCGCGCGCTCCTCCGGAGAGTCCAGCGCCGCCGCAGCCACCGGCTCGCCCTCCAGCGGAACCGCCTGCAGCATCAGCGGCTGCGCAAACAGCGAGCTCCCCACGCTGGTCTGCTCCCGCACCGCCCTGACGCCCAGCGTCGACAGCCGCTCCGGCCCCACCAGGCACCCGCCCTCCAGCAGAAAGAGCGCCGCCTCTTCGAGAGATTCCTCCTGCCGGGTAGCCGCCTGCACAATCGCCGCTCGCAGCTTCGGAACCGGCCGCACAATCCAGTCGGCCAAAGCCGCCGCAGCCTTCACCTTCTGCCACTGCGCGTGGAGCGCCGCCGCTCTCTCAAACTCCATTGCCGCCGCAGCATCGTCCCGTTCCTGGCCAAGCTGGGCGATCATGCTCTCGCCACGCGTGTCGAAGAACCGCTTCACCGCCTCCGCCTCCGCCGCATACTCCTCGGCGGTACACGCCTGCTTGCACGGCTCCAGGCACTTCTTCATCTCGCCGTAGACGCAGCCGGGATGTTCCGGATACGGCTCCAGATCCTCATAACACCGCCGCAGCTTGAACAGGTCGAGCACGGCGTCGCAGTACCGCTCCGCCGCCAGCCGCGAAGGAAACGGCCCATACATCCACTCCAACCCGCGCTTCGACAACTTATTCGTCGAGTAGACGCGAGGATGCGCGTTCTCCATCGTCATGCGCAGGAAATAGGGAGTATGCAGCTTCAGCCGTCGCCGAGCCTCGGTGTAGCCAAACAGCGCCGCCGCAGCGTGGTACAGAACAAGCTGCGACTCGAACTCCGAGCCGGTAACGCAATACTCAATGCGCGCCACCTTCTCGCGCAGATTCAGCCGCTTCGACTGCGACTCCGGCGGATCGAGCAGCCGCCGCATCCGCCGCCGCAGGTCCGCCGTCCGCGTCAGGTAAGGCTCATCGCCCTCCCGCGCGCCACGCAGCGCAAACACGCCCGGCAACGCAGGCACTCCACGCAGAATCTCTTCCGCCCGCTCCGGAGCAAAATCTACAACGTGATCGAACTGGAAGCTCGCCGCCACACCCAGATTGTAGTCGCGAACTCCATCCCGTCTCAGCTAGGTCTTCCAGGGGTTAAGGAGTGGTACTCCAGTTGACTCGAAGTCAGCCACGTTCCGCGTCACCACAGTCATCCCATGCACCATCGCCGTCGCAGCAA
>Ga0207678_10000767_pt1 | contig 29308 bp, 28 predicted proteins | sample KBSC63metaG_FD_184319 | JGI IMG/M metagenome (GOLD analysis project Ga0207678, IMG submission 184319) | Corn rhizosphere microbial communities from Kellogg Biological Station, Michigan, USA - KBS C6-3 metaG (SPAdes) (version 2) | ecosystem: Host-associated > Plants > Roots > Rhizosphere > Soil ... | reverse complement strand
GTATTCCGGCACGCCTTTTGGGACTCGGGTTCCGTCCCGAGCATGTTTCGGCGGAAATACGCGCGGGGCAGGCTGCGTAGCGCAGGCAGCCGAACATGTGGCCTTGGATGGCCGGGTCGAGCCCGGCCATGACGTGGTTTGGTCACGCGTGCTTATCGATCGCCTTTGCTTCGTCCCAGAGTGCATCCATTTCGGCGAGCGAAGATTCGTTCGGTGTTTTGCCGTCCTCGGCGAGGCGCGTTTCGATGTGGGCGAAGCGGCGGATGAACTTCTGATTGGCGTCCCGCAGGGCGGCTTCCGGATCGAGCTTCAGATGTCGCGCAATGTTGGCCATCACGAACAGCATGTCGCCGAATTCTTCTTTGATGGCCGCTTCCGACTCGCCTTCGGCGAGCCGGACGGGAGCGGCGGGCTTGTGGGGTCCTTCTTTTTTGCCTCTCGGATCAGACGGCAAAGCCACCTCTTCGAATTCGGCGATTTCTTCCTTGAGCTTGTCGAAGACGGGGGCCAGACTTGGCCAGTCGAAGCCGACTTTGGCGGCTTTGTCCTGCAACTTGATGGCCCGCGTCAGCGCCGGCAGGCCGACCGGAATGTCGGCGAGGATCGAGGCCGGAATCACTTCTTCCCGTAAATGGGGAGAGGGAGGAGTAAGCCGTGCATGCTCTGCTGCTTTCTCGGCGCGCTCTTCGGCCTTGATGCGTTCCCAGCTGCCTTTGACTTCGGCCGGATTGCGCGCGGCACCGTCTGCGAAGACATGCGGATGGCGGCGGATCATCTTTTTCGTGATGGCTTCGACGACGTCGCCGAAAGCGAACGCGCCTTGCTCCTCGGCAAGACGGGCGTGATAGACAACCTGGAGCAGCAGGTCACCAAGCTCGTCCTTCAGATCGATCAGGTCGCCGCGCGCAATGGCATCGGCAACCTCATAGGCTTCCTCGATCGTGTAGGGCGCGATCGTCGCGAAGGTTTGCTCGAGATCCCATGGGCAGCCGGTCACCGGCGTCCTAAGCGCCGCCATGATTTCGATAAGACGCGCGATGTCGCGCGAAGGTGTCAGTGCCTCTGTCATGTCCGTCCTCTGCGATTGGCGCGGACACTAGACGATGGCGGCGGGATCGACGAGGGGAGGCGGTGCGGCTATCGCGCCAACGCGCTCGCGACAAGCCGTGGGTTAGCAAGCACCAAAGCCAGCGGCGCCATCCAGCCGATCCAGGCGGAAAGCGCGTAAACCGGTTCGAATGGCAGGTTCAGCGCAATCGCCGTTCCCGTCATCAGGCGGAACCAGACGGCGCCGGTGGTCACGGCGACCATCGCGATCATCAATCGGGCGTGGCGAGGAATGTTGCGCGCGCGGATCGCGGCATAGGCGGCTCCCAATAGGTAAAGCCAAACGACACCCTGCACGAAAAAGCCGGCGCGCGCCCAAGGCGTCGAGTGGCTCATGATGGCGACGGGAAGGGCCGTCAGCCCACCAATCACCACAAAGCCGCCCAACAGCCGGCCAAGCGGTCTGTGAAGCTTAGGCCGTTGTCTGACGATGATCACCACGGGTGCCAAGAGTAGCGCCAATGCCGACGACAGCATGTGAGTGGGAAAAAGTATCGGCGCGCGGCGAGCAAGTTCGAACATCTCATAGGGCAGTGCGATGAGGCCCGTTCCAGATCCGATCGCGACGAGGCCGACAGGCATAATGAGGACGACGGGTATGAAAAGAATTGCGATGCGGACGCCGTGCGAAGCCAAACCGGCGCGGCGTTCGCGCGGAGGCATTGCGGCCGTGGCGGCGTTGGCTGTCATCACGGTGTCGGTCATCGCGACCGGTATCATCGCTTCGAGTTTTGTCGGCTCTGCGGCGGCGAACGAAAGCGATAGTGCGACTTTAGCCGACCAGCCGATCTCGCTTGCTGGCCGATGGAGTGGTCCGCACTACGGCTATGGCCGCCAAGGGGGCGGCGAGCATTGCGCGGCTGGGTGCGCGCTGACGTATGACATCGTGGCCTGCAAAGACGGTTGGTGCGGGATCGCGGTCAACGCGGACAAAACGTGCGGGCGGGTCGGCGTCCACCTCGCTGCCGCTGCGAAGTCCGAGGGCGGAATCGAGTTCGACGGTAAGCTCGAACTCGCCAAAGGTTCGGCGCCCTATACCGTGAAAGCCTGGTACCGTTCGAAGGACGGTAGCGCCAGTTTGCACGTTCTCGGCGACACTGGATCGGAGCTTCTTTTGATGCGCCGGTCGTTCCCGTTCCAGGCCGATCTGGCCCGCACAGGCGATGCAACCTGCACGCTCGACAAGGCGACGTCTTGAAAACCGCTTCGCCGGTCATCCGCGGCGAGCGTCCGGATGACGTCCACGATATTGAACGTGTGCTTCGACGCGCCTTTGAAGATCATCCTCACAGCCAGCAAACCGAACACTTGATCGTCGCTCGACTGCGGGCGGCGGGCCTGCTGACGTTGCCACACGTCGCGATCGTCGACGGCAACATAGCCGGCTTTTCGACCTTCTCCCAGGTGAGCTTAAGTTCTGGCCGGGACGGGTGGTATGGACTTGGACCGGTAGCGGTCGAGCCGGAGCTGCAGGGCAGGGGCATCGGCCGGACGCTGATCGAGCACGGTCTGGAACAACTTCAAAAGCTCGGTGCCGTCGGCTGCGTCGTCCTCGGCGAACCTGCGTTTTACCAGCGCTTCGGATTTATTCAGTCTGCCGGCATGATGCTCGAAGGCGTGCCGCCCGCATATTTTCTGACGAGATCTTTCATTGGTGCGGCGCCCGTCGCCGACGTCTCCTACAACTCAGCGTTCTTTCTGACCTCCTGACGAACAGCGAGCGTTAGAGTCTCGCCAAAAGTAATGCTAGTACTGCCATGACCGTGGATCGCGGAACGGGGCAGCATGCACATCCTCTTCAACGGCCTGATGATGGCGCTGGAGCTGGCCGCCATTTGCGCCGTCGCGTGGGTAGGCTTCACGGCGCCGCTGCTGTTCGCCGGCGGCACGGCATTGCTCGCACTCGGCGTCGGAGCGGCGCTCGAGATCGCGCGGCTGAAATACGAATTTCCATTCTATTTCGATCGAACGCCGGGGCGGTCGATCTATCTGATCGTTGCCGTTGGAACGATCGAATCCGTGACCAAGGCTATCCTCGCGGGCGTCGTCGGTCTTCTGACGTTCCTCGGGACCGACCATGAGCGGCTGAAGTGGGTCGCGGTGATCTTCGCGGCGAGCCTGTTTCTCGGCGTGCAGGCGGTCCGCTTTCTGATGTATCGCCTCAAGGCACGGCCGCTGCGCTGGGGCTATTTCCGGCTTGCAGCGCCGCTTGGGCTTTTGTTCTCGGCCGGGCTGACCTTTTTGCCGGCACCGGGCATTACCGAGCTTGCCAAGCGCGCCGCATTCGATTTGCCGTTGAAGCCGACGATGGAGCAGGCGAGCGAATTCCTGTTTCTGCTGAAGCAGAGCTTCGACGAGATCGTCGTGCGGATGTTGTCGTGGGTTTTCGACCCGGCGTTGGCACAGGCGATCGGCGCGGTCGTTTCCGTCAACATGCTGTCGGGCTTCGTCCTGGCGCTCTACGCGGTACTGATCGCGGAAGGTATCAGGACGCTTGAAAGCCGGGCGTGAGGCTCGAAGGTTTGGGCGGCTGCAGCCGATGGCCGCGTCGCGCGGGTCGATCTCACGCTCTAGTTCTAGCCTCGCCTCGTTGCGCAAAGGGGAGGGGTGAGATGATGGCGGCTGACGAAACGGCGATGCGGAGGACGGCAGCGCACTCATGGCGGATCGCCGTTGCGATCGTGGTTGCCGCTGCGACGCTCCCTGTTGTGGGCCGGGCTTCCTTCGCGGAAGACATCACGCACGTGAAAGCGAATGGGACGTCCCGCGTTTTCGTGATGGCGGGTTTCAACCCGGATTGCACGTTCAAGAGTTTTCCCGAGATACAGGTCGGCGTCGCGCCCGCGAAGGGACAGGTGTCGTTCAAGCCAGGCATACCGACGACGGTCAAATACAGTTCGAGCGGCAATTGCGTCGGCACACGGGTTGAGGGCACCGGGATCTATTACACGCCGACGCCCGGGCAAACCGGTGAGGACACTTTCACGGTTACGGTTTTGCTCGACAAGGCTCAGCCGATGACGCGAACGTTTTCGGTTATTATCGACGACAAAACTCGGAGGCGCTGACCCGTCGTAGGATCGGCGCATCCAAATTCCGTGACGGCCTCGCAGAAACCGGCTCGCCGTGTCCGCAAGCCGATCCCAGACTGGCCCGCATTCAATTTCGCATAATGGATATTATGGAAAAAAGCATAGTGGTATGCAGGCGTATCAATGTGATACGCCTCTTTTATTTTACGACGTTATCAAGATCGAGCCGAGGTTGGGACGGCGCGCGCCGCCTTACTTTTCGCTTTTCTCGTGATGCTCGGCGACAAACCTGTCGAGCAACCGGACGCCCCAGCCGGCACCCCAGCTCTGGTTGATGTCGTTGCGGCTACCGTCCATCGCGGTGCCGGCGAGATCGATGTGGCACCAGGGCGTGTCCTTCTGAACGAAGCGTTGCAGGAATGCTGCGGCCGAGGCGGCGCCACCCCAACGCCCGCCGGTGTTCTTCATGTCGGCGTTCTTCGAATCCATCATCTTGTCGAAGGCTTTGTCGAGCGGCATCCGCCAGAGTTTCTCGCCGGTCGACTTCGAGGCCGAAAGGAGCTCCTCGGAGAGCTTGTCGTCGTTGACGAACATGCCGGCGTATTCCTTGCCGAGCGCAATCATGATTGCGCCGGTCAGCGTCGCGAGATCGATGACGAGCTTCGGCTTATAGGTTTCCTGCGCATACCAAAGGACGTCAGCGAGCACGAGCCGGCCCTCCGCGTCCGTGTTGATCACTTCGATCGTCTGTCCCGACATCGATTTCACGATGTCACCGGGACGCACGGCGTTGCCCGACGGCATGTTCTCGACGCAACCGACGAGGCCTACGGCGTTGACGTTGGCTTTGCGTTCGGCCAGCGCGTGCATCGTGCCGATGACCGCGGCCGCGCCGCCCATGTCGCCCTTCATATCTTCCATGCCGGCGGCGCCCTTGATCGAGATGCCGCCGGTGTCGAAGACGACGCCCTTACCGACGAAGCATATGGGCTTCTGCTTCTTCGCGCCCTTGGCTCCGTTCCAGACCATGACGGCGAGACGCGAGGGGCGCGCGCTTCCCTGCCCGACGCAGAGAAGCGAGCCCATGCCGAGCTTTTCCATATCCTTGACGTCGAGGATTTCGACCTCGACACCGAGTTTTTGCAGCGCTTTTGTCTTTTCGGCGAGTTCGACGGGGCCAAGGACATTGGCCGGCTCGTTGACGAGATCGCGGGCGAAGTTGACGCCGTTCGCAACGGCTTTGAGAGGGTGGAACGCGGCCTTCGCCTTATCCGGATGAGCGACGTGAATGACGAGCTTTTTCAAGCCGTCCTTATCTGGCGCACCATCATCGCTCGACTTCTTCGTGAAATACTTTTTGAAGTTGTAGTGACGCAGTAGTGCGCCTTGCGCGATGTTTGCGGCGAGCTGCTCGGCGCTGAGGTCGCCGGCGCCGTCAACGTCGACGATGACGCTCGCCGACGACGTCTTGCGGTTCTGAACGGCGCCGAGAAGCGCACCGCCCAGGTCGACGCACTGCTGCGGCGTCAACGTGCTCGTCTTGCCGAGGCCGGCGACGAGGAGCCGATCGATCCCAAGTTTCGCGGGAGCCAAAATTTCGATCGTCGACTTGTATTTGCCTTTGTAGTCGGCGGCGGCCGCGGCTTTGCTGACGGCGCCCGCAGATTTGGACTCGAGTTCGCGCGCTTTCGTGCCTAGCGCCAGCCCGTCGCCCGCAAGCACGACTGTCACCGTCTCAGGATCGGCATTGAGCGGTGCAAAGGTTATTTCCAGGCGATCGGACATTTCGCATTATCTCCGGTTGATGCTGTGATCGGTGAGCGGACGAGTTTGGATGGAAGCGGACGCCGATCCGCGATCCGTGCCCCGCGTTGCCTCGGGAGAGGCCACGGTGAGGTGAGAAGTGGTGGCTGAGCGGCCCAACTTAATCCTTCGCGGCAACGAGGCAAGCCGGGCTTTCTCCGGCGTCGTTTCCGTACACCTTGCCGGGGGCCTAACCAACTGTCCATAAACGTTGATTCGAGTGCTCTCAGTACCACGCGACGGCCCTCAACAGCCGGAATTCCGCCACGGTGCTATGGGAGCCCGGAGAACAGAGGGTTTTGACGCACGGCCGAGGGTGAGACGCTTCGGCAGGCGTGGCCGGCGGGGGAACGGCGGACGCATGCGAATTTTCTCGAGATACGTGTTCCGGCAAGCCGCCGGCTCGTTCCTGCTCATCCTCGTGTCACTGACCGGGGTGGTCTGGATCGCGCTGGCGCTGCGCCAGTTCAATGTCGTGACGAGCGAAGGCCAGGATACCTGGATGCTCATCAAGATGACGTCGCTCGCGCTTCCCAATCTGATGGCGATCATCGCCCCCTTCTCGTTCTTGATCGCGGCACTTCACACGCTCAACCGGCTCAACACCGACAGCGAGCTGATCGTGCTTTCGGCCTCGGGCTCGAAAGTCTGGACGGTTGCGAGGCCACTTCTGCTGCTTGCCTTTCTCGTCAGCATCTTCCTGGCCTTCGTCAGTCATCTCGCTCAGCCGTGGAGCATGCGACTGCTGCGCGAGTACATGGTGCAGGTCAGGACCGATCTCTTGACCCAGGTCATCCAGCCGGGGCGCTTCTCCAGCCCCGAAGCCAATCTCATGTTCCACATTCGCGATCGCGCGGCGGATGGGCGGCTCATCGGACTCGTGATGCACGACACGCGCGACAAGACGCAGTCGCAGAGTTACCTCGCCGAGCACGGAGAAATCGTAAAGCAGGACAAGACGGCCTATCTCGTCATGTCGACAGGTCACATCATCCGCCGTACGGACGCCAACGAGCCGCCGCAGATCGTCGCCTTCGACAAATACGTCGTCGATCTCGATCGCTTCGAACCGCAGGACACGGGCTCGACTGAATTGAAGCCGCGCGAGCGCTACTGGAGCGAACTTACGGATCCCGAACCCGACAGCAGGCTATACAAAACGCAGCCGGGGCAATTTCGGTCTGAGTTGCATGAGCGGCTCGTCAATCCGTTGTATCCGATCGCGTTTGCGTTTCTTATCGTAGCCTTTGTCGGTCAGGCGCGATCGACGAGGTCGAACCGGCTCCAGGGCCTTCTCGCCGCCTTCCTGATTGGAGCGATCTGCAGACTTGTGGGGCTCGCATTGACGAATGCCGTGGCGCGCAATCCGGCGCTTGTCGTTCCGCTTTACGGCTTGCCGCTCGGCGCCATCGGTTTGTCGTTGATGATGATCAAGGGCACGGACCATCAGAAAAAGGGCCTGGCGCTGGTCGATAAGGCCGTCGATGCGTGCGCGCCGGTCTTGAACGGCGTGCGGCGGCTTTTCAGCCGGTCTCGGAGGCGAAGAGTACTTCCATGACCGGCGCCTTCACCCTATCGCGATACATCGCCAAGCTTTTCGTCGTGTCGATCACGGCGACCCTCGGCATTTGCGCGCTGCTGATATTCATGATCGATTTCGTCGAGTTATTGCGGATGTCGGGAAAGTTCGGCTCCGTCTCCGGGACGACGCTGGTCCACATCGCGCTGCTCAGGCTTCCGGCCTACATCGAGTTTCTGATCGGCTTCGCCGTGCTCGTCGGAAGCATCTCCACCCTCGTCTACCTCAACCGGAAAAGCGAGCTTGCGGTGATGCGCGCCGGCGGCATGTCGGTCTGGCAGTTCCTGACGCCGGGCCTTCTTGTCGGTCTCGGGATCGGCCTTTTCACGATGATGGTCTACAATCCGCTGGCCTCGAGCGGGCGCGCCCGGTCCGACAAGCTTTTTGCCAAGACATTCGGCACCGAAACCAATCTGCTTCGCGCGCAGGGTGGCGGCTCATGGATCCGGCAAGACGGTGCGGACGGCGAATCCATCCTGGGTGCGGCCGCTGCCTCGAACCGAGGCCTGACCCTGACCGGCGTCATGATCATCGCTTATGATCATCAGGGGCATTTCACGGAGCGCGTCGATGCCGGCCAGGCCGTGCTGAAGAACGGCTACTGGCAGCTCAAGGATGCTTGGGTTTCGCGACTTGGACAGGTGCCCGAAAAGTACGGCTCTTATCTCGTGTCGACCTATCTGACGCCCGAGCGGGTGCATGATGCTCTGGGTAATGTTTTTTCAATCTCGTTTTGGGATCTTCCAAATCTCATCCAAGCCGCTGACAAGGCGAAGCTTTCCACTGAGAAGCTGCGCATCCAGTACGAGACACTTCTGGCCCGCCCGCTTCTCTGCCTGGCAATGGTCCTTTTGGCGGCCACTGTGTCATTGCGGTCATTCCGCTCTGGGGGCATCCAGACTATGGTCACAACGGGCATGATCGGGGGCGTCGTTTTCTTCTTGTTCTCGGAAATCGCGAGGCAAATTGGCATCGCCGGACTTGCGCCTGCGTGGGTAGCCGCTTGGCTGCCCGTGCTGTTGGTTTTGGTCATCTCAACGACGGTGCTGTTGCACCAGGAGGACGGTTGAGTGATGCGTAAAGCGCGGACACCGCACGAGGGTTGCGGCTTGTCTAGCGGGGGGGCTTGGCGCCGAGCGGCGGCCGGGTTCGCCTGCGCGCTTTCGTGCGCCTTCCTGATCGCGTCGATGACGCTACTCACCACCGGCGCCGCTCTTGCCCAAACCAGCGGTGCCACCGGTGATCCGTTCGCGCCCGCTAACAAAAAGAAGCCCTCGTCGTTTCCGAAAGGAAGCATGTTCGGCAAGGTCAACACCAACGTTGACCGCTCGCAGCCGATGCGGCTGCAGGGCGACCAGCTGATTTACGACAAAGCCGGAAACCGCGTCATCGCGCGCGGCAACGTCGAAATCTACTACAACAACTACATTCTGACCGCCGATGAGGTTGTCTACGATCAGGGGGCGGGAACGCTGACCGCCGTCGGCAACGTCACGGTGAAGGAACCGCAGGGCAACGTCGTTCACGCCGATCGCTATACGCTGACGGACGATTTCCGCGACGGCTTCGTGCAATCGCTTTCGGTCGTGACGCAGGATCAGTCGCGCATCACCGCCGAGCGCGCCATCCGGCGCAACGGCAACGTCAACGAATTCGAGAACGGCAAATTCACGCCCTGTAAGAGCGACGGCAACACGCCACCGCTCTGGTGCATCAGTGCGGCGCGCATCATCCATGACGCAGACGCCGCCACCATTACCTATCAGGATGCGTATTTCGAAATCTATGGGCAGCCGGTTTTCTACCTGCCCTACTTCCAGAGCCCGGATCCGTCGGTGAAGCGGAAATCCGGCTTCCTGTCGCCGGTCTACGGCAACTCGTCGACGCTCGGCTACATCACCGGCATACCCTATTATTACGCGCTTGCTCCGAATGCCGACATCACGGTCACGCCCGAATATCTGAGCCAGCAGGGCTTGCTCTTTCAGGGCGAATGGCGGCACAGGCTGAGCAATGGTCAGTACACGGTCAAGATCGCCGGGATCGATCAGGACGCCAATGACCTAGAGGGCACGGTCAGTGATCCGGACAAGTACGACGGCTTGCGCGGCAGCGTCGAGACGCACGGACTGTTTTCGCTTTCGAGCTGGTGGAAATTCGGCTGGGACGCCATCTTGGAAAGCGACGATCAGTTCCGCCGCTTCTACAAGCTCGATAGCGCCCTCGTCGTCGACCGCGTCAATCAGGTGTATTTGACCGGGCAGTCGGATCGCAACTATTTCAGCGCCAAACTCTATCAGTTCGGCGGGTTGCTGACCAACGACACGCCGCAGGCCGAAAGCTCGACGCATCCGATCATCGACTACAACTACGTGTTTGCCGATCCCGTCCTGGGCGGCGAACTCAAGTGGAATACGAATGCTCTGAGCTTTACGCAAAACGATGTCGCGACGATAAATCCAATAACCGGCCAAACAGCCAACTCGAACGTCAATCGTATAGTGAGCGAATTGAAGTGGCGGCGGAGATTCACCGACGCCATCGGCATCACCTACACGCCGTTTGCCGATGTGCGGGGCGACCTCTACCAGTTTGACAACTTCACGAATCCGGAGTCCGTGGTCATCGATCCGGCTACTGGAACCGTTGCTTCGTCGTCCTTCGTCGGTTCGGACACGCTCGCTCGAGGCGTCGTCGACGGCGGTGCCACGGTATCGTATCCCTGGGTCGCTAATACGGCGAGCGCCAGCCACATCGTCGAACCTATCGGTCAGATCGTCGTCCACCAGGAGAGCGTGCCGCAACGGCAGTTTCCGGTCCTAGATGCGCAGAGCCTCATCTTTGACGATACGAACTTGTTCAATACGTCGAGGTTTTCGGGCTATGACCGCATCGAAACGGGAACGACGGCGAACGTCGGCGTGCAGTACACATTCCAAGCCCACGACGGCGGATATGCCCGCTTCCTGGCGGGTGAGAGCTTTCATCTCTCGGGTGACAATATCTATCTGAACCCCGGCCGCGACGCTGACGGCAATTTCGTCTATACGCCATTTAGCGGTCTCGAAACGGACCGCTCCGACTATGTGCTTGGAGTTTATCTCGCCCCGATCGATGAGTTCCGCATCATTTCACAAGCCCGCTTCGATCAGTCCTCGCTCGATATCAGGCAAACGAACATCGCCGCGGTTAGCAACTATGGTCCGATTTCGGCCGAAGTCGGATATACCTACAACGCCGATGCGTTCATACCTGATGCGGCCTTGCCCCAGAGCACCGTGCTGATCTCGACTCCGCAGCAGGAACTTCTCGGCCAGGCCACGCTGCGGTTGACGGATCGCTGGAGCGTCGGCGGTCTGGCGCGATACGATATCGACAACGGCGGTCTTCTCTATGACAGCGTGCTGTTGAAGTATGCCGACGAATGCTTCGTGTTAACCGCGTCTTACATCGAATCTAACTTCAATGACGGGACCATCGTGCCCGATCAGACCTTCATGCTGCGCTTCGAGTTCAAGCATCTCGGTGATTTCGCGGCCAAGACCGATGTTACCAATTTCGACTTCGGTGGCGATCAGCGCACGAACTGATGTCCGCGTGACTGTGGCGCGCGTTTAGCCATTGCGCTCTGAGCCGGATTTTGGCCACTCTTCGTGTGGATAAAGCCCGATTGTCGCGTTCGGCTGCGGTAGTCTCGATGGCGCGGCGATTCGAATATATGGACGCATTGGAACATGGTGCTCTCACGAGCCAACATTGTGCGACGTTTATCGATTGCACGATGCGGCGCGGCCGCCAGTCTCATGACGATGCTCTGGTCGCTTTCCGTTGCCGCCCAGCCCGGCACCGTTGCGGTGACGGGCGACGGAACGGCGACGGTTCTGAGACCGTCTGTGACCGACGGCGAAAAAACCAAATCCAAAGCTGCAAAGAAACCATCGGCGCCGGCGCCGACGGAAGAAGACACTGAGACGGCAAGTCGCGAGCCTCCTCCGCCTGCTTCGGGCGGCGGTCACTCGATCGTGGCGCTCGTCAACGACGAACCGATCACCGCTTATGAAATCGATCAACGCGCGATGCTGTTGAGCGGCAGCACAGTCGCAGATAAGGCGAAGGCGAATTTTCAAGCGATCGTCAAGAATCCGCGAACTTCGGATCGCCTGAAGGCCATTCTCAACGAGACGGTCAAGGCCAACGAAGGGAAGTCGCGCGACGCGATCATCGCGATCTTTGAAAAGCGCAAAAAAGAATTCGGCCTGAACCTACAGAAGCAGGCATTCGAGAGCGCACGGGCAAGTGCCCTGCCCGGCATGAAGAAACAGGCGATCGAAGAATTGATCGACGAAAAGCTGAAGCTGCAAGAAGCAAAAAATCAAAAGGTCACGATCGACGACGACGACGTGCAGAAGATTATCAATAACATTGCCGAGCGCAATAAGATGACGCTGGCCGAATTCACCAAGCGGCTCGGTGGCAACATAGGTGTGATGACGACCCGCATTCGCGCGACGCTGTCGTGGAACGAAGTGGTCAAGAAACGTTTCGGCCCCATGATCAACGTCACCAGCAGGGACGTCGACAAACTGGTGGCTACGTCGGCAATTGGTGCGCCACAGGACGATGTCGAGTTGCAGCTGCAGCGCATCCGCATTACCATGCCGGCGAAACTCGAAGAAAACGGCATCGCGAAGCGCATCCAGGAAGCCGACAATATCCGAACGAAATTCGCTGGCTGTAAATCGACGCGAGACATTACAATCGGCGTCGCCGGCGCGAAATTCGAGGAAATTGGAAAGCGCCGCACTTCATCGTTTCCTGAACCGACGCGGTCCCTGCTTCTCAACGCCAGTGACGGCGAGATGCTGCCGCCGAGCGTCGGCGACGGCGCCGTGGAGCTATGGGTCGTTTGCGATCGTACCGCCGTGACACCGGAGGCCGAAAAGCGCAACAAGGCAGAAGGCGAACTCAAGCAGAAAGAGTTCGAAGTCATGGCCAAGCGCTATCTCAAGGATCTCCGCGAGGATGCCCACATCGAGTACCGCTAAACATGGACGCTCCTCAGACCGTGCCGCGTCTGCCCATCGCGCTGACGATGGGCGATGCCGCCGGCATCGGTCCCGAACTCGCAATTCTTGCCTGGCGTGATCGCAAGTTGCATGGGCTTTTGCCCTTCGCAATCTACGCCGATCTCGACCTGATGCGCAGTGTTGCCGCGAGCCTCGGCTCCGACTTACCTATCGTAGACGTCTCCGAAGTGGGAGAGTGCGCGGGCGTGTTCGACCGGGCATTGCCCGTCGTTTCGGTGGCCTTGAACCAGCCTGCACGAGCTGGCGAGCCGACACCGGCCAATGGCGCCGCGACGATCCTTTCGATCAAGCGTGCCGTCGCCGACGTCGCGGCGAAACGAGCCTCGGCGGTCGTGACGAACCCGATCGCGAAGGCCGTTCTCTATCAGTCGGGCTTCGCGCATCCCGGTCACACCGAGTATCTAGGTGAGCTCGCCAAGGAATTCTGGCCGACCGATACGGCTCAGCCCGTGATGATGCTCTGCTCATCGCAGCTTCGCGTCGTACCGGTGACGATCCATGTTCCGCTGAAGGACGTCCCTGCCCTGCTGACGACGGCCAAGATTGTAGAGACGGCGCGCGTGGTGGCTCTGGCACTTCGACGCGACTTCGGTATTGCAAGCCCGCGTCTGGCGATCACCGGCCTCAATCCGCACGCCGGCGAGGACGGTACGATTGGAACGGAAGATCGCGACGTCATCGGACCTGCGGTCGGGGCGCTTCGACGGGATGGTTTGGACGTCACGGGCCCACAGGCCGCCGACACGCTCTTTCATGCTGCGGCCCGGCAGAAATATGATGCAGCCATTGCAATGTATCACGACCAGGCCCTCATCCCGATCAAGACGCTGGCCTTCGACGAAGGCGTCAACGTCACGCTGGGCCTTCCATTCGTGCGGACATCACCCGATCATGGAACGGCATTCGGGATCGCGGGCAAAGGCATAGCCTCCGCGGCGAGTCTTATCGCGGCGTTGAAGCTCGCGGCAGACATGAGCGCACGCAGGTTTCGCGCGGCCACGGCATGAGCCCGACCGCCGGACCTGACGGCTTGCCGCCGCTGCGAGACATCATCGAGCGGCATGGCCTGAACGCCAAAAAATCATTGGGCCAGAATTTCCTGCTCGATCTCAATTTGACGCGCAAGATCGCCCGTCTCTCAGGTAACCTCGATCATCGCACGATCGTCGAGATCGGACCGGGCCCCGGTGGCTTGACGCGAGCGTTGCTGATGGAAGGCGCAAAGCGTGTCATCGCGGTCGAACGCGATGCCAGGTGCTTGCCGGCGCTCGAAGAGATCGCGGCGCATTATCCGGGTCGTTTGGCGGTGCATCCCGGCGATGCGCTCGAGGCTGATTGGCCGGCGCTTATCGCCGGTTCGGAGCCGGTGACGATTGCCGCCAACCTGCCTTACGGCATCGCCTCCCTGCTGCTTGTCCGCTGGCTCGAGACGGAGCCATGGCCGCCGTGGTTCGACCGCATGGTGTTGATGTTTCAGCGCGAGGTTGCAGATCGCATCGTTGCCGCGCCGCGCACGAAAGCCTATGGCCGCCTCTCGGTTCTTGCGCAGTGGCGGACGCGCGCCAAGGTCGTCATGTCGCTGCCGCCCGAAGCGTTCACGCCGGCGCCGAAAGTTGCGTCCGCCGTCGTCGAATTTACTCCGATTCCGATGCCGGAGCCGCAATGCCGGGTCTCGACGCTCGCTCGCGTTACGGCGTCGGCTTTCGGGCAGCGTCGAAAGATGCTGCGCTCGAGCCTCAAGCAATTGACCCCCATGCCGGAGCTTCTGCTGCGAGAAGCGGGAATCGCGCCGGAGCGACGGGCCGAAGAGCTGACGGTTTCGGAATTTGCTACTCTGGCGAGCATCGTCGAGCGCGGCGATCAAGCGTCCGCTTAAAGCACGGCCTGCATGTCGCGCACGAACGCCGAAAGGCCGAGAAGGCGGGCGCGTTTGAGACGTTCCGCGGTCAGGATCGCCAGCGCCGAATTTACGCTCGTTTCGAGATCACTGTTGACGATCACGTAGTCGTACTCAGGCCAGTGGCTGATTTCGGACGACGCAGCCGCCATGCGCCGCGCCACCGTTTCCGGCGAATCTTGTGCGCGCACCCTGAGCCGCTCCTCGAGCACGGGCCCCGAAGGCGGCAGCACGAACACGCGGACGACATCACCCGGCATTTTCTCCGACAGCTGCTGGGCGCCTTGCCAGTCGATGTCGAAGAGCACGTCCTTTCCGGCGAGGATTGCCGCCTCGACAGGGGCGCGCGGCGTGCCGTAGTGATTGTCGAACACGCGGGCCCATTCGAGCAGTTCGCCGCGTTCCTTCATGCTCTCAAACCCATCGGCATCGACAAAGCGATAGTCGACACCGTCGCGTTCGCCGGGGCGCGCCGGGCGCGTCGTTACCGAAACCGACATCGCGATGTTGCGATCGGCGGCGAGCAGGCGTCTTGCCAGCGTCGTCTTGCCGGCGCCCGAAGGCGAGGAGATGATGTAAAGCAGTCCGCGCCGCGCCATGTGGAGCTCTGCGTTGGCATCCGTCGTGCTGTCTGGTTGTTTTCTGGTCATGCTACTCGACGTTTTGCACTTGTTCGCGGAACTGGTCGATGACCGTTTTGAGTTGCAGGCCGAGCCGCGTGACGTCGACGGCGTTGGCCTTCGAACAGAGGGTGTTGGCCTCGCGGTTAAACTCCTGAGCAAGGAAGTCGAGCTTGCGTCCGACCGCACCCGGTTCATTCAGAATGTCGCGCGCTGCCCCAACATGTGACGCAAGCCTTTGCAGCTCTTCTTCGACATCGGCGCGGGTTGCGAGCAGCACCGCTTCCTGATGCAGCCGATCACCATCCAGCGCGGCCGTCGTATCGAGCAGCCGCGCGATGTTATCCTTGAGGCGGGCCAGGATCGCCTCCGGAGCCCGGGACGGTGAGGCTCTGACGTCGGCGGCGTAGCGTTCGATCTGCGCGAGCTGATCCTTAATGACGTCGGCGAGGCGGGCTCCCTCGGCGCGCCGCGCCTCACTCAATTTTTCCAGCGCCGCCTCGAGGCTCTCGATTAGAGCTCGCTCGCGCTTCGTGCGCGCCTCTGCATCCTCCGGGCCTTGATCTGCAGTCTCAAGCACGCCTTTGATCATTAGAAGTTGCGCCGCATCGGGACGGGTTGCGCCACACAACGTGGAAATGCGGTCGACGACCTTGATGACCTCGGCCAGCACGGTCTCGTTCAAGCGGATCGCGCCGTTGGTCTGCTGCTTCTCGATCGCCAGCGCCACCGCGATATTGCCACGCGAGAAGCGTTTGGCGACAGCGTCCCGCGCCGGTATTTCGAGCGCCTCGTTGCCGGGCGGCAGACGCAAGCGAACGTCGAGGCCGCGTCCGTTGACGCTGCGCGCTTCCCAAGTCCACGTCAGGCCGTCGGCCGTGCCATCGGTGCGTGCAAACCCGGTCATGCTCGAAATGTTCATCAGGGAGGCTTCTCGTTGCGGGATTGTAGCGGCGCGCAACTTAACGGGTCGGAGGGTATCCGCCAACCGCCGATACGGCAGGCGACGTTTGCCGCACTATTGCTTTTTCGGTTTGCGGACCGGGAGGGGAACGTCAGTCGTGTTGGCGGGAAGCGCCGTAGCGGCCGGTTCTGAGCCCCCGGCTGTCGTGTCGCTATCGTCGCCGCTGCTCTCGGGGGTGGCTGTCGATGCTGCCTTGGCCGCCTTAGCGGCTTTTGAGCCCTTCGCTGGCTTCGTCGAACCGGCACTGGCCTTTTTGGCCGGAGCGTCGTTCGCATTCGTCGGTATCGGAGCCCGGTTGGCGTCGCTAGCGGCCTCGGCCGCATCCTGCTTTGCCTTCGCCTGCTTTTCGACGCCACGCCACTTCTGGACGGCTGAATTGTGCTCCTTCAGCGTCTCGGAAAACGCGTGACCTCCGCTGCCGTCAGCAACAAAGAACAGATCCGCGGTTTTGGCCGGATGCAACGCCGCTTGCAGAGCGGACTTGCCGGGATTGCAGATCGGGCCCGGCGGCAGGCCGTTGATCTGATACGTGTTGTATGGCGACTTCGCCTCGATGTCGGCTTTCGTGATGCCGCGGCCGAGCATCCCCTGCCCGCCGACGAGGCCGTAGATAATCGTCGGGTCCGACTGCAGCCGCATGCCCTTTTTCAACCGGTTATAGAAAACGGCGGCGACGCGGTCGCGCTCGTCGACGCGGCCGGTTTCCCTTTCGACGATTGACGCGAACGTCACCAGTTCTTCGGTTGATCTGAGCGGCAGATCGGCGTCTCGTCCCTCCCAAAGTTCGGCAAGCGTCTTCTGCATCGCCTCTTGCATGCGATCGATGATCTCCGCGCGCGAGGTACCTTTGGAGAAATAATACGTGTCGGGAAGAAGCGTGCCTTCCGCAGGAACACTCGAGATTTCGCCGCTCAAAGTGTGCTCGGCCTTCAGACGTTCGACGATCTGCTCGCTGGTCAGGCCTTCCGGCAGCGTCGCTTTGTAGAGAATGGATTTGCCGTCCTCGAGGGTCTCGATCACCTCACGCATCGAAGCGTGTTCCTTGATCTCATACTCGCCGGCCTTCAGGTCGCTGCTTTTCTTGGGACCAAAAAAGGCCTGCAGCAAATGCCCGCCGACGAAGGTCCATCTGTTTGTGATGACCCCTTCCTTCTCGAGCCGCTCGGCGATTGCGATGCGGCCTTCGCCTTTCGGTATGATGAGCGTGCGCTTAGCCTCCAGCGGCCCGGGGCTTTCGTACTGGTGGAAAATCGTGAAGGCCGTGGTGCCGAGTATCAGCATGCCGACCAGAGAGATCGTCAGCACGCCACTGATGATGCGAACGAAGCGCGCGAAAAACCGCGACGGCTCGCGGGCCTGAAGGCCGCGCGGACGACCAGGCGCACGCCCCGGCTCCAGGCGCTCGTTAGGGCTACGCGCTCCGGCGGTCCGCGAGGTTCTGGTCGCGTCCGAGCGTTTCCGGTACTGGCTCATGACTTCGCGAGTATCGTCCCTTGATGAAGTCGTCAGCAAGCCCAGAGCACAGCCCCGAGGCCCCTTGGCTCCATCACCCCCACCAGATGCCGACGCTCACTGTAAAATGTGGCAAAAACGCGAGCCGGGTAGGTCTCCCGGCAGGTATTAAGCAACGCGGCGGAGGACGAGACACGCGTTGGTGCCACCAAAGCCGAATGAATTCGACAGCGCGATGTTGATCTCGCGTTTCTTTGGTACGTGCGGGATGAGATCGATACCCGTTTCGACGGACGGGTTGTCGAGGTTAAGTGTCGGCGGCGCAACGTTATCACGCATGGCGAGGACCGAGAAAACCGCCTCAACGGCGCCCGCGGCGCCGAGCAGATGTCCGATGGCCGACTTCGTCGACGACATCGCGAGCTTGCCCGTGCTGTTACCGAACAGCCGTTCGACAGCCTTGAGCTCGATTTCATCACCCATCGGCGTCGAGGTGCCATGCGCGTTGATGTAGTCGATTTCGCTCGGTGCAACGCCGGCACGCGCCAGAGCCGCCTTCATGCACCGGTAAGCGCCGTCGCCATCCTCGGCAGGTGCCGTGATGTGAAAGGCGTCGGCTGACATGCCATACCCGATCACCTCGGCGTAGATTTTGGCGCCGCGGGCTTTCGCATGTTCGTAGCTTTCGAGCACGACGACGCCTGCGCCTTCGCCCATCACGAACCCGTCGCGATCTTTGTCATAGGGTCGCGACGCCTTCGTCGGGTCGTCGTTGAACCCGGTCGAGAGTGCGCGGCACGCCGCAAACCCAGCCATCGCTATCCTGCAAATCGGGCTTTCCGTTCCACCCGCGACCATCACGTCGGCATCGTCGAGCGCGATGATCCGCGCGGCATCACCGATCGCGTGCGTACCCGTGGCACAGGCCGTGACGACGGCGTTGTTCGGCCCCCTAAGATTGTGTTTGATCGAGACGTGGCCGCCCGCAAGATTAATAAGCCGCCCCGGAATGAAAAACGGAGAGACGCGGCGCGGACCTTTTTCCTTCAAAAGGATCGAGGTGTCGGCGATACCGGAAAGGCCGCCAATGCCGGAGCCGATCAAGACGCCGGCGCGCTCCTGCGCTTCCGCCGTTTCGAATTTCAGGCCCGAGTCTGCAACCGCCTGGTCGGCAGCCGCGACGGCATAAATGATGAAGTCGTCGACCTTGCGCTGCTCTTTCGGCTCCATCCAATCGTCGGCATTAAATTTGCCGTCGGCGGTGGCACCACGCGGAATGAAGTTCGCGATCTGGCATGTGATGTCGGAAACTTCGAATTCTTCGACGCGCCGGGCGCCACTCTGTCCGGCGAGCAGATTGGACCATGCGGCTTCGACACCGCAGCCGACGGGAGTGACGAGACCCATTCCTGTGATGACGACACGGCGCATGAGCTGCTTCTTATGTGCGGTTGATTCAAGGCGCATGAAAGGGGCCGGTTACCCAGCCCCTTGTGATCTTATCCGATAGGCGCCTCTGGCACGTCGGATAAAAGCGAACGAAGGACGCCCTCAAGCCGCGCTGGCGTTCTTTTCAAGAAACTTCACTGCGTCACCCACCGTGAGAATATGCTCCGCGGCATCGTCGGGTATCTCGCAACCAAATTCTTCCTCGAATGCCATCACGAGTTCGACAGTATCCAAGCTATCGGCGCCCAGATCATCGATAAAGCTGGCGTTGTCCGTGACCTTATCGGCCTCGACGCCAAGATGCTCCACGACAATTTTCTTCACGCGCTCTGCGACATCGCTCATCGTCAATCCTCGTGTCTTTCTAATTTAGGCGAGCTGTTGCAGCTTGCCTTTTCGCCCTGCAGAACCCGCATTCCAGAATTTGAACTTACGAGAAGTGTAGCCCGCTCGGATAGGGGCTCACACCCGTTTCGACTTCTTTTTCCAGTTTGACCTAGCGCGAGTCTTACGCTGAGGCACCGACCAGACGTCGCGCGGCTCGGGGTTTTCCCCAGGTCCGCACCGTCCCGATGGCGTGGCCTTCACGCCTCAAAACCGTGGTGTCGTTAACACACTTCACCAGCCTTGCAAAGCGCAGGGTGACGCAGCCGAGAAGCAGCCGAATAGTAAGCAGAAATGCCCATAATACGGCTCCTCTTCATTTACCATCGCAAGGATGCAAAGGCCTCAGACCATCGCCATGCCGCCGTTGATGTGCAGCGTCTGGCCGGTGATATAGCCACCCTCGTTCGAAGCGAGATAGAGACAGCCGGCCGCGACGTCCAACGGGTCGCCGAAGCGTTGCGCCGGAATGATCTGTGCGATCTCGCCCTTCTGCTTGTCCGTCAGAACATCGGTCATCGCCGTTTTTATAAAGCCTGGCGCGATGCAATTCGCGGTAATGCCGCGTGACGCGACCTCTCTTGCCAGCGATTTCGTCATGCCGATCGTGCCGGCTTTCGAAGCCGCGTAGTTGCCCTGTCCAGGGTTGCCGAAAACGCCCGACACCGATGCGATATTGATAATGCGGCCATACCCTGTCTTCGAGCGCATCATGTGGCGCGAGGCAGCGCGGCAAAGCATGAACGTCGACGTCAGGTTGACGGCAATGACGTCGTCCCACTGGTCGTCCTTCATCACCATGAACAGATTGTCTTTGGTCAGCCCGGCGTTGTTGACGAGAATATCAAGGCGGCCGCCGAGTGCTTTGACTGCCTCGTCGATCAGCTTTGCAACGCTGGTGCGGTCGGCAAGGTCGCATGGAACGACATGAACGCGGTCACCGAGTTCCTTGGCCAAGGCGTCGAGCGCTTCGAGCTTGCGGCCAGAAATGGCGACCGTTGCGCCGGCCTTGTGAAAGACGCGCGCGATCTCGGCGCCAAGGCCGCCGCTTGCGCCGGTTACGAGCGCGGTCTTGCCTGTCAAATCGAACATGACGTTTCCTTTATGCTGGTCGTGACGCGAAAAGCGCTCTTCGGGTCACGACGGAGAGAGAGAGTTCCAAGCGAGTTCGATGTCGGCCGGTGTTCCGAGACTCGACGCATTCGCAGTGCCCGCCGTGCGTTTGATGAGGCTTGCTAGAACTTTGCCGGCGCCGATTTCGTAAAAATCGGTGATGCCGTTTGCTGCCATCGTCGCGACGCACTCGCGCCAGCGAACCGTGCCGGTCACCTGCTCGACCAATCGCTTTCTGATTTCGTCCGGATCTGAAATCGGCTGCGCCGAGACATTTGCAACGACGGGCACAGAAGGGGCCCGCACGGCGACATTCGCCAAGGCTTCCGCCATCGCGTCGGCCGCAGGCTGCATCAGCGCACAATGGAAGGGCGCGGAGACAGGTAGAGGCACCGCGCGGCGGACGCCGTATTTCTTGCCGATGTCGGCAACGCGATCGATGGCGCTCTTGTGGCCCGACAGTACGACCTGCGTCGGCTCGTTGTCGTTGGCAACCTGACAGACGTCGCCCTGCGCGGCTTCGGCCGCGACTTTTGCCGCAACGTCGATGCCAACCCCGAGCAGCGCCGCCATGGCTCCGACGCCTACGGGCACGGCCTTTTGCATCGCCTGACCGCGAAGCCTCAACAGCCGCGCGGTGTCGGCAAGCGAAAATGCACCCGCAGCCGCGAGGGCGGAATATTCTCCGAGCGAGTGCCCGGCGACGAACGTTACGTTACCCGGTAGTGCGAAGCCCTTTTCGGTCTCGAGCACGCGCATGACGGCCATGGATACGGCCATCAGTGCGGGCTGAGCGTTTTCGGTGAGTGTCAGCGTTTCTTTCGGGCCTTCCCACATGATGACGGACAGCTTTTGTCCCAGCGCATCATCGACTTCGTCGAAGACGGCGCGCGCCGACGGGAAGGCATCGGCAAGCGCCTTGCCCATGCCGACATCCTGACTGCCCTGACCCGGAAAGATGAATGCGCGTGCCATAAGTGACTGTGAGTCCCTGTCGTTCGAGAGTGCCGCCGATTGGGGCTTCTGTGACGATTTCGGCGGCCTTAGTCCACTCCCTGCCCGCTCGTGTCAAGGCAAGGCGCCTCCGGGCTGCGATGCGTGCTCCCCTCGCCTCGTTCTCACCGTTCCCATTGTTGAGCGACGAGCGAAGCGGCAACTGCAACGAGCAGAATCGCGGCGGCGACAAACGGCAGTTCGAGCATCAGGCCGACGTAGATCAGCGTTCCACCGATACCGGCGCCGGCCGCCTGTCCGAAATAGATTGCGGACGTGTTGAGCGCGATCGAAGCCGAGGTCAGCTCGGGAGCAATACAGGCAAGCCGGGCCTGCTGAACGGAGTTCGCGGCAAATGTTCCAAGACCCCAGAGCGTCGCTCCCGCCAGTACGGCCCACAGGGAAGTTGCGGCGGCGCCCCAAACGATCAAGCCTGCCGACATGACGAGAAACGCAAAAAGTGCCGATCGCGGCGCACCTATCCGTTGGACAGCTCGGGTCACCAGGACGTTGCCAAGCGTCGCCACCGTGCCGTACCACGCCAGGACGATCGTCAGCAGTTCGGCGTTGTCGGACAGCGATGCTTTCAACGACGGCGCCAGATAGGTGAAGAACGTGAATTGACCCGTGCCATTGAGCACGGTGACGAGCAGCACGGTCATCAGCGCCTGGCTGGTCAAGACCCGCCGCCACGAGGCGACATTCAACGGCGCAATCTTGACGCCGCGCGGTACCGTCAGCCAAACGCCAAGCAACGCCACTATCGATAATGCCGCGACGATGAGGAATGCGACTTGCCAGCCAAGCGTGTGCGCGACGTAGCCGCCGAGCGGCATGCCGCCGACCGTCGCCAGCGACCAGCCGATGAAGATGACTGTAATCGCACTGCCCCGGCGCTTGGCTGGAAGCAGTGCGCCGACCGTCGCCGCCGCCTGCGGGGTGAAGATAGCCGCCGGGATCGCCAGCACAATTCGGACGGCGAGGAGCACGGCGAAATTGGGTGCCAGTGCGGACGCCATATGGCACACGGCATAAAGCAGCATCGATGCGGACAGCAGCCATCGGCGGTCTACGGCGCTGGTGAATGCGGCGGCAAGCGGCGCGCCCAGCGCGACCACGACACCGCTGACCAGCAACAGCAATCCGGCACGCGGAAGACTGACGTCAAATCCATGCGCCAAGTCACCGAGCATGCCCGCGGGTAGCAGGATGCCAGTTCCGGTAACGAAGTTGCCGAAGAGAAGCGCCGCGAGAACGCGACGCTCTTGCGCTGGGCTCATTCGCCGAGATTTAGAGAACTGGCGCGACACACACAATAACTGACCCGGCAGTCCGCCCGGCCGAAGCGTATGGGTGGGTTGCGCCAGCCGTTAGGTCAGCTTTCGACCGTTTCGACTTCGCACAGTTCGCCGTCGATCAGATCGAATAACACTTCCCCGCCGCCCGCTTCGGCGTTGGCCAGGGCTTCGACAAGATCGTCATCGATGGGAGCGATTTTCATTTCGGCAAGCTTGGCAGAGGCGTCATTGTCGCGCATCGACGCTTCGCCCTCGGAACGCGCCGCGGCCTCGGTCTCCTCGACCGCCCAAATGGTTTCCTCGGTATAGGCTGCAAACTTCATTGTTGTCAGATCTCCCTGAACGCGCCGGATTGGCGCCGGCCAGTCAATTAGCCATGATTCCCGTTATCTAGGCGTGGCATTGGCATCGCTGCCGACCAGGAAATTTGAACGCTGCAAGGTGGCGCAGGCCTGCCGCTTGCTGCTTGCCGGAAATCCTGTATAAGCGGCCAAACCCGCTCCGGTTGGAGGCTGAACGGGGGCTCAAGTTGCATCGGCGATCCGGCTGATCGATTTGAGAGGCGCTTTTCGAGCACCGTCCCCCAGTGTCTTCTCCTATTGGGTACCAGATGGGCCTTTCTCGGGCCTGATTGGGGCTTTGCGCCGGAGGGATAAAGAGCTGCGTTGAGACGCGCGGCACAACTCGAACCGAAAGGCCAACTCGTATGCCGCTCTACGAGCATACGTTCCTGGCGCGCCAGGACGTTACCCAAGCCCAAGTCGAAGCTCTGATGAAAGAATTCCAGGGCGTCGTCGAAGAAGGCAAGGGCAAAGTCACCAAGCAAGAGTATTGGGGACTGAAGACCCTCGCTTTCAAAATCAAAAAAAACCGCAAGGCTCACTACGCCTTCTTCAATATCGACTCGCCCCCGGCTGCCGTGACCGAGATGGAACGGCGCATGGGCATCAATGCCGACGTCATCCGTTTCATCACTGTTCGCGTCGACGAACTCGAGACCGAGCCCAGCGCGCAGATGCGCAAGCAGGATCGCGACGAGCGCGGCGACCGTGGTGATCGGGGCTTCGGCGGTGGCCGTGGCGGCCCGCCGCGTGGCGGTTTCGGAGGTCGCGAAGGCGGCTCGACGTTCCGCTCGCGTCCACCCCGCGAAGGCGGCGATCGTGGTCCGCGTCCGCCACGCGAAGGAGAGGCACCACGCGCGCCGCGTCCGCCACGCGATTCAACACCTGGCTCGGAGGGCTAACCCATGGCTGAAATCGCTTCGACCGGCGCCCCTGCTCGCCGCACCTTCCAGCGCCGCCGCAAAACCTGCCCGTTTTCGGGCGCCGGCGCGCCGAAGATCGATTACAAGGACGTGCGCCTCCTCGGCCGTTACATTTCGGAGCGCGGCAAGATCGTTCCGAGCCGCATCACCGCGGTGTCTGCGAAGAAGCAGCGTGAACTCGCCCGCGCAATCAAGCGTGCGCGGTTCCTCGGTTTGCTGCCGTACGTGATCAAGTAGGCTTCTCCCTCTCCCCACGGGGAGAGGGTGGCCGAAGGTCGGATGAGGGGAGAACGTCCTCTCACCCCGACCCTCTCCCCAAGGGGAGAGGGAGTCATTCAATCCGTTGGGTCGGAACGGGCAACCGGATCTGGCTCTAACCGCTCTCATGCGGGACAGCACAATGCCGACGAATGTTTTTCTGCTTTCACTCGCAGCCGGGATCATCTCGGCCGTCGTCTTTGCGTCCGCGACGACCGGCGCGATGCTGCTGCGCGTCGTGCTTTTTTTCCTCACCCCCCTGTCGCTCTATCTCGCCGGACTTGGGCTTGGCACGGTCGCCACCGCGATCGCCGGCATCACCGCGACGACAATCGTATTGTTGATTGCAAACCCGCTGGCGGCAGAGGTTTACGCGATCAGCACGGCGCTTCCGGCACTCGTATGCACCCGGCTCGCCGTGCTCAGCCGGGACTCGGACGGCGAGCGCGAATGGTACCCGATCGGGCGCGTCGTTGCCGTCGCCGCAGTTTTTGCCGGCATGTTTGCGATCATGGCGCTCATTCTGATGGGCGGCGAAGTCGAAACGCTGACCAAGCTGCTGCGCGGTGTCGTCGAGAGTTTCGTCAAGACTGAGCTGTCCCGCATTCCAGGGGCGCCGGCCATCACCGCCGCCGAGATCGACGAGGTCACGCGCACGACGCTGTCGTCGTTGCCCTGGGCTCTCGGCCTGCTGGCGATGGGGACAATCCTCTTAAATCTCTGGCTTGCAGGACGCATCACGCTGGCGTCCGGCCGGTTGAAACGTCCGTGGCCCGATCTCGCAAACTTCTCAATGCCGGGTAGCGCCATATTCGCCTTGCTGGTGGCGCTGGGCCTATCGTTCGTCGACGGCATCGCGGGTCTCATGGCGTCAGGTATCGCAGCTCCGTTCGCGCTGGCCTTCGGACTCGTCGGCCTGGCCGTGGCGCACACACTGACGCGCGGCACGCCGTGGCAAGGCTTCATTCTCGCGGCTCTTTACACCGCGATCGTCTTCATTCCGCATGTTGGCTTATTGCTGGCGCTCGCCGGTCTTGCCGAAACGATCTTCCACTACCGAGCCGCCATCGGCGGACCTCCCAATCCCCGAAATTGAAAACCTGATCCACGAACCCAAAAGGAGACACATCCATGCAAGTCATTCTGCTTCAGCGCATCGGCCGCCTTGGCCAGATGGGCGACGTCGTCAACGTCAAGAACGGCTACGCCCGTAACTTCCTCCTGCCGCAGAAGAAGGCGCTGCGCGCAACGGACGAAAACAAGAAGGTGTTCGAAGGCCGCCGGGCACAGCTCGAAGCCGACAACCTGTCCCACAAGAAAGAAGCTGAGGCCGTTGCCGCCAAGCTCGAAGGCAAGTCGTTCGTCATTATCCGGGCCGCCGGCGATACGGGTCAGCTTTACGGTTCGGTTTCGACACGCGACATCGCGGCTGCGATCAGCGAAGGCGGCTTCACCGTCGATCGCAACCAGATCGTGCTCGACAAGCCGGTCAAGTCTCTCGGACTGACGCCAGCCCGGGTTCAGCTTCACCCAGAAGTCGTGAGCACGGTGTCGCTGAACATTGCGCGTTCTCAGGACGAGGCCGACAAGCAATCCCGCGGCGAGAATGTCGCGGTCGTCAAGGGCGAAGCTCTCGAACTCGAAACCTTCGATCCGGACTCAGCCTTCGAGGAAGGCCATGCCGCGACATCGTCGGAAGACTCGAACTAATCTCGGAGCTTACGTCGGGCGTCCGTCCGTTTCACGGAGGCGGCAGCGCGATCCACAAAGCTTGGCCGTTGCGCATTTCACACGGCCAAGCCTTTCCCGCGAGGCATGTTGATAGCGGGGATGGATTAGAGGTTGTAGGAGCAGCGAGACGAGACGCGCCTTGGAATCAGTTAGCGTCCGCTGCATGGCAAATCCCGCAGTCCTCGCGACCGAAAATCTCAAGCAAGCCGCTTCGGCTCTTGAACCACTGGCATTCCGGCAAGCACCGCACAACCTCGAAGCCGAGCAGGCGTTGCTCGGTGCAATCCTCGTCAACAACGAAGCGCTCGACCGTGTGTCGGGCTTTCTTTCTCCCGATCATTTTTTCGATGCACTTCATGGGCGCATTTACGAGACGCTCGCGACGCTGATCCACGCCGGCAAAACCGCGACGCCGATCACGGTCAAGACGTTCTTCGAGAACGTCGAGCCGATCGACGCGAATATGACCGTGCCGCAGTACCTCGGCCGGCTCGCCGCCAACGCCACGACGATCATCAACGCCGCCGAGTATGGCCGCACGGTCTACGACCTCGCGACGCGGCGAGCCTTGATCGTCATCGGCGAGGACATGGTGAATACGGCCTACGAGAGCGCCGTCGACCAGGCGCCGAAGGCTCAGATTGAAGAGGCCGAGAGCCGTCTCTATTCGCTCGCCGAGCAAAATAAATATGGCAAGGGCTTCGAGACGTTCCGCTCAGCCCTGACGAACGCCATCGAAATGGCGAATAGCGCCTTCCAGCGCTCGGGCCATCTTTCGGGCGCGGCGACGGGTCTTGCCGATCTCGACAATAAGCTCGGCGGCCTTCAACGTTCCGACCTCATCATCCTCGCGGGCCGGCCGTCGATGGGTAAAACCGCGTTGGCGACGAACATCGCCTACAACGTCGCAAAGGCCTATCGCGGCGAGCGCCGCGCCGACGGCTCGATGGAAACGGTCGATGGCGGCATCGTCGGGTTCTTCTCGCTTGAAATGTCGTCGGAACAGTTGGCAACACGTATTCTTTCCGAGCAGACGGAAATCGGCTCGGAAAAAATCCGCCGCGGCATGATCGAGGAAGCCGAGTTCCGCAAGCTTTCCGAAGTCGCTTCTGAAATGTCGCGCATTCCGCTCTTCATCGACCAGACCGGCGGCATAACGATTGCGCAGCTCTCGGCGCGGGCGCGTAAACTCAAGCGCCAGCACGGTCTCGACATGCTGGTCGTCGATTACCTGCAGCTGCTTTCGGGCTCCAAATCACGCAGCGACAACCGCGTGCAGGAGATCACGGAGATCACCACGGGCCTCAAGGCGCTGGCCAAGGAGCTGAATGTGCCGGTCATGGCGCTGTCGCAGCTGTCGCGCCAAGTTGAAAACCGCGAAGACAAGCGCCCGCAGCTCTCCGATCTCCGCGAATCGGGCTCGATCGAGCAGGACGCCGACGTCGTGATGTTCGTATTCCGCGAGGAATATTACATCGAACGCACCAAGCCTGCCGAAGGAACGCCTGAATTTGCCGATTGGATGACCAAGATGAGCCAGGCTTCCGGCAAAGCGGAAGTCATCATCGGCAAGCAGCGGCACGGTCCGGTCGGTACCGTCGAGCTGTCGTTCGAGGGACAATTCACGCGCTTTGGCAATCTGGCGCGCGATTATATGATCCCCGGACGGTGACCGATCCACGTGTGGAAAGAATGAGATGACTGTGAGCGCGCGCATGCCGGAAAGTCTTGCGAGCGCCACGGGAACGATCACCATCGATCTCGGGCAGATCGGCGCCAACTGGAAGGCGTTAGCGGCGAAGGTTGCGCCCGCCGCGTGCGGCGCGGTTGTCAAGGCTAACGCTTATGGTCTTGGTGCCGAGCGCGTTATGCCGGCGCTGATGCGGGCCGGCTGCACGACATTTTTTATCGCGACGCCGGACGAAGCGGAAACGGCGCGCAAGTTTGCGCCCACAGCCGAAATCTACGCTCTCGATGGGCTGGTCGGAAATTCGGCCGCGGTGTTTGCGCGCCTTGGCGTCAAGCCTGTTCTCTCGACGCTCGACGACGTCGTGGCGTGGTCGGCGCTCTGCCGGGCGCGTGGGGAAAAACTTTCAGCGGCGTTGCATATCGATACCGGGCTCAATCGTCTCGGACTGCCGGCGCGCGATGTTCGCCATCTCGCCGCCGACCCCTCCATAATGACCGGCATCAAGCTTGATCTCGTCATGAGCCACCTCGCCTCGGCGGACAATCCGCGCGATCCAAAAAATCGCGATCAGCTCCTGGCCTTCGAAACTCTGTCGGCCCTTTTTCCCGGCGTGCCGAGAAGTCTCGCTGCCTCGGACGGACTGATGCTCGGGCCTGCCTATCATTTCGATCTCGTACGGCCGGGCTACGCGCTTTATGGCGGACAGGCCTCGCAGATGGCGCCCGCACCGGTGAAATCCGCCGTGACGGTCACGGCGCGCATTCTCTCGGTGGCCGACGTCGCGCCGGGTGAAACGGTCGGCTATTCCGCGACGTGGCGCGCCAAGCGGCCGAGCCGCATCGCGACGATTGCGGCCGGATACGCCGATGGAATTCCGAGGACCGCGAGCGCGCCCGACGGTCGTCCGGGCGGGCATGTGATGATCACGGGCCATCTTGCGCCGCTGGTCGGCCGCGTCTCGATGGATCTCATTACCGTCGATGTTACGGATCTGCCTGAGGGCGCCGCGATGCCCGGCGAATTCGCGAAGCTCGTTTGCGATGAAATTTCGATCGAGGATGCGGGCTTTTCGGCCGGCACGATCGGTTATGAAATTTTGACTCGTCTTGGGCCCCGCTTTCCGCGGCTCTATTTGGATGACCCGGTGTAGTTCATGGCGAAGCTCTCGAAATCTCTCTACGTCTGCCAAGCGTGCGGGGCCACGGCGACGCGCTGGGCGGGCAAGTGTGCCGCCTGCGACGGCTGGAATACTCTCGTCGAGGAAACGGACGCCGGTCCGCCGCCCGGTTCCGGCGTCACGCGGCAAAGCAAGGGCCGCATCGTCAAGCTCGAAACATTGAAGGGCTCTACCCAGGAAGCGCCGCGCTTCTCGAGCGGCATTTCCGAACTCGACCGCGTGACGGGCGGCGGCGTCGTGCCGGGCTCGACCATTCTCATTGGTGGCGAACCGGGCATCGGCAAATCGACCCTCCTGCTTCAGGTCGCGGCGCATTTGGCGCGGCGCGGCGGCAAGTCGATCTATTTTTCGGGCGAGGAAGCCGTTGCTCAGGTGCGATTGCGCGCTGAAAGACTTGGCCTTGCCGACGC
>Ga0207678_10000765_pt1 | contig 29351 bp, 16 predicted proteins | sample KBSC63metaG_FD_184319 | JGI IMG/M metagenome (GOLD analysis project Ga0207678, IMG submission 184319) | Corn rhizosphere microbial communities from Kellogg Biological Station, Michigan, USA - KBS C6-3 metaG (SPAdes) (version 2) | ecosystem: Host-associated > Plants > Roots > Rhizosphere > Soil ... | reverse complement strand
TTCGAACGCCGGAATGCCGCGGCAGGGCTTCAGAAGTCCGGGCGTGGGTCCCGATGGCTGGCACCATTCGGCCCACGACGGGCGCAATCTGCCGCACCTGTTTCATCAGTTCGTCGAACTGCTCGGGATAGAGCGACTGGATGCCATCGGACATGGCGCGGTCGGGCTCGTGGTGCACTTCGACAATGAGCCCATCGGCGCCCACCGCGATCGCGGCGCGCGACAAGGGCGTGACCTTGTTGCGCTTTCCGGTGCCGTGGCTGGGATCGACCACGATGGGCAAGTGACTGAGCCGTTGCACTGCGGGCACGATGCTGAGGTCGAGGGTATTGCGGGTGTGGTCGGCGAAAGTCCGTACCCCGCGTTCGCACAGGATGACCTTGTAATTGCCCTCGCTCATCACGTACTCGGCCGCCATCAGAAATTCTTCCAGCGTGGCCGACATGCCGCGTTTGAGCAGTACGGGCTTGCGGGCCCGTCCCGCCCGCTTGAGCAGTGAGAAGTTCTGCATATTGCGGGCGCCAATCTGGATCACATCGGCGTACTTCTCCACCAGTTCGAGCGACTCGTTGTCGATGGCCTCGGTGACAATCTTCATCCCGAATTTGTCTCGAATTTCGGCCATAATCTGCAGGCCCGCTTCGCCCAGCCCCTGGAAGGAATAGGGCGAGGTCCGCGGTTTGTAGGCGCCGCCGCGGAAGAATTGCGCCCCGGCGCGGCATACCTGCTCGGCCACCGCCATGGCTTGTTCGCGGTTCTCGATGGCGCAGGGTCCGGCGATGACGGCCAATCCGGGACCGCCGAATGTGGCGTCCGTGCAGGGAAAAGTAATGACCGTGTTGTCCTGTTTGACGTCGCGGCTGACCAGTTTGTATGGCTTGCTGACGCGGATCAGTTCCTGCACGCCCGGCATCTCATCCAGCGTGCCGGGTTCGACTTCGCCACGATTTCCGGTGATACCGATAGCCGTGCGCTGTGCACCCGGCATGGCATGGGCCCGGTAGCCCAGTTCCTCGATCTTCTGGCAAACCGCGCCGATCTGCTCTTCGGTGGCCTGCGCCTTCATTACGACTAACATGGATTCCCCTCGCTGGCTTGAGTTTATCGTTGTTTCCCGCGGCATCGCAAATGGAGCACGCTGGAAGGAACCTGGAAACCTAAGAAACCATAAACTGGAAACTGCGGTCCAGGAAATGGCAAACTGATGCAGTGCCTCGCTCCCTTGCGCAAGAACAGGACATTCTCAAACGGCCCCTCAAACGCCCGCCCCGTCTGACTGCGCGGCGCATTGGGATCCACACCTCGAGCGCAGGAGGCGTGCAGAACGCAGCTGAACGGGCTTATCGCCTGGGCTGCAATACATTTCAAATCTTTTCGTCGAGTCCACGGCAGTGGGCCGCACATGACCTGAGCCGCCCCGATTGCGATGCCATGAAGCGGCTGCGCGACCAGTATGACCTGAAGCCTCTCGTCATCCACACCAATTACCTGGTGAATCTGGCGGGTGCAAATGAGTCGTTCCTGAAGAAATCGGTGGAAGCCTTTCGCGGGGAAATTGAACGGGCCCTGACGCTATGCGCCGATTATCTGGTGCTGCATCCAGGATCGTTTCGCGGATCCGGCCGGGAGCAAGGGTTGATGCGAACAGCGGCTGCCATCGCCGCAGCGGCGCAGGGGCTGGACCTCGCCCGGCAGGGCCTCACGATCCTGATCGAAAACACAGCCGGTGCGGAATACTCCCTCGGCGGCAGCTTCGAACAGGTCGCGGAAGTGCTGGAATATCTGCGCAACCTGGTTCCGGTGGGCGCCTGCATCGATACTTGCCATACTCATGTCGCCGGTTACGACATTGTGGACCCGCAGGGACTGCAGGGTACACTGAAGCGCCTGGACGAAACCGTCGGTCTGAACAATGTGCGCGTGTGGCACTGTAATGATGCCAAGGCGGCCCGGGGATCGAAGCTCGATCGTCATCAGCACATCGGTAAGGGCAGTATCGGGCTGGAGCCGTTCCGCCGTCTGTTGAATGACCCGCGGCTGGCCCATGCCGCCTTCATCGCCGAAACTCCGATTGACGAACCAGGCGACGATTTCAGGAATGTTGCGGCTTTGAGAAAGCTAGTCCGAGAGTAGATCCGAGAGCAGCAGGTGTCATCGAGGAGGTCTCGCAATGAGCTGGGCCAACAAGTTTTCCAAGCCTTACCGGGTAGAGCACGGCAAGAAATTCCGGCTCAAGGACCACGATCCCGCCGACACCGCCAAGCTTCACTCCCAGGAGCACGGGGAAGAATTGCTGGCGAAGGGCGTGGCCCGCATGGCCGAACTGCAGGACAGGCTCTACGCCGATAATCGCTGGGGCCTGCTCCTGATTTTTCAAGCCATGGATGCAGCCGGAAAAGACGGCGCCATCAAGCACGTGATGTCCGGAGTCAATCCGCAGGGCTGCCAGGTTTTTTCCTTCAAAACGCCCTCCCCGGAGGAATTGGATCACGATTTTCTGTGGCGCAACATGAAATGCCTTCCCGAGCGCGGCCGCATCGGCATCTTCAACCGGTCTTACTATGAAGAAGTGCTGGTGGTCCGGGTCCATCCGGAGATTCTGGCCAACGAGAAAATACCCGCGCCCTTGGTTACAAAGAACATCTGGGAAGAACGCTTTCAGGATATTTGCAGCATGGAACGCTATCTTGCCCGCAACGGCTTTGTGATCCGCAAGTTCTTCCTTAACGTGTCGAAGAAGGAGCAGAAAAAAAGGTTCCTCGACCGGCTGCAGCAGCCGGAAAAGAACTGGAAGTTTTCTTCCGCCGATCTGCACGAGCGCGAACGTTGGGACGACTACATGGACGCCTACGAAGACATGATCGCCAACACTTCTACGGCGCATGCGCCCTGGTTTGTCATTCCCGCGGACAACAAATGGTTCACCCGCCTGGCGGTGGCAGCGGCCGTCGTGGATGCGCTCGACGAGCTCGACCTCTCCTATCCCAAGGTGAATGCACAGAAACAAAAAGAACTGGAAGCAGCGCGCAGGCTGCTGTTGAAAAACAAGCACAGTTGATGGAGGCCGGGCGTCTCGCCCGTCCAGCCGGGCGGGGACGCCCGGCCTCCAACCGGCCTCATTTTGATAGCGGCTGCCGGCCCTACCCGATGCTAGAATCAACCAGATTGGCTGACCTGGAAACCACTGAGTGGTCTCCTGGCCGCATCCAAGTGGAAAGTGGCATTGAGAACATTGAGTTTCCATAACCGAAACCGGCCGCAGTGGTTCACCTGCCTTGCGGTCTTGTGTTTTGTCTGCGTTCTGCTTTCGACTACTGTGCAGGCCACCCATTTCTGCGGTCTTCGCGGACTTGAGACGCAAACAACGGTACAGCTGGATCAGGCCACTTCAGCCGGTCCTGTCTGTCTCACTTGCCTTATGGCTCCGTCCATGAGCGCAGTGATTTTGCTGGTTGCATTCTTTGCCATGGCCAGCAGCATGCTGTTTGTCGGCGCCCTGCAGATGCGCCCGAAGCCCGTCCTGAGTTCTTTCCGGCTCTATATTCGCCCTCCTCCGCAAGCCCTGGCCTAAGGCGTTTTCCGATTTGCATTTTTCCATTTTCCTGGTGGGGCCTATTTCTTGCATTCGAGGAGCATGATACGAACGCTGCAGCTTGTGGGTGCTCGGGCATGTTGAATATCAGCGCGCCAGGGTCAGCGCATCTTGGTCCCATGGCCGTGCGTCCATCTGGCCTGCGAAAACTGGCGCGGCTCGTGACTCTGTTCCTCCTGCTGCAGGGAGTGGGCGCCGGGCAGAACACGACCCTGATCAGTCTGGACCAGGCCATTGATCTGGCCCTGGCCCACAACCATGCCCTCAAGGCCACGCGGACTTTGATTCTTCAGAACCAGGCCCAGGAGATTACCGCCAACCTTCGTCCAAATCCCACCTTCGGGGCCGATTCCCAATTCATTCCTATTTTTACTCCGCAGGATTTTTCAGTCGATGAATTGAACCTGACCCAGCAGTTCGACATTGGGCTCTCGTATCTGTTTGAGCGCGGCCACAAGCGGCAACGACGGTTGCAAGCCGCCCGCGACCAGACCGCGGTCACGCGTGCCCAGGTGGCCGACGCGGAGCGCAGCCTGGCCTTCGACGTGGGCCAGCAATTCGTCAGCGTGCTGCTGGCGGAATCAACCCTGCAATTTGCCCAGGAGAACTTGAAAGATTTTCAGGGAACCGTCGATATCGCCCAGGCCCAATACAACGCGGGAGCCATCAGCGAAGGCGACTTCCTGAAGATCAAGCTGCAGTTGCTGCAGTTTCAAACCGACGTATCTTCGGCCCGCCTGGCCAAGGTACAGGCGCTGGTCGGGCTTAGACAGTTGCTGGGTTACGATGCGGCGCCGGCCAATTACGACGTCGTGGGGGACCTGGCGTACCAGCCGCTCAAGGGGAACCTGGAGGACTTCCAGGCCCGGGCAATCCGTGAACGTCCCGACTTCCAGGCCGCCCGCCTGGGCGTGACCGCCGCCCAGAGCCAGGTCCTGCTGGCCCAGGCCAACGCCAAGGTGGATGTAAGCGGCACCTCCGACTTCACGCACACCGGCGGGCAGAGTTCTGTTTCGCTCTTCGCCAGCTTCGATCTGCCCATTTTCAATCGCAATCAGGGCGAGATCGCGCGCACCCGCTACGCCCTCACCCAGGCCCAGGAAGCGCAGCAATCGGCCAGCGATACCGTGATGTCCGATGTGGCCAGCGCGTACGAGGCGGTGCGCAGCAACGATGAGATTGTCCAGCTCTACAACTCGGAATATCTGAAACAGGCGCAGGATTCGCGTGACATCAGCGAGTATGCCTACAAGCGGGGCGCGGCCAGCCTGCTGGATTTTCTGGACGCCGAGCGCAGCTACCGGGCGGCACAACTGGCCTATCGCCAGGCCCTGGCTTCTTACATGACAGCGCTCGAACAGCTGAAACAGGCGGTAGGAACGAGGAACCTGCCATGAAAATGTGCACGGACACAGCCGGCGTACGCAAAGTCTTCCGGCGATTCTTCGCCCTGGGGATGGCTCTATCGGTGATCACGCTGGCATTCGCCGCTTGCGTCCGGCCAACAACGGATGCCGCGACCAACCATGCCGCCGCCCAGGATCCCAATCAACCTGAGCTGTTCACTATTCGGCCAGAACAGTTGTCGCACATACAGGTAGTGACGGTTGCACCCACCACTCTGGCGCGCACGCTTCGCCTGACCGGAGCCGTGGCCTACAACAATTTCCGGACGACGCCGGTGATCACTCAGGTGAGCGGCCCGGTCAGCCGCGTGGTGGTCGTTCCCGGCCAAAAGGTACGGCAGGGCCAGCCCATGCTGTACGTGGCCAGTCCTGACTACTCTCAACTGCGCACCAACTATCTGAAGGCCAAGGATGCCTATTCGCTGGCGCAAAAGAATTACGTCAGGTCGCAGGACCTGTACCAGCATCATGCCATCGCGGTAAAGGACCTGGAGCAGGCGGAATCCGCCGAAGTGCAAGCCGGAGGCGACCTGGCTTCGTCGGAAGCGGCCCTGAAGGTCATGGGCGTTACCGACCCGGACGCGATGGAGAAGGGGGCCCCGTCTTACGAGGTACCGGTGCGGGCGCCCATCGGCGGAGAAGTGGTCGAACAGCTGGTTTCCGCCGGACAATTGCTCCAGCCCGGCAATACCCAGTGCTTCACGATTTCCGATACGGGCACGATGTGGGTGCTGGTGAATGTTTATCAGAAAGATTTGCCCTATGTGCGGACCGGAGACCAGGTCACGATTCAAACTGATGCGTATCCGGAAATCTTCCATGGCCGCATTTCGTATGTGGCAGCCGCGCTCGATCCCAGCACCCGCACCTTGACCGCGCGTATCGAGACGCAGAACCCGGGCGGCAAGCTGAAAAAAGACATGTACGTGACCGCGACGGTGTCGGCGGGGAAGATTCAAAACGTCATCGCCGTTCCCGATTCCGCGGTCTTGCGGGACAACGAGAATCAGCCTTTTGTCTATGCCGAGGTTTCCTCCAATCAGTTCGGGCGGCGGCCAGTCACGGTTGGGGAAAGCCAGCAGGGCAAGACTGAGATTACGGCCGGGTTGCAGTCCGGCGACCGGGTTATCGGCGACGGCAGCCTGTTTCTGCAGTTCGCCAACTCACTACAGCGTTAGCCATGATTGAGGAACGACGAAGTGGCCACCACATCTAGATGATCCATCGAATCGTCCAAGCCGCGCTGCGCCAGCGCTTCCTGGTATTGATGCTGACTGGTTTCATCACGGTCGGCGGCATTCTGTCGTTCCAGCGCATGCCCGTGGACGCCTATCCCGACCTGGCCTCGCCCCAGGTTGAACTGATTACCCAATGGCCCGGCCACGCCGCCGAGGAAGTGGAGCGCCTGGTCACGCTGCCTCTCGAACTCGAGATGAATGGCGTGCCGCATATGGTCACCATGCGGTCCATTTCACTGTATGGTCTCTCCGATCTGCGTCTGACCTTCGAAGACAACACCGACGACTATCTGGCCCGCCAAATCGTTTTTGAGCGGCTGGCCGACGCCCAGCTACCGACCGGAGTGACCGCCTCCATGGCGCCGTTATTCAGTCCCAGCGGCCTGGTTTACCGCTACGTGCTGGAGAGTCCGGATCGCACTCCGCAGGAGTTGAAGACGATTGAGGACTGGGTGGTCGAACGCGCTTACCGCTCCGTCCCCGGGGTGGCCGACGACTCCGGTTTGGGCGGAGAAGTCATGCAATACCAGGTGGTGCTCGATCCCGCCCGCCTGTATGGATATCACCTGACGATTGCGCAGATCAGCACTGCCCTGGCCGCGAATAACTCCAACGCCGGAGGAGGCTTCTATTCCCAGGGAGGCCAGTTTTATTACGTCCGCGGAATCGGCCTGGTCCGGAACACGGACGACATCGCGAACATCGTAGTCGGCAGCAACAAGGGCGTACCCATCCGGGTGCGTGATGTAGGTGACGTGATCATCGGCCACGCCCCCCGCCTCGGTCAGTTTGGCTTTCAAAAGAATGACGACGCGGTCGAGGGCGTGATCCTGATGCGCCGCGGCGAGCAGACCCAGACCGTCCTGAAAGCTGTCCAGGCCAAGACCGATGAACTGAACCGGTCAGTGCTTCCCCCCGACGTCAAAGTTCATCCGTTTTATGACCGCAGCGACCTGGTAAAGCTCACCACCGACACCGTGGAGGCAAACCTGCTCCGCGGGATGGTGCTGGTGCTGATCGTCCTGATCTTCTTTCTCGTCAGCTTCCGCGCCGCCGTCATTGTTGCGCTCACGATTCCGCTGTCGCTGTTGTTCGCTTTCATCGTGCTGCACGCCCATGACGTGGCGGCCAACCTGCTCTCGATCGGCGCCATCGATTTCGGCATCGTCATCGACGGCACCGTGGTGATGATTGAGAACATCTACCGCGAGCTGGCGCTGCGCGAGGGGCAAACCTACAACCTGAACGAAGTGATCCTGGCCGCCGCCAAAGATGTGGACCGCCCCATCTTCTACTCGGTGGCCGTCATCCTCGCAGGCTATCTGCCCATATACGCGCTGAGCGGGCCGTCGGGAAAACTGTTTCACCCCATGGCTGAGACGATGTCCTTCGCGCTGGTGGGCGCGCTCATCCTGACGCTCACCCTGATTCCAGTGCTGGCCTCGTATTGGTTCAAGAGCGGCGTCCGCGAAAAGCCCAACCGCGCCTTTGAATGGATGAAGCGCAAGTACGCCAGCCAGCTGGATTGGGCCCTGGCCCGTCCCAAAACCACGATGGCGATCGCCACCCTTATTTTCGGCGCATCGTTGCTGCTGGTGCCTTTCATCGGCGGCGAATTCATGCCTCACCTGGATGAAGGCGCTCTCTGGGTGCGGGCCACAATGCCATACACCATCTCGTTCGAAGAGGCCAGCAAGATCGCGCCGCAGGTTCGCGCCATCCTGATGTCTTATCCCCAGGTCACGGTGGTGGGCTCGGAGTTGGGACGTCCCGACGACGGCACCGACCCTACCGGCTTTTTCAATTGCGAATTCTACGTCGGTTTGAAGCCATACAAGGATTCAGCCTGGGACGGTGAAGTAAGCAACAAGAAAGACCTGATCGCATCCCTGAACAAGAAATTGAGCGCCTTCCCGGGCATCATCTTTAACTTTACGCAACCCGCGGAAGATGCGGTGGACGAAGCGCTTACCGGGCTCAAGAGCTCCCTGGCCGTCAAAATTTACGGCCCCGACCTGAATGTGCTGCAGGACAAAGCCGTGCAGACGAAGAATGTGCTGGCCAAAATTCCCGGCTTCACGGGATTGACGGTGGTGCGGGAACTCGGCCAGCCCAGCCTCCTGATCGATGTGGATCGCGACAAGATTGCACGATATGGCGTCAACGTCGCCGACGCGGAAGCGGTGATCTCGGCAGCGGTGGGCGGCGCAGCGGTCACCCAGGTCATCCAGGGAGAGAAGCTTTTCGATCTGGTGGTGCGGATGCAGCCGCAGTTTCGCAGCAGCGCTCACGACATAGGAAATCTGTTGGTCGGCACGCCTGACGGGCAGCAGATTCCGTTGAGCCAGCTGGCCACGATCAGCCAGGGAAACGGCGCGTCTTTTATTTATCGCGAAGACAACTCGCGCTACATCGGAGTGCAGTACAGCATCGCCGGCCGCGACCTGGAGCGGGCAGTGCGCGAGGGTCAGGCGGCGGTGCAGCAGGCCGTGACTTTGCCGCAGGGCTATCGCATGACCTGGGGCGGAGAATACAGCCAGTTTCTCGAAGCCAGGGAGCAGATGTACTTTATCGCTCCGCTCGCGATCGGGCTGATTTTCATGATTCTGTTTGCCCTTTATGGAAATTTCAAGTTTCCCATCACGATTGCGCTGGGTGTAATCATGACGGAACCGGTGGGTGCGCTGGTGGCCCTGAAGCTCACTCACACCCCGTTCAGCGTTTCGTCGGTGCTGGGCCTGCTGGCACTGTTGGGCGTTTCAGTCGAAACCGCCGTCATTCTGGTGTCATACATTAACAAGTTGAGGCTGGAGGGAATGGACATACCGACGGCCACACGGGAAGCTTCCCTGCTGCGGCTTCGTCCCATCATGATGACTGCGCTGGTGGCATGCCTGGGATTGCTGCCCGCGGCTCTTTCCACCGGCATCGGCTCGGACACCCAGAAGCCTTTCGCCATCGTAATCGTGGCTGGTCTGATTTCCCGCCTCTTCATTGGATTCTTCGTGAATCCCGTGCTCTACGAACTCGTCGCCCGGGAAGGTGATGTGCTTCAGGTGTAAAGCATGGCGTGTGAGTCGGACACTCCTGTCCGACCCACACTATTTCAACCGTCGGTTTACCGTAGCGCCGCCGTCCCGGCGGCTGTCGTGGGGGCGTCCCGCCCCCACTGGCCGAGCCGATTCGCAAAGAATGGGCTCTAAACGATTCGCAGATCGGGTGGCTGGCGACCGCATTTATTCTTCTCTACGCCTTTGTGGGAGTTCCCCTGGGGCGCCTCTCAGATCGTTGGAACCGGCCCCGAATCCTCGGTATCGGCGTCGCGGTGTGGAGCTTGCTAACGGCAGCTTCCGGAATGGCCTGGAGCTACGCGACACTATTCGCGGCCAGAGTGGGCGTGGGAATCGGGGAGGCAAGCTGCGCCCCCGCATCGAGTTCACTCATCGCTGACCTTTATCCTGCCGAAGAGAGGGCCCGGGCCCTCTCCTTTTTCATGCTGGGACTTCCGCTCGGCACCTTTTTTGGAAGTCTGGTGAGCGGACGTCTTGCCGCGGCCTATGGTTGGCGTGTTCCTTTCTACGTTGCGTGCGTACCCGGCCTGGTGCTGGCCCTGCTTGCACTGCGGATCCCTGAACCACCCCGGGGGGCGGCGGAAGCAGCGCCCCTTGCAGGGCGTCCAGACAAAGGCTCACCCTATTGGCGCGTTCTCAGAATCCCGACCATCCGTTGGTTAATCATTTCCGGCGCCCTCTTTAACTTCAACATGTACACGATCAGCACCTTCTTGCCCGCTCTGCTGAGTCGTTACCACGGGCTCAATCTGAAGGAGGCGAATGCTGTCGCGGCGATTGTGCTTGGGGCTGTTGGAATCCCGGGCTTGCTATTGGGAGGGTGGGGAGCAGATTACGCTCTCCGGGACAGGTCGAATGGCCGTTTGCTGCTGGCTTCAGTTTCCCTTCTGCTGGCGGCACTTTGCATTTGCCTGGCGCTGACCCGGCCAGAGGGAAACCTCGTCAGCTTCAGCTTGTTGATGGGAACTGGTTGCATGTTTTGTTATGTGTACTATTCGAGTGTTTACGCGGCAATCCAAGACGTCGTTCAGCCGAGTCTGCGTGCCACTGCAATGGCGATCTATTTCTTTGCGATGTACCTGCTGGGCGGAAGTGCCGGTCCCGTACTGACAGGTAAACTAAGCGACTACTTTGCTCGCCTTGCCATGACTAGGGCTGGAGCAAGTTCCATTACCGATCCATTCCGAGCGGTTGGTCTGCATAGCGCCATGTATGTAATACCTCTGTGCAGCTTCATCCTGGCCATAGTCCTTTTCGCCGCAGCGTGCAGGGTGTCAAAAGATATGAACCAACTGCAAACGTGGATGGCGCAGCCCGAAGAGAAGTCGCCGTCAGCAGCCAAAGCGGTGGGATGAAGGCTCACGGGCATGAGCCGGCACGCGCTCTTCAACGGGCACAAGCGTCCGTAGCTCGTGCCCCGTATAGACCTGGCGCGGACGTGCGATCTTCTGCTCTGGATCGGTGATCATCTCTTGCCATTGGGCCAGCCACCCCGCCGTGCGTGGGATGGCAAACAGCACGGTAAACATCTCGGGCCTGAAGCCCATGGCCTGGTAAATGATCCCTGAGTAGAAGTCCACGTTGGGATAGAGCTTGCGTGTGACAAAGTATTCATCCTCGAGGGCAATTCGCTCCAGTTCCAGGGCGATTTCGAGTTTGGGATTGCGGCCGGTAACCTCGAATACGTTTTCCGCAGTCCACTTGATGATCTTGGCACGGGGATCGTAGTTCTTGTACACGCGATGGCCAAAGCCCATCAGCTTGCCGTGCCCTTCTTTAATCTTCTTGATGTAGGCATAGACGTTTTCCTTGGAGCCGATTTCGTCGAGCATTTCAAGAACCGCTTCATTGGCCCCGCCGTGGAGCGGTCCGGCCAAGGCAGCGGCCGCAGCCGCGGTCGCGAGATACGGATCCGTGTGGGCGCTGCCCACTGACCGCATGGCATTAGTGCTGCAGTTCTGCTCGTGGTCGGCATGCAGGATGAACAGAATGTCCAAGGCCCGGGCTATGACGGGATTGGCTACGTACTTGGGCTCGACCATCTTCCACAGCATGTTCATGAAATTCTCGGCGTAACTGAAATCGTTGTCCGGATAAACGTACGGAAACCCGAGACTGTGCCGGTATGACATTGCCGCGATGGATGGCATCTTGCCAATCAGTCGCTTAATCTGCAGCAGCCGGTTGGCAGGATCCTGGATCTCTCTCGCCTGGGGGTAAACGGTGGACAAGGCTGCCACTGTGCTCACCAGCATAGCCATGGGGTGGGCATCGTAGTGAAAGCCTTCCATGAACTTCTTCGTGGTTTCAGGCAGCATGGTGTGACGGGTGATCTCAGTGACCCAGTTTTTCAGATCGTCCGGAGTGGGCAATTCGCCGAACAGAAGCAAATAAGCCACCTCGAGGAAGGTGCAATGTTCCGCCAGCGCTTCGATCGGATAGCCCCGGTAGCGCAGGATGCCGCGTTCGCCGTCAATAAAGGTAATGCTGCTGCGGCAGGACGCGGTATTCGTGAACGCGGGGTCATAAGTCATGAGCCCAAAGTCATCAGGGTCGGTCTTGATCGTCCGCAAGTCCATGGCCCGGATCGTCCCGTTCTCAATTGGCACGTGATAACTCGTAGCAGTGCGATTATCGATAAGGGTGAGAGTGTTCGATGTTGCCATGGCGAACCTCCTTGGCCAATGCCTTCAGGTCACCGCCGTGCAGCCATATTTGGGCGCAAGGTCGAACTGCCCTACGGGCATGGATGTTACTCTGCTGCAACCTCCCAGCGCTTCCCAACCTTCGCCAAAACCAATGTTGTCCTGGCCGGATCGGCATGATAAAAATTGGCGCCGTACTTTTGGATCAGGGCCCCACGCTCCCAGGTGTTGAAGCTCTTGACCAGCGGGCCGGACGCATCAAAGACCTCACCTAGCCGGTTCGCTTCCCACTTCCATGTGAAGTCTACAATCGCGCGGCTCGGATTGACCATGGTGATATTGGAGATCTCGACGAGCTTGCGGTCGGCAATTGGCACCGTGTAGCTTTCCGTGCCGTCCCCTTCTTTCGTCGTCTTTACGCCAGCAATCTCCTGAAATTGGCTTGCCCCCAGGGTAGTCAGCGTCACCGGAGTGAAGCGGCCCTGGTCCTTGCCCAATTTCAACAAGCCGGCCTTCTCCAGTAGGCGGTAATTTGGATCGTGCGGCTTCACCGCCACACTCGGGGTCACTTTCCCGACGTGAACTTGAATGATGGCCGGACTCTGCGCTTCCACCGCGCTGATCACCGTAGCAGCCTGTTGTGGTGTGAGGACTTGATGGTTTTGCCAGAGATAGTACCCCGCCACCCCAACGATCGCCAGGATGAGGACTACGATCAACAGCAACGGGATGGCAGATGCTTCCCGTTCTTCCATTTCGAGTTCCTGTTCAAACATCGAAGTTACCTCCTCCTTCTAAACTTGGGTTCCCGCCACTCGTCACCGATTGCGATATACAACCAGCTCCGGATACTCCCGCCGGAATGTCTGAGTCACATGGCAGCTCCAGCAGACGGGCTTATGGGTCGAAAACAACTCTGGAAGCTGCTCAGGCTGGACGTGGTCCCACTCAAGCGTCTTGTGATCAGGCCCCAAGAGTGCCGGGGCGCGATCGAGATGTTGGAGCGGTCCAAAGCGCGTGTGGCAATACACGCACTTTTTCCCTTCATACCAGTTGGACACAATGTTCCAGACCAGGCAGTTCTCCGGATCGGCCTCAATCTGCCGCAGGCACTCCTGACCGCAGTCCTGGCGCTCCGGCCAGCGCGAGCATTGATCCAAGCGAAGAGTCGATTCACCAACAAAGGCCCATGTGGCGGCCTTTCTCGCTGCCACATCCACAGCTTCGTTCGTCAGCGTCTCCGGGCAGGTGATGAGCCGCTTGCCACGGTACATGAAATAGGCCTGCACTGCTGGGATGACGCGGGACAGAAAAAGCCCGACTACGACAGCCACCACCGCAATCCCCAGAAGAGTTAGTGTCGTCATAAATACTTCCCCCCGGGAACTCACGTTCTAGGAAGGTCCCGGACGTTCCTGCAACAATGATATTGTGCTTTTCCTGGGCAAAAACTGCGGTGTTCTTCGTCACCGAGAGATGTGATTGGACTCACTTTGGCCCGACTGGACGGCCTATCCGAGCCTCCAATTAGGACGTGCGGTGTGACTGGAGTCGCAGCTGAAGGCGAAGCTTGCGACGACAAACAGGAGGAATCCATCGGTATTGGCCGGATAGGCTCTGCGGGTGCGAGTAGTAAGATTGACCACGAGCTGAACCGGTCCCTCATCATCCAGTCGCGGATCATCTTGATCACCCGCGCCCTCGTGCACCCTCTCACCTTTGACCGTCCGGCACAAGTGAGCCGGGTGCGCTCTGCAAATGAAAGCGAACAGATGTGGCTGTCCGTCTTGAGAATGCGTGTAATCGCGGTCACAGCGAAGAGAGTTTTCTTGAAACTATACTGTTCAAAAGGTACCCACCATGCTGGATGCTTCCGTCATTAAAGTTGGCTTCAGCCAGATCGAGCCGGAACGACTTCGCACCGCCTTAGCGAATTTCTTGCCCCAACACGCCACTCGCGCCGAGCGGATCCGTGCCATCGAGGCCGGACTGCGCAGTCCGGCCGGCCAATCCGTGCGTGACGCGATGGCGAAATGGATTGTCGAGGTAATTGTTCCGGTTGACCGGTTAGTTCCGGAGGCCTATGTGAAGTGGCGTGAACCGGTGCGGGACGCCATGACATTTGTGGTGGCTCACCTGTCGCCCGCGCGCCTGGCCCCGAAGCTCCTGGAGCAACTTGAACTTCCGGACACAACATCGGCTGAAACGCGTTTACTGCGGCTGATTGCAAAAGTTCCCGGCTTACAAAAACTGGGGCAGGTGATCGCGCGAAACCGGCACCTCCGTCCCGCTTTGCGGAATGCGCTGGTCCGCCTGGAAAACGGAATCCGAGACGTACAACCGGAGGAGATACGCGCCATCATTGAACACGACTTGCGGCCGCTGCTCAGGAGCTTCGACGTTGACATCGCGCCGGTAATACTCTCAGAGGCCAGCGTCAGCGCGGTGGTGCGCTTCACCTGGCGCGATCCCGTCAGTGGACGGCGTGAACGCGGCGTTTTCAAAGTTCTGAAACCCCACATCCCGGAATACTTTGCCGAGGACATGGACTACCTGCAGGGACTGGCCCAATACTTCTCGGATCGGCAGCGGAATTACAATTTTCCTGCGCATCTTCTCCCTGATACCTTTAGAAAAGTCCGGCGTTTGCTGCATTACGAAGTGAATTTTGTTCGCGAACAGAAGACGTTGGTGGAAGCATGGAATCTTTATCGGACCGTTCCTCACGTTCGTGTGCCTCGCCTGGTTGCGCCGCTGTGTACACCCAGGATTACGGCGCTGAGCGAAGAGCGCGGAACAAAAGTGACGAACGCTGCGGCCCGCCTGCCGGCCGGGCGTCGCAGGCAAGTTGCCGAGCAACTGATTGAAGCGCTGGTGGCCGTCCCTTTGCTTTCGGCGGAGGAGAATGCAATCTTTCACGGCGACCCTCATGCCGGCAATCTCCTCTATAGCAATCGGACGGGCGACCTAATTATCCTTGACTGGGCCCTGCGGGAACGCTTAAGCCGTGAGCAGCGCCGGCATCTTGCGCTTTTGTTTCTGATGGTGGGGCTGCGCGATCCGGTTGGTACCTGCACCGAACTTCTGGCTCTCACTCAACAGCACATCGGGAGCGCTTCACCGCGAGGACAGATGATTGGCGAGGTAGTCGCACGGTTCCTCGACGAACTGCCGATCACGCATTTGCCCAGTGGGGTGGATGCCATGCGGCTCGTGGAACGCATTGCGTTCAAGGGAGTGAAGTTCCCGGCGTCATTGATCATGCTGTCCAAGGTGATGTTCACACTGGATGGGGTCCTGACCGATATTGGAGGCTCGAATGCCGGCATGGGCTTCAGCATCTCACGCCGTGTTGCCGAGCATTGGCTCAGTCATCGCAAAGCGTTCCGTTCACCATTGATGGCAAGAGACTTGATCACGCTCCAATGTAGTGCGCTGCTTTACACAACCCGCTTGTGGCTGCATTACGAACAGACGTTACTGGATCGCTTGCTGCCCGCCGGGACGATCTCAGCACTCGCCCCAGCCTGATCAGGAACCCAGGCCAGTATCGTTCCAGGCCGTTTCCGCCGCGGGTGGGATGAAACTCATGGCGCGTTCGGCAAGCGCAGTAATGGTTAGGCTCGGATTGACGCCGAGGTTGGCGGCCACCACCGATCCGTCGCAGATGTACATGTTCTTGTAGTTGAAAACGCGATGACGGGAATCAACCACGCCGTGGGTACTTGAATCAGCGATGACGCAGCCTCCGATACAGTGAGCCGTGCTTGGAACGTTGAAGAGGATCTCCGGAACCATGCTCATGGGAACGCCCCCGGTCAGCTCCGCGAGCTTCTGGGCAAACTCATTTGCTCTGGGGATGTAGGTAGGCACTTTCTCACCATGGCTGAGGAGAAATCTCCTGAACGGCCAGAACCAGGGGCGTTGCCAGCGCATCTCAATCTCGCCATCGAGCGCCTGCATGCAAAGCAGAATCAGAAATTCTCGCGCCCAACCAAGCGGTTGCAGCACGCGCACGGTCCTAATCGGGTGGCGCAGCAAAGAGTTGATAAGATTCTTCAGCCAAAGCACAATCCGCCGCGGCCCAGGGCGGCCATTGGTCAGGATCGTGGTCAGCAGGCCCATGGCATCGGAGCCACGTGGATAGCGGACGGCTTCTATGTGGGTGTGCTCGTCAATGTAGATGCCGGAACCGATGGCTATGCCCTGCGATAAATCTTCCCAGTAACCGGGCATGCGCACACCGATCAGCGATTCGGAATTGGTACGCACGTGCTTGCCCAACTGCGGACTGATGGCCGGCAAGGAGCCATTCTCTTTGAGCCGAAAGAGCAGTTCCATTGTGCCCAGCGAGGACGCGGAGAAGACCACCCCACGGCAAGTGAAGCGCCGGGGCTGTCGCCAAATCCGCGCCGTGGAATTCACTGTGCGCACTTCGTATCCGGCGGCGCCATCACTATGGCCCGCCAGCGGTCTAACACTCACGACCTGGGTTTCAGGAAAAACGCGCGCACCGTGCTTTTCCGCCAGATACAGATAGCCGAGATCCAGGGTGTTCTTGGCGCCGTAGCGACAGCCCATCATGCAACCACCGCAGGCGATGCAGGTGGTTCGCTGGGGACCTTCTCCCCCGAAAAATGGATCAGGGAAGGCCTGGTTTCCGGGTTCTCCCGGCTTGGGCTGAAAGATGCCCACCTTCGTGCGATAGAAAGTATGCCCGCAACCTGCAGCTTCAGCGGCGTTCTTCAAGAGATGGTCGGCAGGTCCAAGAATCGTGTTCTCGGTGACTCCCAACATCCGCGAGGCAGTCTCATAGTGACGCGGCATCTCCAATTTCCAGTCGGCCAATCCCGTCCACGAGCCGGTTTCCCATACTCTGTCAGGAGAAGAAAGCAGAGTACAAGCGTAGGTGACGGATCCGCCGCCCACGGCACAACCATGGAGAATCGTCACATGCTTAAAGAAACGCATGTTGAAGAAGCCACGCAAGCCGAGTTTGGGACGCCAGAACCAGCGACGGATGGACCAACTGGTATGCGGCAAGTTGTCAGGCGTCCAGCGCCGTCCCATTTCCATTACCGCCACCCGGTACCCTTTCTCCGCTAAACGATGGGCCGAAACACTGCCGCCAAAGCCCGATCCGATGACGATAAAGTCGAAATCAAATCGTTTGTCGCGGGCCTCCATACGAGTCTCCTAGGCCAATCGGTAAAGTTTCCAGCCAACTGCGATCAGCCAAATCAGGACAACACTATAGATGCTGAAGGCGGCGCCTATCATAGGGCGCAGGCTCTCGCAAATAATGCCCACTCCACCGCTTACTATGCCTAACCAGGCAACCCACTTCGAGAAAACGCCCTTAAGCATGACGATGGAGATCACCAGAATGCTGAGCGCGAACAAGACACCGCCGACGCTCACCGAATTATTCTGAGCGAGAAGAGCCTCAGCCGCGGAGGCGAAGGTAGCCTGTTGAGCGCCGGTGGCACCTGCATACTGGTAGCTCAGGTAGACCAGGCCGTTCACGCACGAAAACGGAACCAGGCAGAGGACCACGGAGGCGACCCCGATTACGCTGCCGATTGCGGCGTAGCTGCGGTTCAGGTGCCTCAGCGCGATATAGAGCGCCGGAAAAGTAATCAAGGTCAACCCAACGGGCCCCACAAGCAGTGTTTGAAAGATCATGTAGCCTGGCCTGTTTGCAATTATGTATTCGAGCGTGGCCGTACCGCCCGAACTGGGCGGAGGCGGCAGAATGAAGACAACAACCGCGTCTGCGATGCTAAGAAGAGCAAGGAGAATGGCTGCAATGCCACCAGCTCGAAAGAGGCCACTCCATGATGCATCTGTACCATCCGCCGCGATCGAAGGCTTTTCCATGCTCGAGGTTGCCAAGTTCACCTCCCCGCTTTCCGTGGATTCAAGACGAAACCGCTTCGGCTTCTTTTTGTCCTCGAACCCTGCTATCGATTACCTGTTCAATTCTCCGCAGTGCTTCTGCACTCTGCGACACATCCGGTCCAAACATCTGGAAGACATGATTCATGCCCTTCCAGGTCTCCAGGACGATCTCGGCCCCCTGGCTCCGGGCGCGGTCGGTGAAGGCTTGAATGCTGCCGTACAGAATCTCGCAGTCGCCGGCCTGAATGTACATGGGAGGAAGACCGCGCAAGTCGGCCGCCAGCAATGAAACCAGAGGATCGCGGCTTTGAATGGAGTCACAGAACCAATCGGCCCACCGCTGGAACATCTTCCGGTCAATCCAGTCGGACTCTTGATTGGAAACGATGCGGGCCCGCGCATTCTCGAAGTCCGTTGCCGGAGAGAGCGCAATGGCCAGTCCCGGCAACGGGAGTTTCGAATCTCGCGCGGCCAACAGAAGGGTCAATGCCAGGTGGCCACCCGCCGAGTCACCGGCCACGATCATTTTGTCAGGCTCCATGCCCGTTTCCAGTAACCAGCGGTAGGCATTGAGCGCATCTTCGAGTTGCGCCGGGAAGCGATGTTCCGGCGCAAGCCGGTAATCGAGAGCAAACGTTTTGGATTTCGCAGCCAGCGTAATCAGCGCAATGAAGTTGGCATAGGCTCGAGGGTAAAAAGAATATCCGCCTCCATGAAAATACAAGACCGTCACTGCGGCCTCTGCGTTCTTTGGCGTAAACCAACTTCCTCGGAACTTCTCTTGCACAATCGGTGTGATATCTACTCCTGATAGCGCGGGCGAACTGATCACGACCGAATCCAAAAAAGCGCGTGCTTCTACTACATCACGCATCGTGAATGCCGTGGTCACGTGTTTCTTCAGTACTTCGGTGCTCAACTCCATGAGCCAACTCCAGCTGGGTTGGCGCGGGCCTTTGAGCATCCGGCGGGCAGACACTTTCAGGATTGATTGGCCGATCTCAGCCGCGCTTCGGACTCGGTACTGAATTGGGCCAGCGAAATGTATCCGCGCAACCATAAACTAATCCTCTATCCGCTCGGAGACGCGCAGTCAGAAAATCGAGTGGGCGCGGGGAGGAGAATCGGCGAGTCCGGCGCTGGATTCGCCACCAGTGTTCGCACCATGCCATGTCCCTGCTGCCACCAGCCATAGAAGCTCCGGCCATCGGCACAGCGAACCTGCAGCGGGCTCCAGCCGTTGAGATTGAACCCACCGTTAATGGGACTCACGGTCACACTCCGGGTATCGAGCCGCAGCCCTTCGCGTAGCGCTTTCAGCGCGCTCTCCTTCGCGCTCCAAAGCAGGGTCACCAGGCGGGAGCGCTCGGCCGCGCAGACTCGCGCTACCAGCACTTGCTCACTCTCGGTAAAATAGTCGGCCACAAAAACGTCGCTTCGCGCTTCGATCACTTCCTGATCACAACCCAACTCCACTCCAGGCTTTGCGACCGCGCAGACGGCGGCTCCGGAACTGTGGCTGATGGAAACTGCAACCGCGGCTGGTTCGTTCGCAATGAAGATCTCGGGCGCGCCAGACGATGCCGGGCGTATTTCGATCTGCGCAAGGTCCTGGGCATCCATGGACAAATTCAAAAACGAAGCCACTGCGCATTTTGCCGTCCATCGTCCCAGCCGCCAGTCGGCGCGCCGCTTGGCAACGCGCAAGCCGCTCAGGCAGACCGACTCCCTGGCACTGAGCCAATCATTCTCCGCTGGTACGTCAGCTTGGGTCTGTTCCAGCCAATACACGGGTTTCACGTCCACACCTCGTCGCCATGTAGAACCAGGCCTAGGCTGCCGCGTCACGCACTATGGCCTCTGACTTCGCGGAATGTTCCTCTTTTTCCATCCCTCGTTCCACCGCGTGGATGAGATAGGGACGCAAGTCCGCGGGCGGAAGAATGTGATTCAGCGCACCCACTTCGAGCGCCCGTTGCACGCTGTGCACACGGTCAAACTCGGCGGCCATCTCCCCCAACTTCTCCGAGTGCACAATCTTGAAGAGTTCTTCCCACAAGGTGCGCAAGCGGCTCTTCTCCGCGCCCTCGGCCTGAGCCATCGTCTGGCTGAGCGCTAGCAGGCGCTGATCTTTACGGGCCCTGGCTTCCACTTCACCCGCGAAAACAACTGCCGCCGCCGGCGCACCGCCAATGACCGAGGCATACGTACCCTCCAAGGCTGCGACTTCGAGTTGTTCGTTCAGAGCTCGCGAGAAGACGACATACGCACCACCGTGATACCGGGAGATCACGCAAAATACGATCGGGCCTTTGAAATTCACCACCGCCCTGCCAATCTCGGCGCCGTATTCAAGCTGCAACCTGCGCATGGATTCCGGCGAACCATCGAACCCTGACAGATTGGCCAGGATCACCAGTGGGCGGTTATTACTGGCGGCATTGATCGCCCGCGCGACCTTCTTGGAGGATTGTGGAAACAGGGTCCCGGCACTCCACTGGTCCGGTCCGTCGGCGGGGACAAACCCTAGTCGCGGCACCGCCTGGGACTCGATTCCGATCAGGCAAACGGGATAACCGCCAAGATGAGCGTCCCAGACCACCGCCGTCTCGGCTGCGCGCATGCCCGCCCAGCGCTCGAGCGGCGCGTGGTCCTGGTCGGCAACCGCCCTCATCACTTTCCGAATGTCGAAGGATTTCTTGCGTCCTGGGTTAGTTTCGTCGGACAGAATTTCGCCGACCAAGGCGAAGCCCTCCTCGCCATTTTGACTGTGGACATGAACTCGCACATCCCGATCGATGGGATCATTGCTCGCGGCGCGTCGAGGGAAGCGCTCGCCCGGAGCGATGTAGGTGTGGTCATAATGACGGAACAGGATGTGGCAGGCTTCATCAATATCCCGCGCCCAGTATTGCGCCTGACCGTTCGGTCCCATGATGCGATCGTAGCCGCCGATGCCTTGATTGTCCTCGGCGGAGACGCTGCCGGAATAATCGAGCGCGCGCTTGCCCGTGAGCACCATGGCGGCTTTCGGTGTCATGACCAGAATGCCGCGAGTGTGCATGAGCATCGTGGCCTCGGCGTTCCAGTAGGGCTGGGCGCCGACATTGATTCCGTTGACCACAAGATTCACTTCGCCGCCCGCTTGCGTGAACTCCACTAGGCGCCGCAGAACACGGGCAATCCAATCCATTCCTTCGACGCCGCACTCCATCGAGATCTTTGCCCCGGCCGAAAGGGTGAACCACTCCAGGGGGACGCTTTTCTTCTGGGCCAAATCCAGGGCGGCCAGGATCCGCCGGCATTCTGGCTCAGCGATGGCTCCCAGATCCTTGCTCGGATCACCCAGCAGCGCGACCCTGGTCATACCCTCGGGATACTGGGGTGTGAAATTTCGCATCAAGCCCACAATGATGTTGGATTTGTTTTGACCATAGGGCCGATCCACCGGAACCAGATCGCCGGCGGCATCAAGATCGTGCTCGACAAAATCGCCCGATGGAAATTCGGCCCGCGTGTCCTGCGGAGCGGGCGTGATCATTTTGATAATTTCGTAGGGGTAGATGAGTCCGCGCTGCCGCATGCGGACGACTTTCCGTTCATATTCGGTCAGCGGTTTGATTACCTCCAGATTGTCCGCAGGCCGGAAGGTTATGAGCGACTCAGTGCCGCCCGGGCTTGAAATGCACACTACCATCTCGCGCAGTTCCCCGGTTGCAGGATTAGGAATTCGAGCGCGCACCACCACCTGTTCCAGCCCCAGGCCTTCGGTGGCGGGAGAGAGTTTGCGCACGATATCACGCAATTCGTCGCGCTCCAGAGTAAGCGGTGGCCACACGTACAGGAATATCCGGTTCCAATAGAGACGATCCTGGGGACGGCGGCGCGATTGAAATAGCCGGATCCCCGCGAGAGCTTCCGTCAACATGCGCTCCAGATGCGGCAGTTGGACGACCCGGCCCGCCTCGTCACGCACCGGTGTGACATCGCGCACCTCGGCACAGGCAAACAACCGCTCATCCTTCGGATTATCGCGAGCTACGCCGCGCAGAAGGTAAACATCTTCAACCGACGGCAACCGCTCAATGTTGAAATTTTCGAGCCGCCAGAGATGCAGCCGTTTTCCCATCATCGGATGCAGCCCGCGATAGATTTTCTCCTCTGCGTAAGCATTTCCGTTGTGGCGATAAGTGAAATGCTGCATGCCATCCACGCCTTCACCACGGCCGGACCCGGCCACGGCAATCGCAATGCGCCGAATAGGACGAGAAAAACCGGCCTGATTGAGCAGCGATTGGACTTCCCGCTGCGTAACTTCCGGATCTCCGAGCTGGCCTGGATTCCAAAGGTAAAAATCGATGACGATTTCATGATCTACCGGGACGTCTGCGACCAAAGGAAACATGGCCTGCATGGCCTCGGGCAGGCGTGAATATTCAGCGTGGGTGGTGAAGACGTGGATACGCTTCCCTTCATGATCGTATTCCGCCGCTGCATAGCAGTGTCCGTCGAACGTCAGGGAGCGCTGGTTTTCGAGGGAGCGAATCCGGTAATACCGCCAGGTGATCGCCTCCAGCATCAACTTGCGCATCGCAGCATCCGCAGTAGCGAACCGTCCGGACAACAAGCTGACCAGGGGCTGCGGACATTCCACCAAGGCACGTAATCTTTCTGGACGATCGGCGGCATTGGGATTGGCAGCCATATAGGCAAGCTGATCTTCCACCTGGTCGTACACTTGTTTCCGCGCCCGCTCAAATAGCGGCTGATCGAAGTAGCGATAGCGCACTTCCCGCGCCAGATCGCTCACCGCAGGGAAAAGTCCGCTGGTGATCGAGATCATGCGGTCCAGAAGCAGGCGGAAAGATTCCTCGGCTTGCGCTGGGGCATCGGCGCGCCGCAAACGCCGTTCGAGCACGCCCAGAACCAGCGCAATTTGCTGCTCCACCCGTTGATGCGACTTGTAGATCCACAGCAGACTGTCTTCCAGTTCAGGCGAGCGATCGAGAGAGCGCACGCCGTAATAAGCCAGGGCGCGCTGCAGCGCACTGACGAAGGCGGACGGGAGGCCTTCACCGCGTGTATCCAACAGGCGCAGGTAGGAAAACAGGTAAGCTTCGGCACTGGGCTCTTCCCCGCTGGCTCGATGAGTTACCTGCGGTTCGCGCTGAAATAAAGAGCAGATATCAACAAAAATATTGAGGACCACATCCTCACTCGCTCTGGTTTCATCGCTCTCAACCGAACCCCTCTTGCTCCATTCGGCGAGCAGTCGCGCGCTCTGCTTTGGATCCACATCAAAACCGAGCATGAGCTGGCGCAGTTCTTCCAGGCTCTGACGGTGGCTGGAATCGACACCTTCCGCATTTCCGCCCGGGGCGAGCGACGCGCCAAACACCACCGACTCCGCCGAGCTCACCGTTTCACCGCTTGCGTCGGGCTCGATCTGCAGGAGGGGGGCCCCCGTGTCCACCTGTATGTTTGATATGGTCATCACTTGCCGGATCTTTCCGGAAAATGGAGCCACAACCTGCATTTCCATTTTCATGGCTTCCAACACCAGCAGGCGATCTCCCACCGACACCATGTCACCCGGTTTCACAGCGATGGAAACCACGACCGCCGGGGCCGACGCGTGCACAATGCCACCATCATCGCGATCGATCTGGTGCGAGACACCGTCCACCTCGATTCTGTAACTCCGTCCCTGGCGCACGGAAATGACATGAAAGCGGCGCCCAAACGTGGTGAGCCAATATTCAAACTGATCCCGGCGTTCGATTTGAGCATCGATGCGCGAGCCATTGACTTCGACGCGGTATTGTTGCGGGCCGAGGCGGTATGTCTTAGGCGAGTAGGCATGCCCTCGGTAGCGCAGGTCGGTGCTCCGGCCTACCTCCGTCCGGACCTGGGGCCGCCCCCGCACCGCTGAAGCGTAGAACTGGGTCTGCTCCACCGCCAATTGCTCGTCGTAGGCCTCGATCGCACCCTGCACCAGAGCGACATCGGCGTAGCGCCGAGAGACGTGCTCACCGCTCGCCGCCAGGCGGTCCAGCCATCCATTATGTACATCTCCACGCTGCACTTCGGAGCGGCTCAACAGCTCCAGAAGAAATGCTTTGTTGCTGGCGCCGTCCTTGATGACGACAACACTATCGCGCAACACTCGTTGCAGCCGGGAAAGCGCTTCGTTGCGATTTTGACCGTAGGCGATGATTTTGGCGATCATGGAATCGAATTCCGCGGGAACGGAATCGCCCTCCGCCACACCCGTGTCAACCCGGACTCCCGGCCCGGTCAGAATCCGGAAGCGCTCGACAGTACCCGGGGCGGGAGCAAAGCCGTTATCCGGATCTTCCGCATTCAGCCGCACCTCGATGGCGTGGCCGGTGGTGCGCGGAGGTTGTCCTTCCAGACGGCCACCGCGTGCGACGTGAATTTGAAGTTTGACCAGATCAACCCCGGTGGTGCATTCCGTCACTGGATGCTCGACCTGCAACCGGGTATTCATCTCCATAAACAGGAAGCGGCGAGCTTTTGGTTCATAGAGAAATTCCACCGTGCCGGCGTTGTGATATCCGGCTGCCAGGCTGAGGCGCACTGCTGCCTCACGCAACCTCTGGTCCTGCTCCGGAGTGAGGGCCGGAGAGGGCGCCTCTTCCAGGATTTTCTGGTGGCGGCGCTGAATGGTACAGTCGCGCACCCCCACCGCCCAGGTGGTCCCATACTGGTCGGCAATGACCTGCACCTCGATGTGGCGCGCCTCCTCTACCAGTTGCTCCATGAAAACAGTGGGATCGCCGAAAGCTTTGAAGGCTTCGGCGCGGGCGCTCTCAAAAGCCTGCGGAAGTTCACCTGCCGAACACACCGTCCGAATTCCGTGACCGCCTCCTCCGGCGGTCCCTTTAACAAGGAGGGGATAGCCCAGCCGTTCCGCATGGCGCCAGGCGTCATTGAGCGTCTCCACCGGCCCACCACTCCATGGGGCCACTTCGATTTGCGCTTTCTCGGCTAAGAGCTTCGAGGAAATCTTGTCGCCCAGCCGCCGCATCACGCCACCATCGGGACCTATGAAGACGATACCCCGCTCATGGCAAAGGTCGGCGAAGGCGGCGTGCTCAGCCACAAAACCCCATCCCACCCAGACCGCTTCCGCGCGCGCGCCTGTCAACGCCTGTTCCAGCCGCCCATAATCGACGTAACTGCTCTTGGTCTGCAGCGTGCCGGGGTCAAGGATTTGGGCGGCACCGATACACACTGCCTCGTCCGCTTCGCGGACAAACATGGCATGGCGGTCAGGCTCGGTAAAAAGCGCGATTGTGCGCAGGGCGGTGCCGTGCTCCTGATTGAACTCGCGGACCGCGTGGATAAAACGCATGGCCGCCTCACCGCGGTTCACGATCGCTACGCGTTGGAATTCGTGGTTCATAGATTCCTCGATCGACAGTCAAACATGGGTGGCCGCCTGGTCGATCATGCCGCGACGGCTTCCAGTGACATCGCCATCTGTAGTGCCTTCAACGGTTCGCCAACGATACTATTCGGGACCGCCACCGTGCGGTATCCGCTGAGTTGCACGAAACGGTTCCCTGCCGCGTCCACAACCTCAGCATCGAAGCTTCCTTGAGCCTGATTGGGAGTGACCATGGCGTACAGCCGCCCCTCTGCCAAATCAGGGGATCGCAATAAAGAGACACGATCAATGTGCTGTGGCAGGCCCATGCGGCTCTGCGCGCCCATCTCCCAGATACCCGCGGTTTGGAAGCAAAGCTCGATCAGCCGCGGCGCCATCAGCGTCGTAAGTTCCGCGGGATGGTGATTGTTCGGAAGGCCTTTCGCCATCAACCCGACAATCCGATTCCCATCCCACCACGCCCGTTCTAGAACCTGGTACGCCGGTCCGTGGAAGTAGAGGCGATAGATATCGGCAGCTTCGATGATGTGACCTGCCGGCGTATATGGCGCCGTAGTCACGACCTCGGGTGTCCGCTTCGTCAATCGGACACGGCCGGTGAAATGGGTGGTGCGTTGCGGCTCAGGCTGATTCGGAAGTGGCCGGAAGCCAATCAATCCACAATCCGCCACAACACCGTCCTTATCCGGATGAATGAGCGCTTCGACGGTTACCGTGCGTGGCTCACTCCGGTAAAACTTGAAGGGAGCGAGGAAATTGACGTTTTCAATCTCTGCTACATGCCAACCCGGAAGCATGCGCAGCGCAGTTTCGGCAAACGCCTCGATGCCCATGACGCCCGGCAGCACCGGCGTACCGTCAATTTGATGGTCACGCAGGAACGGTTGGATCTTCGGATCCAGCGTAACCTCAACCGTGATGGGTTTGTAAAGTCCAGTGCCGGCGACCTTGCTGATCATCGGTCCTTGCGGAAGGAGCTGCTTTTCTCCAGAAACTTCTGGAGCGCTGGTATCGAGCCCGCCACTGGCATCCCATTCCGTAAGCAGCGCACCGAGACGCTGGCCGATCACGATTTCGCCACACGTTCCTCCCGCCGTCAGCTCGCGGCGGATCAGAGGAATGCCCGCTTCCGGGGACAGCATGTCGATCCCCGCCATTTCCATCACCTTGGGGATGGATCCGCGCGTGGCCATTCCGATACCGCCCCAAGCCGTCCAATCGATGGCAATTCCGCGGGTAGCCGGACGAGTCGTGCGGAAGCTGGATGTGATCTTGCACAGCAGATCGTTGGCCGAGCTGTAATCCGTTTGTCCGGGATTGCCGAACCGGCCCGCAATTGAGCTGAACGCTACTGTTGCTGCGAGCGGCATCTCGCCGATGGCATGCAACAGGTTGAAGAAGCCGTCACTCTTGACGTCAAAGACCAGATCAAACTCACGCGCGTCCTTCTCGGCCAACGACCGGCTGCGTTCGATACCGGCGGCATGCAAGAGGACGTCCATGCGTCCGCTACGTTCACGCACCTGACCAATCACGTTCGCCACGGCATCCGCATCGCACAGGTTTACGCTGCAATAGTATGGTGTGCCGCCTGCAGCCCGCACGGCGTCGATGGCAGCGCGCGCCGCGTTTGCCCGCTCGAGGGCCGCCAGCTCTTTTTCTACCAGTGCCGGCGTAGCTCGCTCGCCGCGTGCCTGGATGCGCGCAAACAAGTCGCGCTTGAGACCTTCTTTGTCGCTCACAAAGCGCTTGAGATCAGGATTTTCGGGGTCAGGCTCCGGCACCAGATCGAGCAGATAGAAGGTGCCGCCGGAAGCGGCAGCCAGGTCCGCGGTAATGGCCGAGACGATACTGCCGGCAGCACCCGTGATCAGGAAAACCGTGTTCCGATCCAGCGTGAGTCCGGGTTGGCCGTCGGCTGCGGGCTGCTCTTGCAGCCCAACAGTCCAGCGCAGACCGCCCTTATACCCGATTTCGATTGCGCCGGGATCGCGCAGGGTTTCCTCGACCAGCAGCTCCGCGACTTCGGCAGGCTTGCGCTCGGCTTCGAAATCGACCGCTTTGACGAGAGCGTCGATGCGTTCCCGCTTGTAGGTCTTGGTGAAACCCACCACGGCGCCACCCAGCGGAGCGAGCGCTCCAGCCTCGTCGTAGCCGTGTTGTCCACCGAGCCGTGTCGCCGAGACCAGGAACGTACCCGGCTTCGCGACTTGTTCGAAAAGAACGCGCATGGCCGTGTAAAGCGATTTCAGGCGTACGTGCACCGCTTCGTGCCACGTGGCGAGATCCATCTGGCTAAGCTTTCCTTCGTTGTCCAAGGCGGCGAGCCAGTAGACTCCGTGTATCGGACCAGACGTCATCCAATTCTTGAGCCGGACGGTGAGCGCCTCCGCATCTGGTGTGCCCTGGATACCAAGGACTTCGACGCCCCTGGCTTGCAGGTCTTGTACCAAGGCGTCTGCTACCCCACCTTTGTCGGGCATGATCACCACGCGGTGGCCGCGGCCGAGCGCGACCCCCGTTGGTTTGCAGATGGCCAGTGGCGGGCGCAAGACGGGCAACGGAACCCGGCGTGGAATGCGATTCGCGGCGTCCAGACTCGCGAGCATGGGGCGCGCGACGCTAGGCGGCGTCGCAGCCACAGGTAAGATTGACGACTTCCCTGCCCGGTTCGTCGTTTCCTGTTCTTCTTGGGGAGCTGCTGCTGCTGCTGAACCCGCCCGCTCGCGTGCGAACTTGATCACGTGGGTAAGGGTTGGGAAATCGCGCAGCTTGAGATTCGGATCGCGCGGTATGTTGTACGCCGCTCGGATGGCAGCGAACATCTCTGCCTGCTTGACGGTATCGACGCCGAGATCGGCCTCGAGGTCGAGATCCAGGTCCAACATGTCTTTTGGATAGCCGGTTTTATCGGCCACGATCTCCAGAACTTTGTCCTGAATAGTATTGTCGGAGGGTGCTTGCGCCGCGACCGCTGCTGGCGCCGGCGCAGATGGCTCGCTGGTTGTTATCGATGGTGCACCAGGTGCAGCCAGGTCAGGGCGCTTCTCATACACAAAACGGATGACATGCGCCAATGTTGGGTAATCGCGCAGCTTGCGGTTCTCGTCGCGGGGAATGTTGTAGATCTCCCGGATGGACGCAAACAGCTCCGCCTGCTTCACGGTATCGACCCCGAGATCCGCTTCAAGGTCGAGATCCAGATCCAGCATATCCTTCGGATAGCCGGTCTTCTCCACGGCTAACGCAAGCAGTCTTTCTTTCACGGGATCGTCAGAGTCGCTCTTTTCCGGAACTGCGTCAGATGCTGATGTGGCAACTTTGACTTCTTCCTTTACGTTTGGTGCCGCTGCGGGCGCGGCAACGCTGGCCAAATCGGGCCGCTTCTCATACACGAAGCGGATTACATGCGCCAGCGTGGGATAATCGCGGAGTTTCCGGTTCTCGTCGCGCGGAATGTTATAGATTTCGCGAATGGCTGCAAACATCTCCGCCTGCTTCACCGTGTCAACCCCGAGATCCGCTTCGAGGTCGAGATCCAGGTCCAGCATGTCCTTCGGGTAGCCAGTCTTCTCTACCGCTAGAGCAAGAATGCGTTCTTTCACCGCGTCGCCGGCGTTGCTTTTCTCCGGAACGGCAGCAGATGCGGATGTAGCGACTTTGACTTCTTCCTTTGCCGTTGATACGGCTGCGGGCGGGACCGCACTGGCTAAATCGGGGCGCTTCTCGTACACGAAGCGGATGACATGCGCCAGGGTTGGGTAGTCACGGAGCTTGCGGTTCTCGTCGCGCGGAATGCTGTAAATCTCGCGAATGGCCGCAAACATTTCCGCCTGCTTCACCGTGTCAACCCCGAGGTCCGCCTCGAGATCGAGGTCCAGGTCCAGCATGTCTCGCGGATAGCCGGTCTTCTCTACAGCCAAAGTCAGGATGCGATCCTTCACCGCTTCATCCGCGTGGCTGGCCGGAACTGCAGCAGCTGCTGATGTCGTGACTTTGACTTCTTCCTTTTCCTTTGGTGTCGTTGCGGGCGGGACCGCACTGGCTAAATCGGGCCGCTTTTCATACACGAATCGAATGACGT
>Ga0207678_10000761_pt1 | contig 29481 bp, 26 predicted proteins | sample KBSC63metaG_FD_184319 | JGI IMG/M metagenome (GOLD analysis project Ga0207678, IMG submission 184319) | Corn rhizosphere microbial communities from Kellogg Biological Station, Michigan, USA - KBS C6-3 metaG (SPAdes) (version 2) | ecosystem: Host-associated > Plants > Roots > Rhizosphere > Soil ... | reverse complement strand
TCAACGGCAGCTCGACCAACGCCGCCGCCAGTACCCGCCCCAAAGACGGCGCCAAGTCCCGACGACCGCGCTCCTTGTACGCGATCAGCAACTTCCGGCCCACGCCCCGATACCGGGCCAGGGCGAACACCCGCACCAACCCCGCCGTGGGCGCGCGCACCACCTCCCGGGCCGCGCCCCACACACCCTCGCACCGCGCACAGCACGGCTCGCCCCGGGCACCGCACGCAGCGCAGCGGCCGGGGATCAGCAGATCGAGCAGTCTCTTCAGCACACGGACAGTGTCACGACCGGCACCGACAGTTTCGGACGCCCGGACGTCACTCACCCGAGTGAAAGATCAGCCCGGGTAGAAGGGGTCCGCGTCCTTCATCGTGTGGTCGTGCGGGCGCCACACCTCGCCCAGCACCGATGCCGTCCAGAGGCCGTTGGCGTCCGCCACCACTATCGGGTGGTTGGGGGCCGCCGTCACGCCGTGGACCGTCGGGGTCAGGTTGCTGCTGTTGAACGCGTCCAGGCGCTGGCCGTCCACCGTCACCTTCACCACCGGCTGGGACGACGACTTCGTGACCACCACCAGGCTGTCCGGGGCTACCCAATCGACGTCGACGACGTCCTCGAGGTCGTGGGGCTGGAGGTGACGGGGCTCGCGCAGGGACACCGAGTCGCCGTTGACGACCACCGCGGCCACCCACAGCTGGCCCTTGATCACCGCCGCCACCCGGGCGCCGTCGCGGGAAAAGCGGAGCTCCGTGACGTCGCCCTGCTGGGTCAGGTCCGTGGCGTTGACGCTCAGCGCCGTCCAGTGGCCGTTCTGGTCGAGCACCATGCGGCCCACCGACAGCCCGTCGACCACCGTCCACAGCTCACCGGTGCCGGGACGCCACGTCGGGCGGGTCAGGGAGCTGCCGCCGAGGGGCGTCAACGCCAGGTCGTGGCCGAGGTCGCCGATCCGCAGGCGGACGCCGCCGCCATTGCGCTCCACCACCGCCAGGCGCTTGCCGTCGATCGACTGGGCCGCGCTCACCACGTCGTAGCCGCCGTTGCCCGCCGGGCCGCCGACCGGGGCGCCGTCGCCGAGGGAACGGACGCGGCCGCCGACCGTCATCAGGCCCAGGAGCTGCGAAGCGATCGACAGCGACGCGCCGTACGCGGGCAGGTCGTTCTGCCGCCAGTCCGGGTGGTTCGGCACGAGCGGAGCGCCGTCGGCGAGGATGCGGATCCGGGCCGACGTGACGTACTGCAGGGAGAGCACGATCTGCGCGGCGATCAGGTTCCGGATGTCGTCGGGCACCCCGGAGAGCCCGGTCAGCGGGACCACCAGTGTCCCGTCGTCGAGGCTCTTGACGTTCGTGTCGATCTCGATGGGCTCGCCGAGCAGGTTCTTCACCGCGCCGGCCAGACCCGGCGACGGCCCGCTGACCAGCAGGTCCATCACCCGGCCCGGCAGCCCCGACTGCGGCTTCGCGACGACGTAGCGCCGGTCGGGGACGAAGGTGTCCGACGACTCCGAGTAGAAGCTCACCGGTACCGGCGTGTAGTTGTCGCTGAAGTCGGACTCGGTCGCGTACAGGTCGGCGGGCGGGTCGACGATCCGCCACTGGTTGTTCGCCTGCTTGCGCACCTTCACCTGGAGCAGCGCCGAGCTGTAGTCCGGCACGAACGCGCTGTTCTGGTCCAGCGTGCCGATGTCGATCCCGCGGACGTTGACGACCTGCGTGTTCGGGTCCGGCGGCGGGCCGGTGTCGTAGACCGTGCCGAAGGTGTCCTGGATGATCGTCAGGCTGCGGCTCGGCCGCCAGTTCAGCCGGCTCTGCTCGTCCAGGTAGGCGCGCGCGGCGGCGTTGTTCTGCCCCTGCTTGAGCGTCGCCCCGACGAAGGCGCGGACCAGCGACAGCGGGTCGATGTTCAGCGGCGGCTCCGGCACGACGTCACCGGGGTTCTGCCCCTGGCGCTCGCCCGGCACCACCTGCGGCTGCGATTCCAGCGGCACGTTCGCGCAGCCCGCAAGCAGCGTCAAACACAACACCAGCGGTAGGAGCCGTTTCATCCGGAGCTTCGCTCCGGGCCGGGGACTCCGCCACCCGGACCCCCGAAAAGACTGGTGGTTCACTGACCGATTCCCTCACGTTCCGCGAAGATCGCCTCCGGCGCCGGCGTGACGTCGATGACCCCGAGCGGCACCTCGGTGGCGAAGCGGTCAGGCGGCGGGAGGACCAGGGGCGGGTCGCCGACGGGCACGTCCTGGCGACGCGGCAGCAGCAGCCGGAAGCAGGCGCCGCTGCCGGGCTCGCCCCACGCGTCGAGCTCGCCGCCGTGCAGGCGCGCGTCCTCCTGGCTGATCGCCAGGCCGAGCCCGGTGCCGCCGGTGCGCCGGTTGCGCGACGGGTCGGCCCGCCAGAACCGGTTGAACACCAGGTCCGCCTCGCCGAGGCGCAGGCCGACGCCGTGGTCGCGGACCGTGATCGCGACGGCGGTTTCGTTCGCCCCGACCGTCAGCACCACCGGCTTGCCCTCGCTGTGGTCGACCGCGTTGGCGAGCAGGTTGCGCAGGATCCGCTCGACGCGCCGCGCGTCGACCTCGGCGATGACTTCTTCCTCGGGCAGCACGAGCTCGACCGAGGAACCCGCGTTGCCGGCGATCACCCGCACCTGCTCGACCGCGCGGGTGGCGATCGGCCGGACGTCGATGAACTCCGCGGCCAGTTCCTCCACGCCGGCGTCGAGCCTGCTGATCTCCAGCAGGTCGCCGAGCAGCGCCTCGAACCGGTCGAGCTCGTCGACCAGCAGTTCCGTCGACCGCGCGAGCCCGGGCGGGAACTGCTCGCGGGACGCGTGCAGCACGTCCGCGGCCATCCGGACGGTGGTCAGCGGCGTGCGCAGCTCGTGCGAGACGTCGGAGGTGAACCGGCGCTGCAGGCCGCCGAACTCCTCGAGCTGGCGGATCTGGCGCTGGATGCTCGCGGCCATCTCGTTGTAGGACACCGCGAGCTTCGCGAGGTCGTCCTCGCCGAGCACGGCGAGGCGCTGGTCGAGGTCGCCGCCGGCGAACTGCTCGGCGGCCGCGGCGGCCTGCCGGACCGGGCGGACCACCTGCCGCGTCACCAGGTTCGTGATGCCCGCCAGCAGGAGCAGCAGCACGAGCCCGCCGACCAGCAGCGTGTTCTGCACCGTCGAGACGGTGTTCTGCTCGGTCGTCAGGGGGAACAGCAAGTACAGCTGGAGCGGGGTGGCCACGGTGCTCAGCGGCGTGCCGACGATCAGGTACGTCGTGCGCCCGCCGCCTGCCTCGGGAACGGTGTGCTCGAGGAAGCTCATCTGGTCGGCTTCGACGAACTGGCGCAACCGCGGCGGCACGTTCCCGAACGGACCCGCGGACGACGTCGGCTTCACGCCGACCTGGTCGTGACCGCCGCTGGCGAGGACCGGGACGAACGTGCCCGCCGCCGACCCGGCCGCGTCCTGGCTGGTCGGCGTGATCGCGATCTTCTTCAACGCGTTTTCGAGCCGGTTCCGGAGAGCTTCGTCGTTCTCGGAGGAGCCGAGTCCGACGAGCTCGCCGGCGGCCGTCTCCGCCGCCGCGCGGGTCTGCGCGATCGCCGCCACGCGCTTGGTGTCCAGCAGCCGCTCGGTGATCTGGTTCTGCAGCACCATGCCCAGCACGAAGACGACGGCCGAGGACAGGGCGAGCGTCGACACGGTGACGCGGAACTGCAGCGAGTGCTTCCACAGTTCGTTGAACGCGACCGCGCGACGGCGCGCGAAAACGACGACACGCCGCACGAGGCGTGTCGTCGAACGCGCGAACGCGGGGATCCGTCGGCCGGTCGCGAGCGTCATCGGGTGATCACGGCGGGCCGGCCTTGTACCCGACGCCGCGAACGGTCAACACCACCTCGGGGTGTTCCGGGTCCTTCTCGACCTTCGAACGCAGCCGCTGGACGTGCACGTTCACCAGCCGGGTGTCGGCCGCGTGCCGGTAGCCCCACACCTGCTCGAGCAGCACTTCGCGGGTGAACACCTGGCGCGGCTTGCGGGCCAGTGCCACCAGCAGGTCGAACTCGAGCGGGGTCAGCGGGATGGCCTTGCCTTCGCGGGTGACCTCGTGGCCCGGCACGTCGATCGCCAGGTCGCCGATGGTGAGCGACTCCGCGGGCTCGGCCTCGGTGCGGCGCATGCGGGCCCGGACCCGCGCGACCAGCTCCTTCGGCTTGAACGGCTTGACGACGTAGTCGTCGGCGCCGGACTCCAGGCCGAGGACTATGTCGACGGTGTCGCTCTTGGCCGTGAGCATGACGATCGGCACCCCGGACTCGGCGCGGATCGCCTTGCAGACGTCGATCCCGTTCATCCCGGGCAGCATCAGGTCGAGGAGGACGAGGTCGGGCTTCAGCTCACGCAGCGCGGGCAGCGCGCGTGAGCCGTCGGCGACCACCGCCGTGTCGAACCCCTCCCCACGGAGCACGATGGTGAGCATCTCCGCGAGGGCGGGGTCGTCGTCGACCACGAGAACACGTGCCTTCATGACCACATATTCGCACTAGTTCCGGCGCCCGCACGCACGACCCGCGTGTTTGACCACCAGAAAGATCAAGATCGCGACACCTGCCTGCTCCATCCGGGTGCCGGTACCGGCCGCTTTGGACGGTCCGTGAAGGCCGCGCCGGAACCCCGGTGCGGCCTTCACGGACCTGTGAGGGGGGCTCAGGGAACGGCCGGCACGGGCGCGTCGACGTACACGACGCCCTCGGCCACGACCACGCGGTGCGTCCGCACGGGGTCCTTCGCGGGCAGGCAGGTGGGCGCGCCGGTGCGCAGGTCGAACTGCGCGGCGTGCAGGGGGCACTCGACGAAGCAGCCTTCGAGCCAGCCGTCGGCGAGCGAAGCGTCCTGGTGGGTGCAGGTGTCGTCGACGGCGAAGAAGCCGTCTTCGGTGTGGAACACCGCGATCGGAGCGGGACCGTCGAGGCGGAGTGCCTCCCCTTCGGCGAGGTCGGCGACGGCGCAGGCTCGGATCATCAGGGCCTCCGGGTAACGGCTGGCAGGATACCGGGACGGTACGTGAAAGTTGCGCATTGTGAGACTCTCTGCCTCTTGCGCAACAATCCGGCCTGACGGACGTCCTCGTCAAGAGATTCGCCCACTCAGCCGATAGGAACTCCGCGAAACGGATACTGTTGCGCCATGCGGAACCAGGACTCGGGCAACGCAACTCAGAGCCAGGTGCAGTCGGTCGACCGGGCCATCAGCGTGCTGGAACTGCTCGCGCGCAACGGCGAAACCGGGATCACCGAAATCGCGGGTGAGCTGGGCGTCCACAAGTCGACGGCGTCGCGCCTGCTCAGCGTCCTGGAAACGAGAGGCCTGGTCGAGCAGCTCGGCGAGCGCGGGAAGTACGCCATCGGGTTCGGCATCGTCCGGCTGGCCGGCGCCGCGACCGGCCGCATGGACCTCGCGAAACTGGGCCGGGCCAGCTGCCTGGCGCTGGCCGACGAACTGGGCGAGACGGTGAACATCGCCATCGCCGACGACGGCGTCGCCATCAACATCAGCCAGGCCCGCGGTTCGGCCGCGATCACCACGCAGAACTGGACGGGCCAGCGAACGCCGCTGCACGCGACGTCCAGCGGCAAGATCCTCCTGGCGTACATGGGGGAAACCGAGCGCAAGCGGGTGCTGAAGCGGAAGCTGGAGCAGTACACGCCGCGCACGACGGTCGAGCCGGAAGAGCTGGTGACCGAGCTGGAGCGCGTCCTCGAAGACGGCTACGCGGCCTGCTACGAGGAACTCGAACTCGGCATGCACGCCGTCGCGGTGCCGATCCACGGCCCGGGCGGCGAAGTCGTCGCCGCGATGAGCGCTTCCGGGCCGTCGTACCGGCTTTCGAAGCAGCGCGTGAAGCAGATCGTGAAGCCGATGACCGAGGCGGCGGAGGAACTTTCCGCGCAGCTGGGGTATTTCCGGGACTAGCAGGTGCCCGGCGGAGCCGCACGGACGATGGCTAGGGGGAAACGCCAGTGCGCGTCCCCCGCGCTGGGCGGGTGTGGACGAAGATCGTTGCCGCGGCGATGATCGTCACTTCGATGCCGAGGAACTTGTCCAACACGGTGAAACCGGCGATGTCCTGTGGCACCAAGACCTGCCTGAGGGTCAGGACCGCGAGGAGCGCGGCAGCCAGCTCCAGCGGGCTGGTCTTGTCGGAGCGCCAACGCGCCAGCAGAAGCGCGACCACGAGCAGCAGCGGTGTGAGCAGCACGCAATAGATGAACGTGAGCGTCTTCTGAGGCCGCTCAAGGTCGATTTGGAGACCGCGCTGGTACGCGCCGCCGAAGTTGGCGCCCGCGTTGGAGAAACTGCCCTGGTTCGCAGTTCCCACCGACGGCAACGACCAATCGCTCAGATTGTCGTCCAGCCGTACCGAGGAGATGGCGTAGAACAGCCCGCTCCCCTCACGCCGGTCACCGTGGGGCACCAGCGTGACGCCCCGGGCCTCGAGGGCGATCCGGAAGAACGCTGTGTACCGATCATGGGGGTAGTTGGTCATGGAGCCCTCCATCAACGGCACCTTGAACGTCGGCAGGTCCAGTTCGGCGTCGTTTTCTCCCGAAGTCCTCTTGGGCAGGGGGAACTCGACCTCGATCGGCTCGGGCCTGCTGACGAGGTTCTGATGTGACCGAACGACGAGGGTGGCGACGGCGCCGTCCGTCACCGTGCCCACCCCATAGGCGAGTGCGATGCGCCCGCCCATGGTGATCTGCCGCGATCGCGGATCCACTTCTCGGATGACCAGCGAGATCCCCGCGTCACAGATGGCGAGCTCCTGGCAGCTCGTACCGCGCAGTCCGGGGTCAGGTCCAGGGACGGCCGACCAGATGGCCACGATGACGACTCCGAAGATCGCGATGTTCAACGCGATGCGCACAACCATGGCATCAGGGTGCCGTGCCCGTTCCCCCTCTTCCAGAGGCCACTGGAGGTACAGCCGATCGTGTTTCCCATGTGCGCCACCAGTTCCGCGGGTGCCGGCAGCTGCGCGTCCGCCCCACGCCGCAGCAGCACGGACACCCGCGGTGGGAGCAGGAGTTCTCGGCCGACGGCGGGCAGCCCTGGGAAAGCAACTGGGCCATCGAGTTCACCCGGGCCCGAGGGCACCGTTTCGGGTGCTTGACACTGCGTCTCGCATGACGCACGTTGTTGCCGAAGACGCAACCGTGCGGGTACGTCACCAGCGCCGGCTACGGCCACACCACCCGGAAGCCCACGCCTGGCTTCCCGTGGAACACAGCAGGTCCGGAACCTCGGTGGAGGGTGGCATGACGCACTACGACGTGATTGTCGTCGGCCTCGGCGGAATGGGCAGCGCCGCGGCGTACCGGCTGGCGCAGCGCGGGCAGCGGGTGCTCGGCGTCGACCAGTTCGCGCCGGTGCACAACCGCGGTTCGAGCCACGGCGGGTCGCGGATCACGCGCCAGGCGTATCTCGAAGGCCCCGAGTTCGTGCCGCTGCTGCTGCGCGCCCACGAGCTGTGGGACGGCCTCGAGCGCGACAGCGGACGGCGGCTGTTCACCCGCTGCGGCGGGCTCATGGTCGGCACGGCGGATTCGCGGACGATCACCGGCAGCCTGGCGTCGGCCCGCGCCTTCGACATCCCGCACGAACTCCTGGACGCGGCGGAAGTCCGGCAGCGGTTCCCGACCATGGCGCCGTCGCCGGACGAAGTCGCGCTGTACGAGCCGGGCGCCGGCCTGGTGTCGCCCGAAGGCAGCGTCGCCGCGCACCTGCAGCTCGCCGCGCGGTCCGGCGCCGAACTGCACCACGAGGAGAAGGTGTTCACCTGGAGCAGCACGGCCGGCGGCGTGCGCATCGGCACGTCGCACAACTACTACACGGCCGACCGCCTGGTGCTGTGCCCCGGTGCGTGGGCGGCCGAGCTGCTGGGCGGCTTCGGCGTCTCCTTCACGGTCCGGCGGCAGGTGCAGTACTGGTTCGCGCCTTCGGGCGGGATCGCGCCGTTCCGGGAACACCCCGTCTACATCTGGGAAGGCGACGGCTACACGTTCTACGGCTTCCCGGCGCACAACGCGCCCGCGGACGGCGTGAAGGTCGCGTTCCACAGCGGCGGCCGGACGTGCACCCCCGACGGCATCGACCGGGCGGTGTCCGGCGACGAAGTCCACGAAATCGCGTCCGTGGTGAAGCGGCACCTCCCGACGCTGCCCGGCGCGTTCCTCCGGGCGGCGACGTGCATGTACACCGACACCGCCGACGAAAGCTTCGTGCTGGCCCCGCACCCGGCCGAAGAGCGGGTGGTGCTCGCGTGCGGGTTTTCCGGCCACGGCTTCAAGTTCGCCCCCGTGGTCGGCGAAATCCTCGCCGACCTGGTGGTGGACGGCGCCACGGCCCACCCGATCGCGCAGTTCGACCCGGCCCGGCTACTGGCCTAGCAGCGTCGTCGCCAGCGCTTCGTGGTCCACGCCCGCGACACCGTCGAGGACGTGCCACGGCGCGAGCCAGCCCGACGCGGCCAGCTCGTCGTAGACGGCCGCGCACCGCCGCTGCAGGCCGTCGTCGGTTTCGAAGGCGTCGCGCTCCCGGCCGGTTTCGGTCTCCGCACGGCGTTCGGCGCGCTCGGCCGCGACCGCCGGGGCGACGCGCAACAGCAGGTGCGCGTCCGGGCGCGGCAGGCCGAAGCGGTCGACCTCCAGCTCCCACACCCACTTCACGACTTCGCCGGCCGCGTCCTGCCGCAGGCGCGCGGCCGCGTACGCGGCGTTGGAGGCGACGTACCGGTCGAGCAGGACGACGTCGTGCGCGTCCCGCAGCGCTCGGATCTCGTCCGCGGCGCCGCTGCGGTCCAGCGCGTAGAGCATGGCCATGCCGTACACCGAGCCGGCGAGGTCGCCGTGCCCGCGGTGCAGCGCCTCGCGGACGAGGTCCGCGTGCACGCTCTTGCCGTAGCGCGGGAAGGCCAGCGACGCCACGCTCGCACCCTTGGCGCGCAGCGCCGCCGTCAGCCCGTCGGCGAGCGTGCGCTTGCCCGCGCCGTCGAGCCCTTCGATGACCACCAGTCGACCCACGCCGGTCACAGTAGCGGTGGTGGACCGGCGGGCTCGGTGGAAGGGGATCGACGCCGAGCCCGCCGGTTCGTCTAGGCGGCGTGCCGCCGCAGGTGGAGCACGTAGCCGGCGCCGCTGACCGCGAGCACGCCGACGAGGATCAGCAGCGGCACCCAGCCGGTGTCGTGCGCGGACGGCGCCGGGCCGCCGTCGCCGCGGGGCATCACCTGGGAGGCGGGGTCGTAGCCGCCTGCCTCGCCTTCGCGGGCGTAGGGCGAACCGGGGAGCTTGTCGGCGTAGCGGGCCGCGACGATCTGCTGGTAGCCGGCGACCGCTTTGCCGTCGGCCAGCGACGTCACCCGGCCGTCGTGGACCGCGTACCAGGCGTCGATCTGCGGTTCGTGCAGCAGCTGGGCGCCCACGGGCAGCTTCCGGGCGTACTCGCCCTCGACGTCACCCGAGGCGATGTTGCCGACCTGCCAGGTGCCGTCCGCGCCGCGGACCGACCAGAGCGTCGCGGTCCGGCCGTCGGAGGCGCGCGCGGGAATGGCGAAGTAAGCGAAATCACCCGGCGCCGCGTCGGGCTTGCCCGCGACGAAGTCCGGCGAAAGCTCGTACACGGGATAGGCGTCCGGCGCGATCTGCACCGAGACCGGCCCCTGCGCGCCCGGCGCCTGGGCGAAGAACCGGACCAGGACGTCCTGGAACCCCGCGGCCGCGCTGTGCGCCGCGGAGGCATCGGCGCTGCTGATGCCGGCGGCCTGGGCCGCGCCTGACACCGGAGCCGTCATCAGCAGCGCCGCGCCGGTCAGCACGGCGAGTGCGAGCACCCGCCTGCTCATCGGGCGATCCCGGTGAGCGTGTGCGTCCAGGTGAACGACGAATTGTGCGTGTAGTACCCGTAGGTCGACCAGTTGTAGCGCTTGGCGGGACCGGGGTCGCCCCAGAAGACCCAGTCGCCGCGGGTGTCGTAGCCGTAGAGGACGTGGACGTGGCCGCCGCCCGAGCGGTAGCCGACCCGGGTCTCGACCGGCCGGTTCGCCGCCGTCTGCGTCCGGACGTCGGCGTAGGAGATGCGCCGGTCGAGGTAGCGGCCCGGCGAGGAGAACCCGAGCTCGGCGAAGGCGCGTTGCGGGTCGGCGAGGGTCCCGGGGAGGTTCGCGCAGTCGGCGCCGTTCTCGCCGTGCGCGAGCTGGCAGAACCGCGTCTGGCTGACGACCGCGCCGTGGTAGGCGGCGATGGTGTTGCCCGCACCGGCCCAGCACCACTGGTTCTTCTGCTGGAGCTGCAGGACGATCTGGTTCCGGTAGGTCGACGGCACTCCGGGCGCGGCTCCGGCAGTGGCCGGCGCGACCAGGCACAACAGCAGGCTCACGGCCAGTACGGCGTGGACCTGGCTCGACTTCACCAGCACAGATGGCCTCCTGTGGAGGAGTGGGCGAACCAGCGGTGGTCACAACGGTGAACAACGCGGTCACAAGGAGCAAGAACGCCATCCGGAGGAACGGACCGTTCCGGGGGACAGCCGGAACGCGGAACGCTCACCTCAACGAGGCCAACCACCCTGAACGGGGGTCGGCACGGCCACTCTACGCTGCTACCGTGAACGTTCCGCGGTGTTCACGCCCAGCGCACACACTGGTCGGGTGAAGGGACGAGCGGTGGCACAAGACGGGAACCTCCCACTGATCATCGATGGCGCCCGCACGACCCGGGCATCGGTCGCCGAACTGCCGAAAGAGCTGACCGAGGCACTCCGCACCGGCGAGTTCCACCACGCCCTGAGACTGGCGATCGCCTACCGCGGGCTGTCGCTGGCCCGGTTGCGCGCCCACTTGGCGCTGCGCGGGGTCCAAATCGGACAGTCGACGCTGAGTTACTGGCAGCGCGGGCTGCGTCAGCCCGAGGTGCCGAAGGCGCTGCCCGCGGTCCGGGCCCTGGAATCGGTCCTCCAGCTGCCGGCGGACGCCCTGGTGGTGCTGATCGGGCCGCGCCTGGTCCGCCGCGGCCACCAGCCGGCGGCGTCGTTCCACGACCTGCGTTCCGGCGACATGGGGTCGATCGTCGAGGACCTGCTGGCCGAGCTGGGCGCGTACCCGTCGTCGAACCACTACAACGCGGACCTCGAGCTGCTGTCGGTGCACGACACGATCACGTTCGACGCGGAGCACCGCCAGGTCAGCCTGCGCACCCGGCTGGTGACGCGCGCGCGTCGCCACGGCCCGGACCGGTACCTGACGGTGTACAACGGCGACCCGGGCTGCCGCATCGACGACGTCGAGCTGATCACCGACGAGGGCTGCCGGGTGGGGCGCATGCGCCGGAACCCGGACGCGGACACGATGGCGACGGAGCTGCTGTTCGACCGCAAGCTCGCCGAGGGCGACATCCACGTGTTCTGCTTCGAGGTCCGGGACGACTCGGGGTCGGCGTCGCCGGGGTACTACCGGATGTTGCGGGACCGGTGCGCGAGTTACCTGGTCCAGCTGCGGTTCGACCGGAACGCGTTGCCGGCCCGGTGCACGCGCCAGGTCCGGGCCCGGGACGACGCGCTGCCGGTGGTCGCGGAGGAACTGGCGTGCGACATGGGCGGGGTGAGCAGCGCGTTCTTCAGCGACGCCGGACCCGGGCTGGCCGGGGTCGCCGTCGAGTGGAACTAGCGGTTTCGGCTCGATGCCCCGCTGATCACGCGTGATGCCCCTCCAGTCACGCGTGATGCCCGGTGGCGCACGGCCGGCTCGTGTTCGAGGCGGGTCGGTCCGCGGGCCCAAGGGTCGGTTCGTGTGACTAGGCCCGTCACTCACGTGATTGAGCACGTCATTCGCGTGATTGGGCACGTAACTCGCGTGACTGGAAGCGCATCTCACGTGACTGGCGGGGCATCTCGCGTGATTCGCGGGGCATCACGCGTGACTGGAAGCGCATCTCGCGTGACTGGCGGGGCATCTCGCTAGTGGCCGCGGTGTTTGGCGCGGGCCTTGGCCCGGGCCAAGGTGCGGCGGCGGGTGGCCTCGGTGGCCGCGCGGCGTTTGCGGGCCGCTTTGTTCTCTGCCGCGTGGTGGGTTACCGCGTCGCGGAGGGCGCGCTGGGCGGCTGTGCCGATGCCTTCGTCCGCCTGGGCTTTCTTCGCCTGCTTCGCGAGGCGCTTGGCGTTGAGCCGGGCGGTCGGCCGCTGTTCGGCGGGCACCGGCGGCGCCGCGCGGGCTTCGTCGGCCAAGCGCGCGAAGTCGCGGCCGGCGGCGAAGACCGCCAGCTCGGCGTTGGTGGGCTCGCTGCCGAAGATGTGGCGGGCGGCCCGGACCAGGCCGTCTTCGTGGATCTCGTAGACGCCGACCCAGAACCGGCCGTCGTGGTACAGCGTGAACACCCCGTGCATCGGGAAACCTCCAGGCGTGACGGATCAGCCTGGCGTCACCGGTTTCCCGTTACGGGACAACGAGCCCTGCGCGGACCGCCCGGACTACCCACCGGGCCGTGAGGTTCGTGATGCCAAGAACGCCACCAGACTACGCGGGCAGCCCGCCGATGCCGATCTCGTTTCCCTCCGGGTCGCGGTAGAGCAGCTTCCGCACGCCGTTGCCGTAGGTCTCCCGATCGGCCGGCTCGATGCCCCGCGCGGAGATCGCCGCGACGCGCTCGTCCAGGTCGCCGACGAACAGGACGTGCATGGCGTGCCCGGTCGCCCGCTCCGGACGGCGCTCGATGAACACCGCGCCGTGCTCGGTGACCTCCCACAACGCCTCGGTCTCGCTCACCACGAACGTCGGCGGGGAACCGAAGAGCTTTTCGTACCAGGCCAGCGCCCGCTCGTAGTCGAGCACGGCGATGCCTGCCATCAGGTCGACCATCACAGCACCTCTGATCCGTTCGCCTTGGCCGCATCGGCCTGACGCTCGTCGCGGGTGACGAAGGTTACGGGTTCGACGGCGGTCAACGCGGCCGTGGAGTGCCGCGCGACCGCGATGTGGATCGCGTCGAGGATGCGCACCGGGTAGTTCTCGGTGACCAGCCGCTTCGCGGCGGGAATCACCCGCTCGCTCACGGCCGTGCCCCAGCCCCGGGACAGGTCTTCGATCTCTGGTGCCATCACTGTCACAAGCGCAAGACAAAAGGCCGCCCCGAACACTTTCGGGGCGGCCTTGACCAGCTAAAACGCCGAAATCTCAGTACCGGTAGTGCTCCGGCTTGAACGGCCCTTCGACATCGACGTCGATGTATTCCGCCTGCTCCTTGGTGAGCTTGGTCAGCTCGCCACCGAGCGCATCCAGGTGAATGCGAGCCACCTTTTCGTCGAGCTTCTTCGGGAGGCGGAAGACCTCCTTGTCGTACTCCTCGTGCTTGGTGAACAGCTCGATCTGCGCGATCACCTGGTTCGAGAAGCTGTTCGACATCACGAACGACGGGTGGCCGGTCGCGTTGCCCAGGTTCAGGAGCCGGCCCTCGGACAGCACGATGATCGTGTTGCCGTTCGGGAAGACCCACTCGTCGACCTGCGGCTTGATGTTGATGCGGCGGATGCCCGGGTAACGCGCCAGGCCGGCCATGTCGAGCTCGTTGTCGAAGTGGCCGATGTTGCCCAGGATCGCCTGGTGCTTCATCTTCGCCATGTGCTCCACCAGCACGACGTCCTTGTTGCCGGTGGTGGTGATCACGATGTCGGCCTCGGGCAGCGCGTTGTCCAGCGTGCGGACCTGGTAGCCGTCCATCGCCGCCTGCAACGCGCAGATCGGGTCGATCTCCGTGACGATCACGCGCGCGCCCTGGCCGCGCAGGGACTCCGCCGCGCCCTTGCCGACGTCGCCGTAGCCGCAGACCACCGCGACCTTGCCGCCGATCAGCACGTCGGTGCCGCGGTTGATGCCGTCGATCAGGGAGTGGCGGATGCCGTAGCGGTTGTCGAACTTCGACTTCGTCACCGCGTCGTTGACGTTGATCGCCGGGAACAGCAGCTCGCCCGCCGCCGCCAGCTGGTACAGGCGCAGGACGCCGGTCGTGGTCTCCTCGGTGACGCCGCGGACGCCCTCGCCGATCTTCGTCCACTTGCCGGTGTCGGCCGCGACCGAGGCGCGCAGCAGCTCGAGGAACACGCGGAACTCGTCCGAGGTGTTCTCGTCCGGGGTCGGCACGACGCCGGACTTCTCGAACTCGGTGCCCTTGTGCACCAGCATGGTGGCGTCACCGCCGTCGTCGAGGATCATGTTGGGACCCTCGCCGTCCCAGGTGAGCATCCGCTCGGTGCACCACCAGTACTCCTCGAGCGACTCGCCCTTCCACGCGAACACCGGGACGCCCTTGGGCTCCTCGGTCGTGCCGTGCGGGCCGACGACGATCGCCGCGGCCGCGTGGTCCTGCGTCGAGAAGATGTTGCAGGACGCCCAGCGCACCTCGGCACCCAGCGCGACCAGCGTCTCGATCAGGACGGCGGTCTGCACCGTCATGTGCAGGGAACCGGAGACCCGCGCGCCGCGCAGCGGGTAGACCTCCGCGTATTCGCGCCGCAGCGCCATCAGTCCGGGCATCTCGTGCTCGGCGAGGCGGATCTCCTTGCGGCCGAACTCGGCGGCCTCGAGGTCGGCGACGGCGAACTCGATGCCGTTGCGGGTCTGGTGCCGCTTGGCAACGCTTTCGGGGGTCATAGTGGCGATTCCTCCAAGACTCGATGACACCCGAACACTACCGTTGTCCGCTCGACTGTCCCTAGAACTGTTAGGAGGCCCTTACCGTGCCCATGCCCGGCCCGGACACCCGCGTCGTGGAAATCCGCGTCGCCGGGCTCGTGGGCACCAGCGGGGAAACGCTGCTCGACGCGGTTTCGACCGTCGACGTCGCCGGTGACGGCCTGGGCCGGGTGGTGCGCCCGGCGGACCGGCTGCGCCGTCCGGCACCCGGGCCGGTGCTGCCGGCGCTGGGCCGGTCGATCCCGCGGACCCTCGAGGGCTACCTCTGGCACGGCATGACGTCGGGCGGCGCCGCGAAGGCCACCTGGGCGCTGCTGTTCCCGTTCTCCCTGGCCAACGTCGCGTTCTGGATGCTGCCGCCGGTTTCGCCGAAGAGCCGCCTCGCGCGCGTCCTCGGCGCCGTGTGCCGCGGCCTGCTGCGCGTCGGTGCCCTGCTGCTGACGATGCTGCTGATGGGGCAGCTCGCGGCGATCGCGCTCGACCTGTTCGCCGCGCAGTGCCTGGCGCCCGGGTCGGGCTGCCTGCCGGTGGTCCCGGACGCCCTCCGCACGACGGCCGCCCGGATCGCCGTCGGCGTGCTGCCACTGCTCGTCGTGATCTTCGTCCTGCACCGGATTTCGAGTGCGACCTGGGCGGTGCACGCCGACGGGGACCTGACCGGTGGCCCGCTGCGGATGCGCGCCGACCCGGAAACGCCGGCGCTGCGCTGCCTGCACACCGTCGCGGCGCTGGCCTCGGTCGCGCTCCTGCTGCTCGGCGGGCCGTTCCGGGTGCCGGGCGACAGCGTGGACCTCGTGATCTGGATCGTCACGCTGGCCGTGGTGCTCGCCACCGTCCTCGCCGCCGCGATCGGCGTCGACACCGGCCGGTTCGCCCGGCCCGGCGTACTCGCCTTCGCGACGCTGCTCGTCGTCGCGGCCGCGGCGCGGCTCAAGCCGGCCGCGGGCCCGCTGCCCGGCACGAACGGCGTCGTCGAAGGCCTCGGCGCCGCACTGGTCGCCGTCACCGTGCTGTTCGCGCTGTTCCTCGCGCCGGCCGCGCTGCTGGCCCGGCCCGGCTGGAAGCACAAGCCGCAGCGGCTGCGGCCGTGGATGGGCGGCTGGGCGGCCGCGCCGGTGCTCGCGCTGGCCGGCCTGCTCGGCGGCGGGTTCGGCGCCGGGCTCGCCGAAGCGCTCCGACGTCTTTCGGGCGCGGAACACCTGCAGGTTCCCGACACGTATCTGCTCGTCACGGTCCTGTGGGGCGCCGGGCTGGCGCTGGCCGCGGCGCTCGGGGTGCTGGGCTTCGCGGTCGCCGTCCCGCTGCGGCGGCTGCGGCGGGGCATCCCCGAGATCGTCGGGTTGATGGAGCACGACGAGCGGCAGGAGGCCCAGGCCGCGGCGGCGTGGGCGCGGTCCGCGTGGGAACGGCGGCACCTGCACCACCTGGCGCTGGCGGTCGCGAGCGCGATGTCCGCGGGCGGCGCGGCCCTGCTGGTGTTGCGGTTCGGGTTCGGGCAGGTGCCCGGCTGGTTCGGCCCGCTGTCCGCGATCGGCGTGGTCGCGCTGGGCGCGCTGGCGGCGGGCCTGCTGCGCGTGGTCTACACGGCCGCGCGCACCCCGCAGCGCAGCCGCCACCTCGGCGCGCTGGCCGACCTGGTCTGCTTCTGGCCGCGGGCGGCGCACCCGACGGTACCGCCGTGCTACGCGCTGAAGGTCGTCCCCGAACTGGCCGCGCGGGCGCGCGAGCACCTCGCCGAACCGGGCACGCGCGTGGTGCTTTCCGGCTACAACCTCGGCAGCCTGCTGACGCTCATGGCGGCCGCCCGGCTCGCGGCCGAGCTGCCGAAGGCGGACCTCGAACGCGTCGGGCTGCTGACCGCCGGGTCGCCGCTGCAGTGGGGCTACCAACGCGCCTTCCCGGCACTGCTGCCGCAGGAAGCGCTGGAGCGGCTCTTCGCCGACCTCGACGGCCGCTGGCGGGCCCTGTGCCGCGGCACCGACATCTTCGGCGGCGGCGTGACGACCTGGCGGCATTCGGTCGCCGACCGGCAGCTGCACGGCGTCGGGTTCCTCGCCGGCGGCGGCTGCGGCCCGGTGTCGGCGACGACCGACGTGAACGGCGTCCTGATCCTCGGCGGCGACCACTGGCTGCCGGACCCGCTGCGCGGCCCGACCGGGCGGCACCGCTGGGCGCCGGGAGTGCTCAAGCACCAGGACTACGTGGTGGACGCCGAATGGGACCACGCCGTCGCGATGGCCGCCGGCCTCGGCAAGCCGTCCTGGGGCGAGCAGGGTTCGCTCTTCGGCGACTTCCCGCCGAAACGGTGAAGGCCCCTCGCGCGCGGAGCGAGGGGCCTTCGACCGTGGACTAGCTCAGCTTCACTCGGAAGCCTTGCGGCGGAACTTCAGCAGCGCGAGCAGGCCGCCACCGGCGACGAGCAGCAGCGCGCCGACCCAGACCAGCCAGCTGTTGTCGAAACCGGTGTTGGCCAGGCCGCCACCGGTGCCCGACTCGTTGCCCGCCGGGACGACGGCCGGAGTCGTGGTGGTCGGCGAGACGGAGGTCTCCGAGGTCGCCGGCGTGCTCGGCTTCGTGCTCGTGGCCGGCGTCGTCGGCTTGGTCGTCGTCTTGGTGGGCTCGGTCGGCTTGGTGGTCTTCGTGCCGCAGAGGAACCACTTGTCGATCTTCGGCTGGCTGCGGTCGTAGTTGAACGGCGCGCGCAGATCGTTCCACGGGGCGTTCTTGTCGAGCTTCTTCTTGCCCGGCGTGTAGTCGTTGAAGCCGTCGTTGCCACCGACGACGACGATGCGGGTGACGGTCACACCCTCGTTCACCGACTTGATGTTCAGCCGGGTGTTGTTCTTCGTCAGCTCGAAGACGACGTCCTTCTGGTCGAGGACCTGGCCATCGGCACAGGGCGTCGGCTTACCCGGGATCGGGTGCGGGCGGTCGTCGTCGCTGTAGCAGGCCAGTGCGGAACCGGCGGTCCCGATGAGAGCGGCGGTGGTGAGCGCCATGACCGCGACAGCGCCGCGGAAGGAACGTCTGCGCATGAGTTCTCCAGTACCGAACGGGGGAAGGAGCGGCAAAAACGGGGGATCGCGATACCACTGCGCGTGGGAATCACGCGGCTGTAATTCACCCGTCAGTGGCACACGAAGGATCGAAAGGTATCGCACGTCACCCAGCCGCTTACGCGGGGTCCCCCTTTGGGTACAAATCGCAAGATCGTCTTGATCAAGTCGTAACCTCGCATTGCGCAACCAAACGCAAAAAGCCCCGCCGACCTGGGCTTCCAGGAGGCGGGGCTTTCGTCGTGCAAGTCAGGCTTCGGGTGCCTTCACGGGTTCGTCGAGGCCTTCGGCCTGCCGCTTGCCGAGGAGCGAATGCCGACGGCTGTAGGCGAAGTAGAGCACCACGCCCAGCACCATCCAGACGAGGAACCGCAGCCAGGTCAGCACGGTCAGGTTCAGCATCAGCCACAGGCAGGCGAGGATGGCCAGGATCGGGATCAGCGGCACCAGCGGCACCTTGAACGCCCGGGGCAGCTCCGGCCGCGTCCGGCGCAGCACCAGCACGCCTGCCGAGACGAGCACGAACGCGAAGAGCGTGCCGACGTTGACCATTTCCTCGAGCTTGTCCGCCGGGAAGAACCCGGCGGCGACCGCGACCAGCCCGCCGACGATGAGCGTCGCGCGCTTCGGCGTGCCGTGTTCGCCGGTCTTCGCCAGGCCGCGCGGCATCAGGCCGTCGCGGGACATCGCGAAGATGATCCGGACCTGCCCCAGCATGAGCACCATGACGACGGTGGTCAGGCCGGCCAGCGCGCCGAAGGAAATGATGTTGGCCGCCCAGTCGACGCCGTTCGCGGAGAACGCCGTGGCGAGGGTCTTGTGGCTGCCGTCGCCCGCCTTGGTCCCGAGGTTCTTGTACGACGTCATGCCGACGACCACGAGCGACACCGCGACGTACAGCACGGTGACGATGGCCAGCGAGCCCATGATCCCGCGCGGCACGGCCTTCTGCGGGTTCTTGGTCTCCTCCGCGGTGGTCGCGACGATGTCGAAGCCGATGAAGGCGAAGAACACCAGCGACGCGCCCGCCAGCAGGCCGAAGACGCCGAACGAGCTGCTCGCGCCGCCCGCGATCAGGGAGAACAGCGACTGGTCGACCCCGGTCTGCCCGGCGCCTCCGGTCTCGCCCGGCGGGATGTACGGCGTGTAGTTGGCGCCCTTGATGTAGAAGAGGCCGAGGATGATCACGAACAGCACCACGGCGACCTTGATCCCGGTGATCACCATCGAGACCCGCGAAGACAGCTTCGTGCCGACCGCCAGCAGGACCGTCAGGATCGCCACGACGAGCAGCGCGCCCCAGTCGACGGTCACGCTCCCGATGTCGAAGGTCGTCTTCGTGCCCTTGCCGAAGAGGTAGCCGAGCACCGTCTCGAGGTACACCGACCAGCCCTTGGACACCGCGGCCGCGCCGACGGCGAGCTCGAGGATCAGGTCCCAGCCGATGATCCACGCCATGAACTCGCCGAAGGTGGCGTAGGAGAACGTGTACGCGCTGCCCGCGACCGGCACGGTCGAGGCGAACTCGGCGTAGCAGAGCGCCGCCAGCGCGCAGGCGATCGCGGCGAAGACGAAGGCCAGCGACACCGAGGGGCCTGCGTAATCACCCGCCGTCCGCGCGGTCAGCGTGAAGATTCCGGCGCCGATGACGACGGCGACGCCGAAGACCGTGAGGTCCCACGCGCTGAGGTTCCGCCGGAGCTTGGTGTCCGGCTCATCCGTGTCCGAAATGGACTGTTCGATCGATTTAGTGCGCCACAATCCCGTACCGGGCACCGTTGACCTCCTGCGGCTGGCCTGCATGTATCGCAGTAGGTCACCCTATCGGGTCAGGTCGGTGACGGCTCACCGAAGATCGCGAAGTCGATCTTCGGCTAACGCGCAAGGCTGCGGTCGAGATCCGGTTCGAGGTAGATCAGCTTGGCCACCGGCACCTTGGCGCGGACGCGGGCCTCGGCGTCGTCGATGGCCGTGGCCACCTCGGCGGTGTCGAGCCCCGGCACCAGCGCCAGCTTCGCCGCGACGAGCAGCTCGTCCGGGCCCAGGTACTGGGTGCGGATGTGGATGACGCGCTCGACCTTGCCCGCCGCGAGCTCGTCGACGATCGTCGCGAGGACACCCTCGTTGGCGCCTTCGCCGATGAGCAGGCTCTTCATCTCGATGATCAGGATGATCGCGATGACGGCGAGCAGCGCGCCGATCGCCAGGGTGCCGACGCCGTCCCAGACCGGATCGTCCGTGGCGATCGAGATCCCGACGCCGAGCAGCGCGAAGAGGAGGCCGAGCAGCGCGCCCGCGTCCTCCAGCAGCACCACGGGCAGCTCGGGCTCCTTCGCCTGGCGGATGAAGCCCCACCAGCTCGCGTCGCCCTTGATCTTCTTCGACTCGGTGATCGCGGTGTAGAAGCTGTAGCCCTCCAGGCCGACCGCGACCACCAGGATGATCACCGCGACGATCGGCGACTCGAGCGGCTCCGGGTGGCCGATCTTGTGGATGCCCTCGTAGATCGCGAAGGCGGCGCCCAGGGTGAAGAGCATCAGCGCGACGATGAAGGAGTAGAAGTACCGGTCGCGGCCGTAGCCGAACGGGTGCTCCTTGTCCGCTTCCCGCTTGGACGTCTTCTGGCCGAGCAGCAGCAGGCCCTGGTTCGTGGTGTCGGCCAGCGAGTGCACGGACTCGGCCAGCATCGACGACGACCCGGTGACGAGGAAACCGGCGAACTTCGCCGCCGCGATCCCGGCGTTCGCGCCGAGTGCCGCGATGATCGCCTTGGTTCCGCCTCCAGCTGACACGACCGCTCCCCTGGTAGGTCCTGAAATGTCCGGGTGGAGCCTAATGGGAGCGCCCGGCGGCGGCCGTCCCGACCGGGTGAACCGTGGCCGCCGGTTCTGTCGTACCCCTTCGCTACCGTGGTTTTTCCTGTCGGCCCCACCCGGGAAGGTGACATGGCGCACTTCGCCGTGCTCGGTCCGCTCGCCGTCGAAAGCCCGCCGGGCCGGTGGGCGGCCCTTCGCGGTGAGCGGCAGCGCACGCTGCTGGCCGTGCTGCTGCTCAACGCCGGCCAGTACGTCCCCGTCGACGTGCTGGTCGAGGCGCTGTGGCCGGACGGGCCGCCCAAGTCGTACACGTCCAACCTGCACACCTACCTCTCGCGGCTGCGCGACCGCATCGACGGGCTCCGGGTCGAGCACGGGCCGCCGGGGTACCGGCTGCACGTCGAGCCGGAGGAGCTCGACCTGCTCGTCTTCCGGACCGCCGTCGCCGAAGGGCGGCGGACCGGGGACCCGGTGGCCGCCGCGGGGCACTACCGGCGGGCGCTCGCGCTGTGGCGGGGGCCGGTGCTGGCCGGGCTGCACGTGCCGAGGCTCGACGCCGACGTCGCCCGGCTGGAGTCCGAGCGGCTGGCCGTGTTCGAGGACTGCGTCGACGCGGAGCTCACCGCCGGGCGGCACGGGGAGCTGACCGGCGAGCTGCAGGCCATGATCACCGAACACCCGCTGCGGGAACGGCTGGCCGCGCAGCTGATGATCGCGTTGCACCGGGCCGGCCAGCAGGGCAGCGCCCTGGAGGTCTACCGACGGCTGCGGACCACCCTGATCGAGGAACTGGGTGTCGAGCCCGGTGCGGAAGCCCGCCGGGTGCACGCGGCCGTCCTGCGCGGCGAAGACCCGGTGCCGCGGCTGCCGCCGTCGGTGTGGCCGGTGTGCCAGCTCCCGCCGGACATCGGCGACTTCACCGGCCGCGAGCCGGAACTGGCGGAGCTGACCGGTGTGCTCGGCGCCGCCACCGGTGTCCCGGTCGCGGTGCTCAGCGGCGAACCGGGTGCGGGGAAGAGCACCCTCGCCGTGCGCGCCGCGCACCGGCTGCGCCCGCGGTTCCCGGACGGCCAGCTGTACGTGCCGCTGGCCGGCCGTGACATCGGCGAGGTGCTGGGCGACCTGCTGCGGGCGCTGGGCGTCCCCGGCCCGGCCGTGCCGGACGACGTGCGCGCCCGCGCGGCGGTGTTCCGCGGCCGGCTCACCGACCGGCGGGTGCTGGTGGTGCTCGACGACGCCGTCGACCCCGAGCACGTCCGCACGCTGCTGCCGGGCACGCCGGGCTGCGCGGTGCTCGTGACGAGCCGTCGGCGGCTGAGCGGGCTGGCCGGCGCGCACCGGCTGGCCCTCGGTCCCCTGTCCGGCGCCGACGCCGCCGAGCTGCTGAACCGGCTCGCCGGGGCGCGGGTGGGCCGGGAGCGCGCCGACGCCGAGCGGATCATCACGGCGTGCGCGCGGCTGCCGCTGGCCCTGCGGATCGCGGGCAGCAGGCTGGCCATCCGCCCGCACCTGCGGCTCGGCGAGCTGGCCGACCGGCTCGAAGACGAGGTGCGCCGGCTCGACGAGCTGACCGTCAGCGATCTGGCGGTCCGCAGCAGCATCGCGCTGAGCTACGAAGGCCTGCGGCCGCCCGCGCGGCGCGCGTTCCGGCTGCTCGGCCGGTGCCGCCTCGCCGACCTGCCGTCCTGGGCGGTCACCACCCTGGTCGACGACCCGGACGAGGCCGTCGAAGAGCTCGTCGAAGCGAGCCTGCTGGAGGCACGCGGCGCGGACGGGACCGGCGAGGGCCGGTACCGGATGCACGACCTCGTCCGGCTGTACGCCGCGGAGCTCGGCGACCCGGAGCCCGGCTCCGGTGTCCAGACGGTGCTGGCGGCCACGCTGGCGCTGGCGGACGCGGCGGCGGCGCGGTTGCCCCGCACGGTGCCGATGCCGTCCCCGGCCCTCGAGCCACCGGCGCAGCCGTTGCCGGATGCGCTGGTGGAGCGGCTGCTGGCGCGTCCGGACGACTGGTTCGCCGCCGAGCGCGCGAACCTCGGGCTGCTCATCGGCACGCTCGGCGCACGGGACGCCCTGCTGCTGCTCGACCGGCTCGGCGTGTACCTGTACCTGCACGGGCAGTACGCCGACATGCGCGCGGCGTACGAGACGGTCTCGGCCGCGGACCCGCCGCTGGCGACGGTCGCCGAGGCCACGCTGACGCTGTTGCGGCACGCGCGTGGCGAGTACGAGGAGGCCGCGGTCCGCTACCGCGCGTGCGCCAAGGAGCTGGAGGCACTGGGCGACCGCCGCACGCACGCGTGGGTGTCGGCGAACCTGGCGCACTGCCTGATCGGCCTGGGCCGGGCGGAAGAGGCCTTGCAGACGGCGGCCCACGCCCGCGATCTGTTCACTGTGGACGGATCGGCGGCGGAGCTCGGGTGGGTGCGCGCCGCGGAGTCGGCGGCCCTGCTCCGGCTCGGCCGGACTGCCGACGCACGGGAAGTCGACCGCACGGCACTCGCGGCAGCCCGCTCGACCGGCGACGCCCGGGTGGTCGGCGAGGCCCTGCACGGGTTCGCGTGGTCATCGCTGCTGACGGGCGACGACCCCGGCGCGGTGGCGGCGATCAGGGAGTCGGTGGACCTCCTGCGCGGCTCGATGGCGCGCTCACCGCTGGCGAAGTCGTTGCGAACCTCCGGCGCGATCTCGGCGGCAACGGGAGCCCGCGAGGACGCGGTGGCGGCGTTCGGGGAGGCGCGTGAGCTGGCCCGGGAGCTGGACGAGCGGCCACGCGAGCTGTCGTGCACCCGCGCACTGGCGGCGGGCTGGATCGGCGAAGGCCGGGCGGCCCAGGCGATCCCGGTGCTGAAGGCGTGCCTCGAGGAGTTCCGCGAAATGGGCGGCCGAGCGGCGACCGGCCTGACGTGGCTGGTGCTCCATCGCGCATACATCGCGACGGGAGAGACGGAATCGGCGGAAGAGGCGGCGGAGGAGGCCGCGGAGCTGCTCGACCCGCGCGACGCCAGCGCGGCCGCGCTCCGCCGGGCGCTGCTCGCCCTCACCGAACCGGTCTGAGGGGCCGCCTCCCCGGTCGGGCCGGCCGGGTCGGGTGGTGCCCCCCCCGCACCACACCGACCGACCGGCGCCCCCAGCGGACCGGGCGGTGCGCCCCTCGCCACACCAACCCGGCCGGCGGCGAGGCGGTGCGGCCTCCCACCACACCGCACCAGCCGACGCTCCAGCGAGGGTTAGGTGAGGCCCCTCACCCACGCCGGCCAACCGACGAACGCCCCCGCGGCCAGGCGGTGCGCCCCTCACCACACCGACCCAGCCGACAAATGCCCCGGCAAGGCCGAGCGGGGCCCTCGCACCACACCGACCAACGCCCCCGGTGGACCAGGCGATGCGCCCCTCACCACAGACCCAGCCAGCGCCCCCCAGCGAGACTGGGCGAGGCCCCTCACCACCGCAGTCCGCCGCCCTCGGCGGACCAGGCGGTGCTGCCCCCTCGCCGCACCACCCGGCTCGCCCGGTCTCCGGGGGTTTGCCGAGGTGGTGCCGCCCCCTCGCGGCACCACCCTCAGCCCACGGACGCCGGGCGTTTCCGACCGGCGCCACCCCCAGCGGACCGGCGGCGCGCATCAGCGCACCAGGGTCCCCCGTTGGTGTCGATCGTGGCGGACCGCGCCACACGGAACGCACACAGAAAATCCGCCGCACCCGCACAGAGCCGGCCGGCCCGCGTACCCGGAGAGCCGGTTCGCGAGCCGACCGCCCGGGGACGTCGACCGGCCCCGGGAGCACGGGCGGGTGTCAGTCCTCGCAGGTGCCGGCCGTCGCGCGGAACAGCTGAGCGCGCTCACCACCCAGCGCACGCACGCGGACCGGCGGGTCCGCCGCCGGCAGCCACACCGACTGGCCGCGTCGCAGCTCGACCTTCTCGCCGTCGTCCGCCGTCACCAGGAGGTCTCCTGCCGTGCACAGCAGGATCTGGGGGCCCACGCTGTCGACCGAAATCTCGTCGTCCTGCCCCGCCGCCCACTCCACGCGCGACAGCTCGAACTCCGGCGCGTCCGTCCGGTACACCGCCATCCGGTCGCCGGTGTCACCGCACTGGACCGGCATCTCGCCGCACGCGAAGTCGACCACGCGCAGCAGCTCCGGCACGTCCACGTGCTTCGGCGTCAGACCGCACCTCAAGATGTTGTCCGAGTTCGCCAGGATCTCCACGGCCGTCCCGTGGAGGTACAGGTGCAGGTTGCCCGCCGGCAGGTAGATCGCCTCGCCCGCGCGCAGCGTCAGACGGTTCAGCAACAACGCCGCCAGCACGCCCGCGTCACGCGGGTGGGCCTCACCCAGCTCGAGGATCGTCCGGCACTCGACCGCGAACTCGCCGTGCTCCTGCACATGCCGGACGCACGCGTCGAGCACCTCCGGCAACAGCGAATCCAGCGACGGCTGCGGCAGGGTGATCCACGTCGTGAACAGCGCCCGCAGGCCGTCCGGGTCCGGCTGGGCCTCCAGCAGCCCGGTGTACTTCGCCAGCCCGGGCGTCTCGATGGCCTTCAGCAGCTTCACCGTGCGGTCCGGGGCGCGGAACCCGGCCAGCGCGTGGAACTCCGTCAGCGCGCACACCAGCTCCGGCTTCGCCGTCGGATCCGGGTAGTTGCGGTTCGCGGCGTCGCGCGGGATGCCCAGCTTCTCCTCGCGGGCGTGCCCCTCCGCCGCCTGGGCCGCCGACGGGTGCGCCTGCATCGACAGCGGCTCCTCCGCGGCGAGGATCTTCAACAGGAACGGGAGCCGCCCGCCCCACCGCTTCGCGCAGCGCTCGCCGAGCTGGGTCACCGGGTCGGCGTCCACCAGCTCGAGCAGGCTCCGCTCGGCCCCGTCGGGTCCGACGACGTGCGACGGGTCACCCGGGTGGGCACCCATCCACAGCTCGGCCTCGGGGTGCGGCGCGGGTACCGGCCGGCCCAGCAGCTCGGGGATCGCCGTCCGCGATCCCCAAGCGTAGGGCCGCACCGCGTTGCGCAGCAGCTCCACTGTCACCTCAACTCCACTCCTTCGGCACCGGCCGGGGCCGGTGCTAGGCGGGTCTCACGCCGTCGCGGGCGCGAAGCGGCCCGCGCCGCCGATGCTGCCCGCCGCCAGCCCGAGATAGACCGCCGCCAGTTCGAACCGCAGTGCCAGCACCGCGGCCCGCACGATTTCGTCGGCCTCGATCTCCTCGGCCGGCGCGATGACGTCCGCACCCGGCAGCAGATCCTCGGCCTGGTAGCGCGCCGCGTCCGTGGCCGGACCGGTCCGCACCGAGAGCAGCAGCACCCGGGTGGGGATGTCACCAGAGGGATCGTCCGGATCGGCGAAGATGTCACGCTCCGCGCCACCTGATTGCGCCGCCCGCCGCAGTGCGGGGCGCGCCAGGGCCTGACGATAGTCCTCGACGTCGCACACCGTGGCCGCGTGGGCGGCGAACGCGTGCGCAGCGTGTTCGCCGACGGCGACCGCGACCGGGTCCAGCCCCCACAGCAGGGGCACGCGGTCGGCGACGCGCAGCGCGAGCGCCTTGGCCGGGTTCGCGAACGACTCCCGCGCCAGGTAGTCCTTTTCGGCTTCGAGGTCCAGCTGGTCGGCGAGCACCTGGACGTCGGAGATCAGCAGGCCCAGCGCGTTCGCGGTGAGCAGCCCGGCGGCCAGGCCGCGGGGGAACGCCAGCTCCGCCGGCACCGGGATGCGCGGCGCCAGCAGCAGGCCCTTGCCGGCCACGGCGGCCGCCACCGGGCCTTCCGACGGCGCCGAAAGCACCACCGAGGCGCCGTAGCGGGCGGCGCGCTCCAGCGACGCGGCGAGTTCCCGGTCACCCGGGTCGTCGGTGTGCGCGAACACGACGTCGAGCGCGCCGATCCAGCTCGGCACCACCTCGGCGACGACCACGGGTACCGGGCACGACGGCGCCAGCAGGGCGGCCAGCAGCCGCGTGAGCGTGCGGCTCACCCCCGGCCGGTCGATCAGCACGACGGCACGCGGGCGGCCCATGTCGAGCCGGTCGGACAGCTCCAGCTCCGCGGCCAGCTCGGCGGTCGCCCGCACCTGGGCGCCGGCCATCGCGGCGGCCCGGAGCAACCCCGCGCTGTCGGCTTCGGCCAGCCGCGCGGGGTCGTCGAGCAGCGAGTCGTCAAGCACTGTCGGCATCGGAGTTTCCGTTGTCCCCCGGCAGGGTCGCCTCGTCGAGGAGCAACACCGGGATGCCGTCACGGACCGGGTACACCCGGCCGCACTCCGTGCAGGTCAGCGCGTCGGCCTCAGGGTCGTCCGGCGCGCCAGGGCGCAACGGGGCGTGATCCGGCGACGGGCACGCCAGGATCTCGAGGAGCTGGGCGTCGAGCGTGATGGCCATGGTTCCTCCATACCACGCGAGAAGGTGTGATGAAGGGCACTTCAAGGACACAGTTCGGCCCCACGGGCCCGCCCTTCATCGTGAACGGGGTCAGCTGCGGATGATCGCGAGTACTTCGTCCACCAGCCCCTGCACGGCCTCGGCGTTCGCGGCTTCGACGTTCAGCCGGAGCAGCGGTTCGGTGTTCGACGGGCGCAGGTTGAACCAGGCGCCACCCGGCAGCTGCACGGTCAGGCCGTCCAGTTCGTCGATCTCGACGCCGGAGCGGGTGCCGAAGCTGTCCTTGACGGCCATCATCTTCGCGACCTGGTCGGCGACCGTGGAGTTGATCTCCCCCGAGGCCGCGTAGCGCGAGTACGCGCTGGTCAGCTCGGACAGCGGGCCGCTCTGCTCGCCGAGCGCGGCGAGGACGTGCAGCGCCGCCAGCATGCCGGTGTCGGCGCGCCAGAAGTCGCGGAAGTAGTAGTGCGCGGAGTGCTCGCCACCGAAGATGGCGCCGGTCTTGGCCATCTCGGCCTTGATGAACGAGTGCCCGACACGGGTGCGGACCGGCTTGCCGCCGTGCTCGGCGACGATCTCCGGCACACCCTTGGACGTGATCAGGTTGTGGATGATCGTGCCGCCGGGGTCCTTCGCCAGCTCGCGGACGGCGACCAGCGCGGTGATCGCGCTCGGCGAAACCGGCTCGCCGCGCTCGTCGACGATGAAGCAGCGGTCGGCGTCGCCGTCGAAGGCGACACCGGCGTCGGCACCGACCTCGCGCACCTTGGCCTGCAGGTCGACGATGTTCGCCGGGTCCAGGGGGTTGGCCTCGTGGTTCGGGAAGCTGCCGTCGAGCTCGAAGTACATCGGCACGACGTCGATCGGGAGCCCCGCGAAGACGGTGGGGACGGTGTGCCCGCCCATGCCGTTGCCGGCGTCGACGACGATCTTCAGCGGCCGGCTGCCCGAAAGGTCGACGAGGTTGCGCAGGTAGTCGGCGTAGCCGGCGAGGACGTCCCGCTCGGTCACCGAGCCGCGCTGCCCTTCGAACCCGGGCACGCCCTGCTCGACCGTGTCGCGGATCTCGGCCAGGCCGGTGTCCTGGCCGACCGGGGAGGCGCCGGCGCGGCACAGCTTGATGCCGTTGTACTTCGCCGGGTTGTGGCTGGCCGTGAACATCGCGCCCGGCATGTTCAGCGAGCCCGACGCGAAGTACAGCTGGTCGGTGCTGGCGAGGCCGATGCTGACCACGTCGAGGCCCTGCGAAGTGACGCCCTCGGCGAACGCCGCCGCCAGGGCGGGCGAGGAGTCGCGCATGTCGTGGCCGATCACCACCGACGGCGCCTCCGGCTTGATGAGCAGGGCGAACGCGGCGCCGAAGTCGCGGACGAGGTCCGCGTCGAGCTGCTCGCCGACCACGCCGCGAATGTCGTAGGCCTTCACGATGCCCGAAAGGTCTGGCACGCCGTCTCCCCGCGAATAGTCGTCACTGGCGCCCGCTGCGCCGCGCGGAAAGCCTACCGGCGAGGTGAGTGGGTTACGCGTTCAGGCGCGACCGGGCAGGACCCGCAGGTGGCCGCGGCGCCCGGACGGGCCCTCCGGCTCGGGCGCGGGGGCCGGTTTGCCGGGGCGGCCTGCCTCGCGCACGGCCTCGGCCAGCGCGGTCAGTTCGTCGGCCGACGGGTCCGGCGCGGCGAAGGCGCCTTCGTGCCGGACGACTTCCCAGCCCTTGGGGACGGTCAGCCGCAGCGCGTGGGCTTCGCAGAGGTCGTACGAGTGGGGCTCGGAGGCGGTGGCCAGCGGGCCGACGACGGCGGTGGAGTCGCTGTACGCATACGTCAGCGTGGCCACAGCTGGCTCGAGACAGCCAGTACGCGAACACTTCCGTACGCTCCGCACGAAACGAAACGATAGCGCGTCGCCGCAAGCTCTTCAGGAGCGACACGCACTGCGACCCGCCGACCGCATAGACTTCCGGACGTGGCGACGGCTCGTGATTACCGACAGCGGCGGCGCTCGCGGCGGGACCGGCACGGCCGGGGCCTGCGCGGGACGCTGTATCCGGCGACCCTGCCCGCCGCCGCGAGCCGCGCGGAGCGGTTCGACGCGCTGGTGCTCGACGCACTGGAACCGATCGAAGCGCGCTGGCGCCACGAGCTGACAAAGCTCGACGTGGCGGTCGACGACGTGCCGGAGATCCGCGAGAACGGCCACGCCCCGGCGGACGGCGTCCTGCACGACGGCGCGGTCCCGCTGTCCCGGCTGGTCCCGGCGGGTGTCGACCGCACGGGGTTGCCGACGCGCGCCCGGATCGTGCTGTACCGGCGGCCGCTGGAGGCGCGGGCAAAGGACCCGTCGGAGCTGGCCGAGCTGGTCCACGACGTGCTCGTGGAGCAGGTGGCCGGCTACCTGGGCGTGGAACCGGACGTCATCGAAGGCGAGTAGCCCGAGGCGCGGCAGGGGGCACACCAAGAGACCGCCGGCCGGCAGCGCAAGCCGACCAACGACGTCACC
>Ga0207678_10000758_pt1 | contig 29523 bp, 20 predicted proteins | sample KBSC63metaG_FD_184319 | JGI IMG/M metagenome (GOLD analysis project Ga0207678, IMG submission 184319) | Corn rhizosphere microbial communities from Kellogg Biological Station, Michigan, USA - KBS C6-3 metaG (SPAdes) (version 2) | ecosystem: Host-associated > Plants > Roots > Rhizosphere > Soil ... | reverse complement strand
GGGCCGCCCCTCGCTCCTGGTCCTGCCCCAGCCGCACGCGGCGGTCGTGCTCGCGGTCGACCTGCAGGTCGAGCACGTCGCGATCGCCCTGGTCGGGCTCGGCGGGCAGATCCTGGGCCGCAACAGCTGGAACCTGCGCGGCCGGATGGGCCAGCCCGGCGAGGTCATCACCCACGTCATCGAGTCGACGGCCATCCTGGCCGGCGACCTCGGCGTGTCGCCGGTGGCGGCCGGGGTGTCGGTGCCCGGCGTGGTCCGGCGGTCCGACGGGTACGTGCACGAGGCCCCGAACCTGCGCTGGACCGAAGTCGCGCTCGGCGACCGGCTCGGCGGGGTGCTGCAGATCCCGATCCTGGTCGGCAACGACGCCGAGTTCGGCGCGGTCGCCGAGCACCTGCGCGGGGCGGCCCGCGGCGCGTCCGACGTGGTGTACATCTCGGCGGACGTCGGGGTCGGCGGCGGTGTCATCGCCGAAGGCTCGGCGCTGCGCGGCGGCTCGGGGTACGTCGGCGAGATCGGGCACATGGTGATCCGGCCCGACGGGCGGCCCTGCTACTGCGGCAGCAGCGGCTGCTGGGAAACCGAGGTCGGCGAGGCGGCGCTGTGCCGGGCGCTCGGGCTGGCCGAGGACACCCCGCGCGGGGCGATCCTGTTCGAGCTGCGCGAGCTCGGCCGTGACTCGGAGGCGGCGCTGACGCGGCTCGAGGAGTTCGCCGAGTGGCTGACCCTGGGGCTGATCAACGTCGTCAACCTGCTGGGACCGCAGCTGGTGATCCTCGGCGACCTGCTGACGGTGCTGCCGGAGGCGGTGCTGCGGCACGTCGGCGCCGAGGTGCGCCGGCGCAGCCTGGTGAGCCGGGCGGTCGGCGGCACGCGGATCGTCAGCTCGGCCCTGGGAGGCGACGGGAAGCTGCTCGGTGCCGCGGAAGTGGCGTTCGAAGTCGTGCTGGATTCTGTCTGATTTCTTGTCTGCTTTCGTGTCCGGAATCACTGCTGTTCGCGGCCATACCGTGATATCGGACACGCAATATGCAAGATGCAGAAAGGCGGCCGGTGCCTGTGCGCACCGGCCGCCTTTCGCTTGTCTGTGGTTACCGCTGGATGTCGGCGGACAGTTCCTTGAGCTTGGCCTCGTGCTCGCGGGCGTGGTGCCCGCAGAAGAGCAGTTCGCCACCTCCGGAGAGGATGGCACGTACCTGAGCTGCTGCTCCGCACCGGTCACAGCGGTCGGCGGCGGTCAGTTCGGGGCGGGTGAGCGTCGGCGATGTCATGGGGGTCTCCCTCCGTCCCGGCACCGGTCGCCCGGTGCCATCGATCCAGCTACGCCCACTTCGGGACTGCTGCCGGTGGCGGCGATCGCCTCCGGCTCCGCGTGTTCGTGCTTCCACTGTTCCAGACGTTTCGCGGCTCGCAAGTGTTCCCGCGCCGGTGGGACCTGAGTCACGTCGATTTACCCCGGATGCCGTAGTCGAGTCCCGCATTTCAGGAGACGTTTACCCGGAGAGTGACGTTTTCCGTGGTCAGGCACCATGGGGTTGTGAGTGCGGTGACTTCCTCTCGACGGCTTTCCCGGGTACCCGCTCCGCTCTTGTTCGTTCTCAGCGGAATTTCGATGTACGCCGGGGCGGCGGTGGCGGTCGACCTTTTCGGCCACGCGACCCCGGCGGGTGTGGCCTGGCTCCGCTGCCTGGGCGCGGCGGTGGTCCTGCTGGCCTGGCGCCGTCCGGGCCGCGCGGCCTGGCGAGGCCGCCGTCTGCTGCTGGCGATCGTGTTCGGCGTGGTGACGGCGGGCATGAACGTGCTGTTCTACGAGGCGATCGCCCGGCTGCCCCTGGGCACGGCGGTGGCGATGGAGTTCGCCGGCCCGGTGGTGGTGGCGGCCCTGGGGTCCCGCACGCTGCGGGACGTTCTTGCGCTGGCGTTGGTGGCGGCGGGCGTGGTGGCGATCGCGGACGTCCGGATCGGCGGGAGCTTCTGGGGAGTGGTGTTCGCCCTGGGAGCGGCTCTGGCCTGGGCGGCGTACATCCTGCTCGGCAAACGGGTGGCCGTGGGTGGTGACGGCATCGACAGCCTGGCGATCGGCTTCTTCGCGGGGACGGTCGTGTTGTCCCCGCTGGCGGTGGGGACGGGGCCGGTGTGGTCTTCGCCACGGTTGCTGCTGCTGGGGGTCGGGGTGGGGGTGCTGTCGACGGTGGTGCCGTACGCGCTGGACCAGGTGGTTCTGCGCCGGGTGGGGCAGGCCCGCTTCGCGACGTTGCTGGCGTTGTTGCCGGTGACGGCGGGTGTGATGGGGTTTCTGCTGCTGGGGCAGGTGCCTTCGGTGCCCGAGGCGGCCGGGACGCTGGCCGTGGTGGCGGGGGTGGCCCTGCGGAGCCGGGAGGGGCCGGAGGTGCGGGCGCCGGAGCCACCGGGGTGAGGTTTGTCCGGCTTGGGGCGAGGCCGCGGGCCTGGTGCTCGCGGCGAGTTGCCCACAGGTCGCTCGTGATGTGGACAACCGGGCCCGGCGGGCGCTTTCCGGCAGTTTCCGTCGGGTGCCCCCGATACGCTGGAGCGGGGCGGATCCCCCAGGGAGGGCGGGTCTGCGGTGGTGATCGTGATGGCCCCCACCGCCCCCGCCCGGGATAATCACCGCGGGCGGCAGGAAGCGGGTGGCCATGACCAAGGCGGCGTCGGCCGCGGCGAAGGACTTCGCCGCGGCCGGAGTGGGTGGGGTGCACCTGGCCTGGGCCGACAACAACGGCATTCCGCGGTCGCGGATCGTGCCCGTCGGCGGGCTGGCCGATGCCGCCACCCGCGGTGTCGGGGCGACCTCGCTCTTCGCCGTCTTCGACACCCACGACTCCATCACCTACCACCACGAAAACCTCGGCACGCCCTCCGGGGACATCAGGCTCGTGCCCGTCGTCGAGCGGCTGCGGCGGCTGGCCGGGCAGCCCGCGCTCGCCTGGGCACCCGTCCGGCAGCTCACCCGGGACGGCGATCCCTGGCCCTACTGCCAGCGCGCCGTCCTCGAGGCGCAGGTGGCCGAAGGGGCGAAGCGGGGGCTCGAGTTCCGGGCGGGCTACGAACTCGAGTTCGCCGTCGCGCCCGCCGGCAGTGCCGATGTCCTGGCCACGCCCGGGCACCCCGGGCCCGCCTACAGCCCGCACGCCCTCGTCCCGCTCGACGGCTTCGTCGGGGCCCTCCTGCACGACTTCGCCGCCAACGGCCTGCGGATCGGCCAGCTGCACGCCGAGTACGGCGTCGCGCAGCTCGAGCTCTCCCTGGCCGCCGGCGATCCCGTCTCCGCCGCCGACGACCAGCTGCTCGCCCGGCAGACCATCCACGCCGCCGCGCGGGTGCACGGCCTCGCCGTCAGCTTTGCCCCGCTGATCGGGCTCGGTGCGGCCGGCAACGGGTGGCACCTGCACACCTCGGTCCACCGCAACGGCCGCAATCTTCTCGAAACCGGCGAAACCGGACGGCCGGCGGGAGAAGGCGCCGGCTACCTCGCCGGGCTGCTGCGCGACCTGCCCGCCCTGACCGCGATCACCGCACCCAGCGTCCCCTCGACGCTGCGGCTGCGGCCCGGCTACTTCGCGGGCGCGTACGCGTTCTGGGGCGTCGAAAACCGGGAGGCGCCGCTGCGGTACGTCCCCGGCTCGGCGCTGCTGGGCGGCGGCCACGCGAACGTCGAGCTCAAGACCTCCGATGCCTCGGCCAACCCGTACCTCGCGCTGGCCGCCGTGCTCGCCGCCGGGATGGCCGGTATCGAGGACGCGCCCGCGTTGCCCGAGCCGATCGGCGAAGACCCGGGTGGCTGGACGGAGGAGGACCGCGAAGCCCGCGGGGTGCGCCGGCTGCCGGCGAACCCCGCCGAACAGGACGCCGCGCTCGTGGCGTCGCCGCGGATCTCCGGTGTTCTCGGCGACGAGCTGCTGGGTGCCTTCCGCGCCGTCCGGGCCTCCGACGCGGCGTGGGCGGCCGAACGCACGGCCGACGAGATCGTCGCCGCCCACCTTTGGCGCTACTGAGAACCTTATTCTGGTCAGGACGGCGCTACGGACCGCAGGCCGCTCGCCTGAGGTGACACTCGCGCCGGCCGACGGCTGAATAAGGTTCTGAGGGGACCGATGACTTCGGGGATCGACGGCGGGCAGCTCGACCTGTCCGGGGTGCGGTGGCTGCCGGGCGGGGCCCGGCTGGCCGCGGTCGCCCAGGCGGAACTGCCCCAGAAGGACGGCTTGGCCGCGGCGTTCTGCGGGCTCGCCGCGCTGCGGGCCGCCGGGCTCGACGTCGCCGACCAGGACGCCGTCGCGGCGGCCGCGGGCACGGTGCGCGGGCCCGCCGTGCGCCCGCCGGGCGAGCCGGGCCGTCGCGGCTTCCGGCTGCCGCTGCCGGTCGTCGACGATCCGGCCGCGGCAGGCACCCGGGTTTCCGCGCTGGCGACGGCCGTCGGGTCGCTGTCGCGGGGCACCCTCGCGGCGGTGCCGGTGACGGGGGAGTGGACCACCGAGTCCTTGTTCGACCTGCTCGCCGGGCTGTGGGACGTGCCGCGCGTCGCGGTGCTCGCCCGCATCGACGCGGCCGAGCTCGGCGCCCACGACACCCCGGGCCGCGCGCTGCTCGACTACCTCGACACCGGCGTCCCTCCACTGTGGACGTCCCGCTGGCGCCCGCCCGGCGGCCACTTCGTGCTCCTGGCGGGCATCCGCATCGGCGCCGAGGGCACCCTGCTGTCCGTTGTGGACACTTATCCGTCCCTCGGCGACAACGGCCGCCACGACCAGCCGGTCGAATGGGTGACGGCGGCGCTGGCCGGGCTCGGCGTCCTCGTGGTCGTCGACGCGGACCAGGCGGCCGTGGTGCGGCGAGCGGCTGGCGACGCCGGCCTCACTCCGTCCTACTGGGACTGACCGGCGTCCGGTTCGCGAAGCGCGAGTGGCGGCGGCCGTAGGCGAAGTAGATCACCAGGCCGATCACGAGCCACGCGGCGAACCGGATCCACGTGAGCACGTTGAGGTTCAGCATCAGGTACAGGCACGCCAGCGCGGCCAAGGCCGGGACCACCGGGGAGAACGGCACCTTGAACGGCCGCTCGAGATCGGGACGGCGGCGGCGCAGCACCGGGACCGCCACGGCCACGATGATCATCGCCGACAGCGCGCCGATGCTCACCATGTCGGCCAGCTCGGAAATCGGGATGAACGCGGCCAGCACGGCGATGAGCGCGGCGCCGCCGACGGTCATCCGGTGCGGGGTGCCCCAGCGCGGGTGCGCGGTGCCGAGTGCCTTCGGCAGCAGGCCGTCGCGGCCCATCGCGAACCCGATCCGCCCGATGGTGACCAGCTCGACCATCATCACCGACGTCAGCCCGGTCACCGCGCCGAGCGAGATCAGCGCGCCCACCCAGTGCTGGCCGACCCGGTCGAACGCGTCCGCCAGCGGCGCGCCCGTGTCGATGTCGGTGAACGGGATCATGCCGGTCAGCACGATCGAGACGCCGATGTAGAGCAGGGCGCACACGCCCAGCGCGCCGAGGATGCCGACGCGCAGGTCCTTGCGCGGGTTCAGCGTCTCCTCGCCGAGGTTCGCGAGCGCTTCGAAGCCGGTGTAGGCGAAGAAGACCACGGCGGCCGCGGTGATCATGCCGGCGATGCCGTAGACCGACTGCTCCAGGCCCAGTGCCGCCTGGACCACCGGTTGCTCCAGCGCGTTCGCGCCGGCCTCGGGTGCCCTCGCGGGCGGGATGAACGGCGTCAGGTTCGCGCCCTTGACGAAGAACAGCCCGACCGCGAGCACCAGCACGCAGACCGCGACCTTCACGCACACCAGCAGGTTGGTCACCCAGGCCGACTCCTTGATGCCCCGCACGGCGACCACGGTCAGCGCGGCGATGACGAGCACCGCGCCGATGTTGACCTTCGCGTCTTCGCCGAACCACTCCGGTGACAGCCCGAGCAGGTTCGCCAGGTACCCCGACCAGCCGCGCGACACCACGGCGGCGCCGAGCGCGAACTCCAGCAGCAGGTCCCAGCCGATGATCCAGGCGAACACCTCGCCGAGGGTGGCGAAGGCGTAGGTGTAAGCGCTTCCCGCCGTCGGGACGCTGGAGGCGAGCTCGGCGTAACACAGGGCCGCGAGCCCGGCGACGACCGCGCCGAGCACGAACGACAGCGTCACCGCGGGCCCCGCGTGGGTCTTCGCCTCGACGCCCGCCAAGGTGAAGATGCCGGTGCCGATGATGATCCCGACGCCCATCCCGACCAGGTCCCGCCCGCGCAGCCGGCGTTTGAGGTCACCGGAGTCCTGGCGCGCCAGGACCTCGTCCACGTTCAGCGTTCGCCGCTCACCCATGAGGAGAAGTTAAAAGGTCACGGGTCTTTCCGCAGATCGGGCGTGGTCAGGCCGTTCTCCTGGGCGAGGATCGCGGCCTGCACGCGGGAGCGGAGGCCGAGCTTGGCCAGCACGCGCGAGACGTGCGTCTTCACCGTCGTCTCGCCGATGTGCAGCCGGGTGCCGATCTGGGCGTTGGACAGGCCTTCGCCGAGGCAGCCGAGCACCTCGCGCTCGCGCTCGGTGAGGTCGCCGAGGCCGTGCGGGACGGCGGCCTCCGGCCGGGCGGCGAACGCGGTGATCAGCCGCCGCGTGACCTGCGGGGCCAGCACGCCGTCGCCGGCCGCGACGAGCTTCACGGCTTCGATCAGCCGGGACGCTTCGACCGATTTGAGCAGGAATCCGGCGGCTCCGGCCCGGAGCGCGCCGTGCACGTATTCGTCGAGGTCGAACGTGGTCAGCACGAGCACCTGCGTGAGCCCCGCGGACACCAGTTCGCGGGTGGCGGCGATGCCGTCGGTGCCCGGCATCCGGACGTCCATCAGGGTGACGTCCGGCCGCAGCGCCCGCGCCTGCCGGACGGCGGCGGCACCGTCGGCGGCCTCGCCGACGACGTCGATGCCCTCGGCGTGGCCGAGGATGGTCGTGAGGCCGAACCGGATGGCGCTGTGGTCGTCGGCGACCAGGACGCGGACGGTCATCCCGGCCCGCCCACGGGGAGTTCGGCGCGGACCAGCCAGCCGTCGCCCGCCGGGCCCGCGGTGAGCTCGCCGCCCACCGCGTCCGCGCGTTCGCGCATGTTCAGCAGGCCCGTTCCGCGGCCCGTGGCGGACAGCGGGGTGCGGACGTCGTTGCGGACCTCCACCGCGAGGACACCGTCGTGGCAGTGGACGGCGACGTCCACCCGCCCGCCCGGCGCGTGTTTCACGGCGTTGGTCAGCGCCTCCTGCGCGATCCGGTACGCCGTCAGGTCGACCGCTGCCGGCAGCGGCAGCACCCTGGAGTCCATAGTGGACTCCAGGTGCACGTCCAGGCCGCTGGCCCTGGCCGAGTCCGCCAGCTTGGCCAGGTCGGCCAGCCGGGCGGGCGAGGTCGTCTCCACGTCGCCGCCGTCGGCCTTGAGCAGCCCGATCATCGCGCGCATCTCCTCCAAGGCGCTGACACTGTTCTCCCGCACCGATTCCAGCACCGCCCTCGCCAGTTTCGGGTCCGGCAGCGACAGGGCCGCTTCCGACTGGATGGCGATGGCCGAGAGGTGCCCGGCGATCACGTCGTGCAGGTCGCGGGCCATCCGCCCGCGTTCGGCGGCGACCGCCGCCCGCCGGTCCAGCTCCGCGATCTTCGCCAGCTGCTCGGCGTTGGCCCGTTCGGTCTCGGCGATGTCGCGCTGCTGGCGGACGTTCGCCGCCCACCACACCGGCGTGATGACGAACGGCAGCACGGCAACCGCGGCCAGGACCGCCATCCGCCACTCCTGGGCGAGGACCAGCACGGCGGCGAGCACGCCCACCACGGTGAACGCGGCGAGGCCGATCATCACCCGGCTGGTGCGCCGGGAGCCGTAGAGCGTCGCCGCGTACAGGAAGTCGGTGTAGATGATCAGCGCCGGCAGCGACGGGCCGAGCCCGATGTCCGCCGCGAGCACGGCTGTGGCCAGGATCAGCGCGAGGGGCACCCGCCGTCGGAGCAGCTCGAGCCCGCACAGCGCGGTCAGCTCCAGCAGCCGCACCCACAGCGGTGCGTGGTCGTACGCCGTCGCGAGCCGGTGGACGCCGGTCGCGTAGACGAGGAACCCGAGCAGCCAGGTGGCGAGCGCGATCAGGCCGTCCTGCTGCCACACCGGGAGCGAGCGCAGGCGGGGGAGGGGCACCCGATCATCCCAGCACACCGCGCGCCGGGCCCGCGTCCTACGAAGTGATGACGCCCGGTCCCTCCGACCGCCGACGCGGCCGGGCGCACGGGCGCGGGAGCGTGGCGGGGTGGAAGAGATCGGGAAGTTCTTCGCGGAGAACCCGATGGCCGCCGTCATCGCGGCGGGCGAGATCGGGTTCTGGGTGTTCATCGCGGCGGGGCTGGCGGTGCGGTACGTGCTGCGCCTGCGGCGCGTGTCGGCGGTGGTGCTGGCCATGGTGCCGCTGGTCGACGTCGTGGTGCTGGTGGCGACCGTGCTCGACCTGTCCGGCGGCGGCAAGCCGGGGTTCACGCACGGCCTCGCCGCGGTGTACCTGGGCTTCAGCGTGGTGTTCGGTCCGAGCATGGTGCGGTGGGCGGACGAGCGTTTTGCGCACAGGTTCGCCGGCGGCCCGCCGCCACCGCCGAAGCGGGAAGGAGCGGAGAAGCTGCGCCACGAGTGGCGCGAGTGGGGCAAGTGCCTGCTGGCCTGCGGGCTCGCGGCGGTGGCCCTGCTGGCGGCGATCTTCGCGATCGGCGAGTCGGACCGCGTCGCGCCGCTGTGGGGCTGGTTCCCGCGGCTGGGCCTCGCGTCGGTGGTCTGGCTGGTCACGGGGCCGGTCTGGGCGCTGTTCGGCACGAAGGAGGAGGTGCGGCGATGATCGAGCTGCTCGGAATCCTGCTGGTCGTCCAGGGCGGCGGCGGGCTGCTCAACCGCCTGCTCGGGGCGGGCTCGCCGAGCTGGTTCGTCCAGTTGCACGTGCTGCCGCCGTCGCTGCACGTCGTGGCCAGCGTGGTGATGGTGCTCGCGGGGGCCGCGGTGCTGGCGGGGACCCGGAGGCGCCGGGGGTGACGTGGCCCGTGCAGATGGCGGGAACGGCCGGGCACCGGAATGCTGGTCCCGTGCCCGAACAGATCCCCGCCCTGCACGAGCTCGCCGCCCACCACGGTGTCGCCACCCGGTACGAGAACGCCGACCGGGTCTGGGTCGACGTGGCCGACGATGTCGTCGTCGCCGTCCTCGGCCAGTTCGGCGTCGATGCCACGAGTGACGAGGCCGTCGCCGCCGCGCTGGCCGCCGCGCGTGAAGCTCCGGCCGCGCTGCCGCCGACCATCGTCGTGCGGGAAGGCACCGGTAGGACGCTGGGCGTCGACGCCGAAGTCGTCCTCGAAGACGGGACGCGGCGGCGGGCCGACGGGGAACTGCCCGCCGACCTGCCGCTCGGCTGGCACCGGATCGTCACCGCCGACCAGGACGTCGTGCTCGCCGTCGTGCCGGCGAAGCTGCCGCAGGTGCGGCCCGCCTGGGGGTGGATGCTGCAGCTCTACTCGCTGCACTCGGCCGGCTCCTGGGGCATCGGCGACTACGCCGACCTCGCCACCTTCGCCGCCCGGTCGGCCTCCGAGCTGGACGCCGGCGTCGTGCTGGTGAACCCGGTCCAGGCGATCAGTCCCGCCCACCCGATCGAACGCTCGCCGTACTCCCCGGCGAGCCGGCGGTTCGCCAACCCCGTATACCTGCGCGTCACCGCCACCGAGACCTTCGAACAAGCCGACGCCGCGACGCGGGAGGCCGTCGAATCCCTGGCTCCGGACCGCGAAGGCGAACTGATCGACTACGACGCCGTCTGGACTGCCAAGCGCGCCGCCCTCGAACTGCTGTGGCCGCACCGCGTCGAAGAGGTGCCCGAGGACGGCGACCTGCTGGACTTCGCGCTGTTCTGCGCCCTCGCCGAGCAGCACGGCGGCGACTGGCGGGACTGGCCCGAAGACCTGCGCGATCCGGCCGGACCGGCGACGGCGAAGGCGCGTGAAGAGCTCCAGGACCGCGTCGCCTTCCATGCGTGGCTGCAGCACCTCTGCCGGGTCCAGCTCGAAGCCGCGCGGACAGCCGCGCGCGAGGCCGGGATGACCGTCGGGATCGTGCACGACCTGCCGGTCGGGGTGCACCCCGGCGGGGCCGACACGTGGGCGCTCAAGGACGTCTTCGCCGCCGACGTCCGGGTCGGTGCACCGCCGGACGCCTTCAACCAGCAGGGGCAGGACTGGAACCTGCCGCCCTGGCGGCCGGACAAGCTCGCCGAGGCCGGGTACGCGCCGTTCCGGGACGTCATCCGAGGTGTCCTGCGCTTCGCCGACGGCATCCGCGTCGACCACATCGCCGGCCTGTGGCGGCTGTGGTGGATCCCGCCGGGCGAGCCCGCGCACCGCGGCACGTACGTCCACTACGACGCCGAGGCGATGGTCGGCGTGCTCGCGCTCGAAGCACACCGGGCCGGGGCCGTCGTCGTGGGAGAGGACCTCGGGACCGTCGAGGACGTCGTCACCGAAACCATGCACGAACGGGGGATGCTCAGCTCCGCCGTGCTGTGGTTCGAGCGCGACTGGGACGCGCCCGGCCAGCCGTTCACTCGCCCGGAAGAGTGGGACCCGGACGCCATGGCCAGCATCTCCACGCACGACCTGCCCACCGTGGAAGGCTGGCTGAAGAGCGAGCACGTCCGGGTCCGCGCCGAGCTGGGACTGCTGGACCGCGGGGTCGAAGCCGAGGAGGAGACCGCCGCCGGCGAGCGCAGGGCGCTGCTGGAACTCGTTGCGCGGGAAGGGATTCCGGACGGAGACCCGGTCGTCGCGTTGCACACCCTGCTCGCCAGGGCCGCGTCACGGCTAGTGCTGACCTCGCCGGCCGACGTGGCGGGCCAGGTGCGGCAGCCGAATCTGCCCGGAACGGTCGACCAGTACCCTAACTGGCGGATTCGCCTGCCCGTCAGCGTTGACGGCTTCTTCACCGCGAAGGGGGTCCGCGCCGCGGTCGCACCGCTGGCGGCGGCCCGGCCGCTGCCCCGGTAACGACCACCCCGTCGCGCGCGACCCCCGGTGATACGCCACCGGCACGACCAAGCTCGAGGAGAAACCCAGTGCGGCCCTGGCCCGGAACGCCCTACCCGCTCGGCGCCACCTACGACGGAGTCGGGACGAACTTCGCCCTGTTCTCCGAGGTGGCCGAGCGCGTCGAACTGTGCCTGTTCGACGCCGAGGGCAAGGAGACGCGGTACGCGCTCGAAGAGGTCGACGGTTTCGTCCACCACGGCTACCTGCTCAACGTCGGGCCCGGGCAACGCTACGGGTTCCGCGTGCACGGCCCGTACGACCCGAAGCGCGGCCAACGCTGCAACCCGAACAAGCTGCTCATCGACCCGTACGCGAAGGCCGTCTCGCACGGCGTGAAGTGGGACGAATCCCTGTTCGGCTACCAGTTCGACAACCCGGACGAGCGCAACGACGACGACTCCGCCGGCCACGTGCCGTATTCGCTGGTGGCGAACCCGTTCTTCGACTGGGGCAACGACCGCCAGCCGAAGCGGCCGTACAACGAGACGGTCATCTACGAGGCCCACGTCAAGGGCATGACCGTGCATCACCCGTTCGTGCCCGAAGCGCTGCGCGGCACGTACGCCGGTCTCGCGCACCCCGCCGTCATCGAGCACCTGCAGAAGCTCGGCGTGACCGCGGTGGAACTGCTGCCGGTGCACCAGTTCGTCACCGACCACGGCCTCGCCGAAAAGGGCCTGACGAACTACTGGGGCTACAACACGATCGGGTACTTCGCGCCCCACGACTCCTACGCGGCGATGCCCGGCGAGGGCGGCCAGGTCCAGGAGTTCAAGGGCATGGTCAAGGCGTTCCACGAAGCCGGGATCGAAGTCATCCTCGACGTGGTTTACAACCACACGGCCGAGGGAAACCACCTCGGGCCGACGCTGTCGATGCGGGGCATCGACAACGAGGCCTACTACCGGCTGGTGGAGGGGGAGCCCGAGTACTACATGGACTACACCGGCACCGGGAACTCCCTCAACGTCCGCAACCCGCACACCCTGCAGCTGATCATGGATTCGCTGCGGTACTGGGTGACCGAGATGCACGTCGACGGCTTCCGGTTCGACCTCGCCTCGGCGCTGGCCCGCGAGTTCTACGACGTCGACCGGCTGTCGACGTTCTTCGACCTGGTGCAGCAGGACCCGATCGTCAGCCAGGTGAAGCTGATCGCCGAGCCGTGGGACGTCGGTCCCGGTGGCTACCAGGTCGGCAACTTCCCACCGCTGTGGACCGAGTGGAACGGGCAGTTCCGCGACACCGTCCGCGACTTCTGGCGCGGCGAACCCTCGACGCTGGGGGAGTTCGCGAGCCGGATCACCGGCTCGTCGGACCTCTACCAGGACGACGGCCGCCGCCCGTTCGCGTCGATCAACTTCGTCACCGCGCACGACGGCTTCACGCTGCGGGACCTGGTGTCCTACAACGAAAAGCACAACGAGGCCAACGGCGAGGACGGCCGCGACGGCGCCGACGACAACCGGTCGTGGAACTGCGGGGTCGAGGGCGGGACCGACGACCCCGAGGTGCTCGCCCTGCGCGTCCGGCAGCAGCGCAACATGCTCGCCACGCTGATGTTGTCCCAGGGCGTGCCGATGATCCTGCACGGCGACGAGTTCGGCCGCACCCAGCAGGGCAACAACAACGTCTACTGCCAGGACTCCGCACTGTCCTGGATGGACTGGGAACTGGCCAAGGAGAACGCGGACCTGGTCAAGTTCACCGGCGGGCTGGGCGCGTTCCGGCACCGGCACCCGGTGTTCCGCCGCCGCCGCTTCTTCCAGGGCGGCCCGGTCGGCAAGGGCGACAAGCTCGGCGACATCGCCTGGTTCACCCCGGCCGGCGAGGAGATGACCGAGCAGAACTGGGACGACGGCTTCGGCAAGGCGGTCGTCGTCTTCCTCAACGGCAAGGCGATCCCCGACCTCGACCAGCGCGGCATGAAGGTCGAGGACGACTCGTTCCTGCTCGCCTTCAACGCCCACTACGAGGACATCGACACCACGCTCCCGGGCAACGGCTACGGGGAGAGCTGGACCGTCGTGGTCGACACCGCCACCGGCGAGGTGGAACCCGCCGACGCGAAACCCGTCGAAGGCGGCGGCCGGCTCACCCTCCCCGCCCGGTCCCTGATCGTGCTGCAACGGACGGAGACGGAATCCGCATGACCGTGCCGGAGTCGACCTACCGGGTCCAGCTGCGCCCGGAGTTCACCTTCGCCGACGCGGCCGGCATCGCCGGCTACCTGCGCGAACTCGGCATCGGCGCGCTGTACGCGTCGCCGGTGCTGGACGCGACGCCCGGCTCGACGCACGGCTACGACGTCGTCGACCCGACGCGTGCGCGGCCCGCGCTGGGCGGCGAGGGCGCGCGCCAGGAGCTGTCCGCGCTGCTGAAGGAGCTCGGGCTGGGCCTGGTGGTCGACATCGTGCCGAACCACATGTCGGTCGAGGTGCCGAAGGCGAACCGCTGGTGGTGGGACGTCCTGAAGCACGGCCGGGGCTCGGAGTACGCGTCCTACTTCGACGTCGACTGGGACCGCGGCCCGCTCCTGCTGCCCGTCCTCGGCGATGACGACGCCGTCGCGGAACTCTCGGTCGAAGGCGACGAGCTCGTCTACCACGACCACCGCTTCCCGATCGCGCCCGGCACGGAAACCGGGACGCCGCAAGAGATCCACGAACGCCAGCACTACCGCCTGATCGGCTGGCGCCGCGGCAACGCGGAGCTGAACTACCGCCGGTTCTTCGACATCACGAACCTGGCCGCGGTCCGCGTCGAAGACCCGAAGGTGTTCGCCGCGACGCACGGCGAGGTGCTGCGCTGGGTCGCCGACGGCGATGTCACCGGCCTGCGCGTCGACCACCCCGACGGCCTCGCCGATCCCGGCGGCTACTTCCGGCGGCTGCGCGAGAACGCGCCCGACGCGTGGATCGTGGCCGAGAAGATCCTGCACCCCGGCGAGCCGCTGCCGCAGAGCTGGCCGGTCGACGGCACCACCGGCTACGACGCCCTGCGCGAGATCGCCGGCGTCTTCGTCGACCCGGCGGGCGAGCCGGGCTTCACCGCGCTGGCGAACGAGCTGGGTGTGAAGACCGGCTACCACCGCGTCGAGGCCGAGGCCCGGCGCCTGGTCACCGACCGCATCCTGGTCGCCGAGGTCCGGCGGATCGCCGCGCTGCTGCCCGGCGTCGACCCCGAGCAGGCCCGGCAGGCGGTGGCCGAGACCATGATCGCCTTCCCCGTCTACCGCTCCTACCTGCCCGAAGGCGCGGCGCACTGGACCGCGGCGATCGAAGGTGCCCGCCGGGCCCGGCCCGACCTCGCCGAGCCGCTGGGGACGCTCGACGCCGTCATGCGCAAGAACCCCGGGAGCGAGCTGGCCACCCGTCTCCAGCAGACCTCCGGCATGGTCGTGGCCAAGGGCACCGAGGACACCACGTTCTACCGCTACACGCGCTTCGCCGCGCTCAACGAGGTCGGCGGCAACCCGGACCGCTTCGGGCTCGACGTCGAGGAGTTCCACCGGCTGGCCGCCGAGCGCGAAGCCGGGTACCCGGCCGCGATGACGACGCTGACCACGCACGACACCAAGCGGTCCGAGGACACCCGCGCCCGGATGGCCGTGCTGGCGGAACTGCCCGGCGAGTTCGCCGACGCCCTCCGGCGGTGGACCGCGAGCCACGGCATCGACGAGCCGTCGCTCAACCTGCTCGCCTGGCAGACGCTGGTCGCCACCTGGCCGATCGAGCCGGCCCGGCTGCGGGACTACCTCGACAAGGCGGCCAAGGAAGCCAAGCTCCGGACCAGCTGGACCGACCACGACGAGGCCTTCGAGGCCGCCGTCGCGGCCTGGCCCGACGCCGTCGTGAACGACGCCGACGTGGCCGCGTTCGTCGCGCGGATCGAGCGCCCCGGCTGGAGCAACTCGCTCGGCCAGAAGCTCGTCCAGCTGACCGCGCCCGGCGTGCCGGACGTCTACCAGGGCACCGAGCTGTGGGACTTCTCGCTGGTCGACCCGGACAACCGCCGCCCGGTCGACTACGTCGCCCGGCGCGAAATCCTGGCCCGGATCGTCGACGGCGAGCTGCCGGAGATCGACGCCTCGGGTGCCGCGAAGCTGCTGGTGGTGCACAAGGCGCTGAAGCTGCGCCAGGACCACCCCGCGTTGTTCCGCGGCTACCGGCCGCTGCGGGCCGAGGGCGTCGCGGCGGAGCACTGCCTGGCCTACACCCGCAGCGCCGGCCTGGCCGTCGCGGTCACCCGCCTGCCGGTCGGTCTCGAAGCCGCGGGCGGCTGGCGCGGCACCGTGCTGCCGCTGCCGGACGGCGTCTGGACCGACGTCCTGACCGGGCGCGAGGTCACCGGCGACCTGGCCACCCTGTTCGACCGCTACCCCGTCGCGTTGCTGGTGCGAGGAGACGCATGAAGTTCAGCGTGTGGGCCCCGGCGGCCCGCCGGGTCCGGGTGAGCGTCGGCGAAGGCGTGCACGAGATGACCGAGGGCGACGGCGGCTGGTGGCACGCCGACGCCGAGGGCGTCAACTACGCCTTCCTGCTCGACGACGACGAGAAGCGGCTGCCCGACCCGCGCTCACGCCACCAGCCGCACGGCGTCCACGCCGAGTCGCGCGTCTACGACCACGCCGAGTTCGAGTGGACCGACGACGCCTGGCACGGCCGTCAGCTGCCCGGCGGGGTCGTCTACGAGCTGCACGTCGGCACGTTCACCGAGGGCGGCACCTTCGACGCGGCCATCGAGCGGCTCGACCACCTCGTCGACCTCGGCATCACGCACCTCGAGCTGCTGCCGGTGAACTCCTTCGACGGGACCGCGGGCTGGGGCTACGACGGCGTCCTGTGGGGCGCGGTCCACCAGCCCTACGGCGGCCCGGACGGCCTCAAGCGGTTCGTCGACGCGGCCCACGCGCGCGGCCTGGCCGTCGTGCTCGACGTCGTCTACAACCACCTCGGGCCCTCGGGCGCCTACCTCGACAGGTTCGGGCCGTACTTCGCCGGGCAGAACGACTGGGGTCCCGGCCTCAACCTCGACGGCCCCGGCTCCGACGAGGTCCGCCGGTACGTGATCGACAACGCGCTGAGCTGGCTGCGCGACTTCCACCTCGACGCCCTGCGCCTCGACGCCGTGCACGCGCTGCTGGACCGGCGGGCCGTCCACCTGCTCGAACAGCTCGCCACCGAGGTCGACGCGCTGTCGGCGGCGCTGAACCGGCCGCTGACCCTGATCGCGGAGTCCGACCTCAACGACCCGCGGCTCGTCACGCCCCGCGAGCGCGGCGGCTACGGCCTGCACGCCCAGTGGTCGGACGACCTCCACCACGCCCTGCACGTCAAGCTCACCGGCGAGACGACCGGGTACTACACGGACTTCGCCGCGCCGGACGCCCTGGAACGGGTGCTGCGCGAGGTGTTCTTCCACGCCGGCACCTGGTCGTCGTTCCGGGAACGGACCCACGGCCGCCCGGTCGACACGCGGACCGTGCCCGGCCACCGCTTCCTCGGCTACCTGCAGAACCACGACCAGATCGGCAACCGCGCCACCGGGGACAGGCTGTCCGCGACGGTCTCGGCGGACCGGCTGGCCTGCGGCGCGGCGATCCTGTTCTGCTCGCCGTACACGCCGATGGTGTTCATGGGGGAGGAGTGGGCGGCGACCACGCCGTGGCAGTTCTTCGCGTCCTTCCCGGACCCGGAGCTGGCCGAGGCCGTCCGCACGGGCCGCCGTCGCGAGTTCTCCCGGCACGGCTGGGGTGAATCGGACGTGCCCGACCCGATGGACCCGGCCACGGTCGAGCGCTCGCGGCTCGACTGGACCGAGCCGGAACGTCCCGGTCACCGGGACGTGCTGGAGCTGTACCGCGCGTTGATCCGGCTGCGCCGCGAACGACCCGAGCTGGCCGACCCGCGGGTCGCCGACCTGCGCGTTCGCACCGAGGGTGACCTGCTGGTCCTCGACCGCGGCCGGCTCCGGCTGGCCGTCAACTTCGGACCGGAGCCGGCGAGCGCCGGGGACGGGGACGTGGTGCTCGCCTGGGGCGGCGCCACGCCGGCGCTGCTGCCTCCGGACAGTTTCGTTCTGGTCGAAACCCGGTAACCGGATCGCACAGCCAGCGGGAAGCCACCCGGATCTGGGACGATTCAGGAATGGCCACACGACCCTCCGCCGACCACGTCCTCGCCGGTCGCCCCTTCCCGCTCGGAGCCCACCCCGAGGCCGGCGGGGTGCGGTTCGCGATCACGTCCGCCGTCGCGGACGCCGTCGACCTGTGCCTGATCGACGCCGACGGGTCGGAACGCCGGATCGCGCTCACCGAGCGCACCTTCGGCGTCTGGCACGGCCTGGTCCCCGGGGTGACGCCGGGGCAGCGCTACGGCTACCGGATCCACGGCCCGTACGACCCGGCCCGCGGCCTGCGGTGCAACCCGCACAAGCTGCTCCTCGACCCGTACGCCCGGCAGATCACCGGCGGCCTGACCGACCTGGCCGCGGCCCAGGGCTTCACCGGCGACCCGGAACGCGGTTCCATGTCCACTGTGGACTCCCTGGGCAGCGTGCCGCTGTCGGTGGTGACCTCGCCCGGCGGGCCGGACACCGGCATCAAGCCGGAGGTGCCGTTCGAGGAGGCGGTGGTCTACGAACTGCACGTCAAGGGCTTCACCCGGCAGCACCCGTTCATCCCGGAGGCGCTGCGCGGCACCTACCTCGGCCTGGCCCACCCGGTCGCGATCGAGTACCTGACCCGGCTCGGCGTCACCTCGGTCGAGCTGCTGCCGGTGCACGCGTTCCTCGACGAGCCGTCGCTGATCCGGGCCGGGCGGCACAACTACTGGGGTTACTCGCCGCTCGGCTTCTTCGCCCCGCACGCCGGCTACGCCAGCGAACCCGGCCACGAGGTCGAGGAGTTCCGGCTGATGGTGGCCGCCCTGCACGCGGCGGGCATCGAGGTCATCCTCGACGTCGTGTTCAACCACACCTGCGAGGGCGGGCCGGACGGGCCGACGCTGAGCTTCCGCGGGCTGAACGCGCCGGTGTACTACCTGCACACCGACCGCGGGCACATGGCCGACATCACCGGCTGCGGCAACACCCTGGAAGCCGGCTCGCCGACCGTGGTCCGGCTGGTGACCGACTCGCTGCGGTACTGGACGCAGGAGATGGGCGTCGACGGCTTCCGGTTCGACCTCGCCAGCACCCTCGGGCGGCCGCGCGGCGGCGCGTTCGACGACGCCTCGACGCTGCTGACGGCGATCACCGCCGACCCGGTGCTCTCGCGCTGCAAGCTGATCGCCGAGCCGTGGGACGCGACCGGCGAGGGCTACCGCGTCGGCGGCTTCGGCGCCCAGTGGGCGGAGTGGAACGGCCGCTACCGCGACACCGTGCGTGACTTCTGGCGCGGCGCGACCGGCGTCCGCGACCTCGCCTACCGGCTGTCCGGCTCGTCCGACCTGTACGACCACAACCTGCGGCGGCCCTGGCAGTCGATCAACTTCGTCACCGCGCACGACGGCTTCACGCTGCGGGACCTGGTGTCCTACAACGAAAAGCACAACGAGGCCAACGGCGAGGACAACCGCGACGGCGGCAACGACAACCGCTCGTGGAACCACGGCGCCGAGGGCGACACGGCCGACCCGGGGATCCGGGAGCTGCGGGCCCGGCAGGTCCGGAACATGTTCGCGACGCTGCTGCTGTCCACCGGCACGCCGATGCTGACGGCCGGTGACGAGTTCTGGCGGACCCAGCGCGGCAACAACAACGCGTACTGCCTCGACGACGAGACGTCGTGGTTCGACTGGACCCCGGACGACCCCGAGGCCGAGGCCATGCTCGCGTTCGCACGCCGGGTGGTGCGGCTGCGCGCGAACAGCCCGGCGCTGCGGCAGCCGGAGTTCTTCGAAGGCCGGACGACGCCGACCGGCAAGCCCGACCTGGTCTGGTTCCGCCCGGACGGCGACGAGTTCGGCGAGAGCGACTGGTTCGAGGACCGCCACACGCTCGGCATGTGGATCGACGGCTCGAACAGCCAGGCCCGCAACCGCGAGGGCGAACTGGTCCCGGACCACTCGTGGCTGCTGTGGCTGCACGCCGGCGACGCTCCGGCCGAGGTGATCCTCCCGGGCCGCGAGTACGGCGAGACGTTCAAGCCGACCCTGGACACGAGCACCGCGGACGGCAGCCCGGCCAACCCGGGCACCCTGGAGGCGAAGGGCCGGGTGACCCTCCAGTCCCGCTCCCTGCTCCTGTTGCGGGCTCCGCGACTGGCCGCGGAACCCCACCCCGAACCCTACTGACGCGTACCCGGGCGAATCGTCCATTCGGGTACGGCTCTTGGCCGTTCGGGTTCGCGTGTCGCGCGGACGCGGCCTGGCGCCCGGTGTGCGCTTGGCCGTAACCTGCCGGACACGTGCCCGGAACTCGTTGCGCCGGAAGCGTTTCGGTTGATCCGTTTTGGGTACAGGGATAGAGAACCCTGCCTCGTGGGCGCTTGATCGAGTCAGGCAGACTGTCGCCGTCTGCGTCCAACCGACACACCGAGGGGCGTTGCCCATGACCGGCCGGCTCGGCATCGACGACGTCTCCCCCAGCGTGAGCTGCGGCCGGTATCCGGCCAAAGCCGTTGTGGGGGAACACATCCCGGTCTTCGCGACCGTCTGGCGCGAGGGCCACGACGCCGTCGCGGCGACGGTCGCGTGGCGCGGCCCGGAAGACCGGCTGACCCGCCAGACGCGGATGGTGCCGCGCGGCCCCGACCACCCCGACGAGTTCGCCGCGGTGATCGCCCCGGACACCACCGGCCTCTGGACGTTCCGGGTCGACGCGTGGGGCGATCCGTGGGCGACGTGGGAACACGCCGTCGAGGTGAAGGTCGCCGCCGGGCAGGGGCCCGAAGACCTCGCGAACGACATCGAGAACGGCGCCCGGCTGATCGAGCGCGTCTCCCGCCGCCCCGACCGCCGCGGCGAGAAGGCGCTCCTGATCGGCGCGGTGAAGGCCCTGCGCGACGAAGAGCGCAGCCTCGCCGAGCGCGTCGGGCCCGCGCTTTCGCCCGAAGTCCGCCAGATCATGCACGAGTTCCCGGTGCGGGAACTGATCACCAAGGGCAAGCCGCACAAGATCTGGGTGGACCGCCGCCGCGCCGCGTACGGCTCCTGGTACGAGCTGTTCCCCCGCTCGACCGGCGGTCTCGACGCCGAGGGCAAGCCGGTGCACGGCACCTTCGCCACCGCCGCGACCGCGCTCGACCGCGTCGCGAAGATGGGCTTCGACGTCGTCTACCTCCCGCCGGTTCACCCGATCGGGCGAGTGAACCGCAAGGGCCCCAACAACACCCTCGACGCCAAGTCCGACGACGTCGGCTCGCCGTGGGCGATCGGCGCCGACGAGGGCGGCCACGACGCCATCCACCCCGACCTCGGCACCTTCGACGACTTCGACGCCTTCGTCGCGCGCGCGGAAGAGCTCGGCATGGAGGTGGCGCTCGACTTCGCGCTGCAGGCCGCGCCCGACCACCCGTGGGTCCTCAAGCACCCCGAGTTCTTCACCACGCGCCCGGACGGCTCGATCGCGTACGCGGAGAACCCGCCGAAGAAGTACCAGGACATCTACCCGATCAACTTCGACAACGACCCCAAGGCCGTCTACGAAGAGATGCTGCGGGTCATCACCGTCTGGGTCGACCACGGGGTGAAGATCTTCCGGGTCGACAACCCGCACACCAAGCCACCGGACTTCTGGGCCTGGCTGATCCAGTCGGTCAAGGACGCCCACCCGGACGTGCTGTTCCTGGCCGAGGCGTTCACCCGCCCGGCGCGCCTGTGGGGCCTGGCCCGGCTCGGCTTCACCCAGAGCTACACCTACTTCACCTGGCGCACCGGCAAGCAGGAACTGATCGACTTCGCCATCGACCTGCGGGAACACTGGAACCAGGGCCGGCCGAACCTGTTCGTCAACACCCCGGACATCCTCCACGAGTCGCTGCAGCGCGGCGGCCCGGGCATGTTCGCGCTGCGGGCCGCGCTCGCCGCCACGATCTCGCCGACGTGGGGCGTCTACTCGGGCTACGAGCTGTTCGAGCACGTCCCGGTCCGCGAAGGCAGCGAGGAGTACCTCGACTCCGAGAAGTACCAGCTGCGTCCGCGCGACTTCGAGCGCGCGCTCGCCGAAGGGCGCTCGCTCGAGCCGTGGCTGGCGAAGCTGAACGCCGTCCGCCGGGCGCACCCGGCGCTGCAGCAGATGCGCACCCTGCACTTCCACCACGTCGACAACGACGCGCTGCTGGCCTACTCCAAACAGGACCCGGCCACCGGCGACACCGTGGTCACGGTCGTCACCCTCGACCCGTACGCGCCCCAAGAGGGCACGCTCTGGCTCGACACCGCCGCCCTCGGCTTCGAAGCGCACGAACGGCTCATCGCCCACGACGAGGTCACCGGCGACACCTGGGACTGGGGCCCGGCGAACTTCGTCCGGCTCGAACCCTGGCGCGCGGTGGCCCACGTGGTCTCGGTGAGACGCCGCCTGGCCGGCTGAGAAACGGAAGGACAGGAACCCGAGGGACAGAGGTGGAACAGATGGCGGATGAAGCCCGGCCCGACGCGCGCCGCGATGCGGCGGCAGCCGCACTGGGGCTGGAGGGCGTGCCGCACACCGGCGAGGCGATGACCGCCGACGGCATGCTCGTGGAACCGCAGGCCGGGGACTTCCGGTCGGCGCAGCAGGCGCCGAGCAACCCGGAGTGGTTCAAGGGCGCGGTGTTCTACGAAGTGCTGGTGCGCGCGTTCGCCGACTCCAACGGCGACGGCACCGGCGACCTGAGAGGCCTGGCCGGGAGACTCGACTACCTGGCCTGGCTGGGCATCGACTGCCTGTGGCTGCCGCCGTTCTACGCCTCGCCGTTGCGCGACGGCGGGTACGACATCAGCGACTTCCGCGCGGTGCTGCCGGAGTTCGGCAGCGTCGAGGACTTCGTCTTCCTGCTCAACGAGGCCCACCGCCGGGGCATCCGGGTGATCACCGACCTGGTGCTCAACCACACCTCGGACGCACACCCGTGGTTCCAGCAGTCCCGCAGCGACCCCGACGGCCCGTACGGCGACTACTACGTGTGGAGCGACGACGACTCCCGCTACGCCGACGCGCGGATCATCTTCGTCGACACCGAGACGTCGAACTGGACCTACGACCCGGTGCGCGGCCAGTTCTACTGGCACCGGTTCTTCTCCCACCAGCCCGACCTGAACTTCGAGAACGTCGACGTCCAGAACGCGATGATCGACACCCTGCGGTTCTGGCTCGACCTGGGGATCGACGGGTTCCGCCTGGACGCCGTGCCGTACCTGTTCGAGCAGGAGGGCACCAACTGCGAGAACCTGCCGCGCACGCACGAGTTCCTCAAGCGCTGCCGCAAGGTCGTCGACGACGAGTACCCGGGCCGGATCCTGCTCGCCGAGGCCAACCAGTGGCCTTCGGACGTCGTCGAGTACTTCGGCGACCCGGCCGTCGGCGGCGACGAGTGCCACATGGCGTTCCACTTCCCGCTGATGCCGCGGATCTTCATGGCCGTGCGGCGCGAATCCCGCTTCCCGATCTCGGAGATCCTCACCCAGACCCCGACCATCCCCAGCGGGGCCCAGTGGGGCATCTTCCTGCGCAACCACGACGAGCTGACCCTCGAGATGGTCACCGACGAAGAGCGCGACTACATGTACGCGGAGTACGCCAAGGACCCGCGCATGAAAGCCAACATCGGCATCCGCCGCCGGCTGGCCCCGCTGCTGGACAACGACCGCAACCAGCAGGAGCTCTTCACCGCGATGCTGCTGTCCCTCCCCGGTTCGCCCGTTCTGTACTACGGTGACGAGATCGGCATGGGAGACAACATCTGGCTCGGCGACCGCGACGCGGTGCGCACCCCCATGCAGTGGACGCCGGACCGCAACGCCGGGTTCTCCTCCTGCGACCCGGGCCGCATCTACCTGCCGGTGATCATGGACCCGGTGTACGGCTACCAGGGCCTGAACGTCGAGGCGCAGTCGAACAACGAGGCGTCCCTGCTCAACTGGACCCGCCGGATGATCGAGGTGCGCAAGCAGCACCACGCGTTCGCCGAGGGCGAGTTCGTCGACCTCGGCGGGTCCAACCCGAGCGTGCTGGCCTACAAGCGGCAGTGGCGGCGCCCGGACGGCGGCGAAGACGTCGTGCTCTGCGTGAACAACCTCTCCCGGTTCCCGCAGCCGGTGGAGCTGGACCTGTCCGCGCACCGCGGGTGCACGCCGGTTGAGCTCACCGGTGGCGTGCGGTTCCCCAGCGTCGGGGACCTGTCGTACCTGCTGACGCTGCCCGGCCACGGCTTCTACTGGTTCCAGCTGACGAGCCCGGGAGACGAAGGCGAAGCGAGGTGAGTCCCTTGTCCGACCCGCGCGAGCTGGTCGACGACCTGACCGGCGACCTGAAGCGCTGGCTGCCGGACCAGCGGTGGTTCGCCGGCAAGGACCGGCCGGTGACCGGCGTCCGGCCGCTCGGCGTGACCGAGCTGGTTGCCGGTGATCCGCAGCTGCTGCACGCGGTCGTGGAGGTCGCCCAGGACGACCGGCGCGAGCCCTACCAGCTGCTGGTCGGACGGCGGACGCACCCGCCGGAGATCGCGTCGGCCAGCTGGATCGGGGCGGTCGGCGACCTCAACGCCTACGAGGCGTCCGGCGACCTCGACGTCACCGGCGTGCTGGTGGACCTGATGGCCCGCGAGGAAACCGTGGGCTCGCTGACCTTCGAGCACGAGCCCGGCGTCGAGCTGGAGACCGGGCTGCGGGCCCGGCCGATCACCTCCGAGCAGAGCAACACGTCCCTGGTCTACGGCGGGCAGTACATCCTTAAGCTGTTCCGGAAGCTGACGCCGGGCAAGAACAAGGACCTGCTGCTGCACCGCGCGCTGCAGGGGGTGGGCAGCAAGCACATCGCGCCGGTGCTCGGGTCGATCACGGGTGACCTCGGCGGCGAGCCGACCACGGTCGGCATGCTCCAGCAGTTCGTGTCGGACGCGGTCGACGGCTGGGCGATGGCCACCACCAGCGTCCGCGACCTGATGGCCGCGCCCGAACTGCATCCCGCCGAGGTCGGCGGCGACTTCGCCGGCGAGGCCGAGCGGCTCGGCCGGGCCGTCGCCGAGGTGCACGCGGACCTCGGCGAGGCGCTCGGCACCGAGCCCGCCGACGCCGACGAGCTCGAGCGCTCGACGAAGGCGATGCTCGACCGGCTCGACACGATGGCCGGGCGGGTGCCGGAGCTGGCCCCGCACGCCCCGCAGCTGCGGGCGGCGTTCGAGAAGCTGCGTGCGCTGCCCCCCGGCGCGGTGACCATGCAGTACATCCACGGCGACCTGCACCTCGGCCAGGTGCTGCGGACGGTCGGCGGGTGGCTGCTGATCGACTTCGAGGGCGAGCCGGCGGCCCCGGTGGAGGAGCGGCACGCGCTGCGGTCGCCGTTGCGGGACGTGGCGGGCATGCTGAGGTCGTTCGACTACGCGGCCCAGCAGATGCTGGTCGGCCAGCCGGACGACCCGGCGCTGGCCGAGCGCGCCCACGAGTGGTCGGAGCGCAACCGGACGGCGTTCTGCGAGGGGTACGCCGCGATCGCGGCCGACCCGCGCGACCAGGGCGAGCTGCTGCGCGCCTTCGAACTCGACAAGGCGGTCTACGAAGTGGGCTACGAGCACGCGAACCGGCCGGACTGGCTGGGCGTGCCGCTCGCCTCGATCGCCCGGATCACCAGCGGAGGGACGACACCGTGAACGCGGCTCCCGAAGGCTTCCCGGCCGCGGCCCCGGCGGCCGCGGACATCGACCGGCTGCTCGCCGGGTCCCACCACGACCCGCACTCGGTGCTGGGCGTGCACGCCGTCGGCAAGGGCTTCGCGGCCCGGGCGCTGCTGCCCGGCGCGAAAGCCGTCACGCTGGCCGCGGGCGGGCAGAAGTACCCGATGGAGCCGGTGATCGACGCGCTGTTCGCCGTCGCCGTGCCCGAGCACCCCGGCGACTACCGCCTCGAGGTCGAGTACGACGGGCACACCGCCACCGCCGACGACCCGTACCGCTGGCTGCCCACGGTGGGCGAGCTGGACCTGCACCTGATCGGGGAGGGCCGGCACGAGCGGCTCTGGGAGGCGCTCGGCGCGCACGTCCGGTCGTACGAGACTCCTGGTGGCGTCGTCGAAGGAACGTCGTTCGCGGTGTGGGCGCCGAACGCGCGCGGTATCCGCGTGATCGGCGACTTCAACGGCTGGGACGGGCGCGGGCACCCGATGCGCTCGCTCGGCTCGTCCGGGGTCTGGGAGCTGTTCGTGCCGGGTGTCGGTGCGGGCACCTGCTACAAGTTCCGGATCCTCGGCGCCGACGGCAACTGGCACGAGAAGGCCGACCCGATGGCGTTCGGCACGGAGCAGCCGCCCGCGACGGCCTCGGTCGTCACCAGCTCGGCGCACCTGTGGGACGACGACGAGTGGGTCGCTCAGCGCGAAGCCACGCAGTGGGCCGCGGCGCCGATGAGCGTCTACGAGGTCCACCTCGGCTCGTGGCGGCCCGGGCTCGACTACCGCGAGCTGGCCGACCAGCTGGGCGACTACCTCGTCGAAACCGGTTTCACGCACGTGGAACTGCTGCCGGTCTCGGAGCACCCGTTCGGCGGCTCGTGGGGCTACCAGGTGACGTCGTACTACGCGCCGACGTCCCGCTTCGGCTCGCCGGACGACTTCCGCTACTTCGTCGACCGCCTGCACCAGCGGGGGATCGGCGTGCTGGTGGACTGGGTGCCCGCGCACTTCCCGAAGGACAGCTGGGCGCTGGCGAAGTTCGACGGCACCGCGCTGTACGAGCACGCGGACCCGCGCCGCGGCGAGCAGCCCGACTGGGGCACGCTCGTGTTCGACTTCGGCCGCAACGAGGTCCGCAACTTCCTGGTCGCCAACGCGCTGTACTGGATCGAGGAGTTCCACCTCGACGGCCTGCGCGTCGACGCGGTGGCGTCGATGCTGTACCTCGACTACTCCCGCAACGAAGGGGAGTGGCTGCCCAACCAGTACGGCGGCCGCGAGAACCTGGACGCGGTGCGGTTCCTGCAGGAGCTGAACGCGACCGTCTACAAGCGACACCCGGGCATCGTGATGGTGGCCGAGGAGTCGACGGCCTGGCCGGGCGTCACGCGCCCGACCCACCTCGGCGGGCTCGGGTTCGGCTTCAAGTGGAACATGGGCTGGATGCACGACACGCTCCGGTACCTCTCGCACGAGCCGATCCACCGCGCGTACCACCACAACGAGATGACGTTCTCGCTGGTGTACGCGTGGAGCGAGAACTTCGTGCTGCCGCTGTCGCACGACGAAGTGGTGCACGGCAAGGGATCCCTGTGGGGCCGCATGCCGGGCGACGCGTGGAACAAGGCGGCCGGGCTGCGGTCGCTGCTGGCGTTCATGTGGGCGCACCCGGGCAAGCAGCTGCTGTTCATGGGTGGCGAGTTCGGCCAGCCGGGGGAGTGGTCGGAGCAGCGGTCGCTCGACTGGCACCTGATGGACGAGCCGCTGCACCTGGGCGTGTGGGAGCTGCTGCGGTCGCTGAACACGATCTACCGTTCGTCGCCGGCGTTGTACAGCCAGGACACGTCACCGGACGGCTTCGCCTGGATCGACGCGAACGACTCGAGCGGCAACGTGCTGAGCTTCCTCCGCATCGGCGCCGACGGCTCGCGCCTCGCCTGCGTGGCCAACTTCTCCGGCGTCCCGCACCACGACTACCGCGTCGGCCTGCCTTCGGCGGGCCGCTGGCTGGAAGTCGTCAACACCGACGCCGAGGCCTACGGCGGCTCCGGCGTCGGCAACATGGGCGCGGTGGAGGCAACGGACGACCCGTGGCACGGCCAGCCGGCCTCCGCAGTCCTCCAGCTCCCGCCCGCCGGCGTCCTCTGGCTGGTCGAAGAGACCTCGCCGGACCCGGACCTCACGTGATTGGAGCCGGATCCCACGTGATGGGGGCCGTAACTCGCGTGATTGGAGCCGTAACTCGCGAGTTACGGCTCCAATCACGCGAGATCCGTTTCTGATCACGCGAGTTACGGCCTTGATCACGTGAGATGCGCCGAAAAGCCCTCCGCGGGGTGGGGGGTGCGGGCTTACCATCGGGGGATGGACGGCTCCGGTGGCGTCGTCGCGAACCTGATCCTCTTCGCCGTGGTGTGTCTCGCGCCCACGGTGCTGTTCTGGTGCGCGCTGCAGATCCCGAAGCTCGTTGGCCGGGTCCGGGAGAAACGCGCGAAGCCGCAGCCGCAGGGTCCGCCGATCGAACGCGTCGCCGCGGATCTGCGGCGGGTGCACCGGCTGCTGGCCGGCTACCCGTCCGGGACGCCGGCCGCGCGCCGGCTCGGCACCCGGCAGGCGTACGACGAGCTCCTCACCCAGGCCTGCCGCCAGGTCGGCGTCCCGCACCGGCTCGGCGAACTGCCCGAGGGGATGGACCGCGAGATCGAACGGCTGCGCGTCGAGCAGTCGCTGCGGGAGCGTGGGCTGGCCGTGCCCTGAGTTGTACGGGCCGTGTACGCGCGGCGGGCACGCTGCCGGCATGCGATTCCTGATCGGCTTCGTGACGCTGCTCCTGCTCGGCCTCACCCCGACGGCCCAAGCCGCGGCGACCTTCCCCCGGCTGGACTCGGCGACCGTCGACGGCTTCCGGCTCACCGCCGGGGACACCTTCGCCACCTACGGCGCCCGGATCGCCGCCCTGGACGCGAAACTCCCGCCGCGCGGGCTCACCTCGCTGCTCGCCGACACCAACCGGAAGGCCCGCCCGCTCTGCCACGGCACCTACCTGGCCACGGCCCTGAAGCCCGCGGGCTTCTGCTGGGAAGACGCGAACGACGACAAGACCAACGACTGGATCCCGCAGGGCCTCACCGGCTCCGGCGACGCCGACCCGGTGACCGGGACGGCCGGCGGCAAGCGCGTCGTCGCGGCGTCGTGGCACACGCCGGGCGACACGATGGTCCGCCTGTCCTTTGTGGACGCGAACGGGCTCGGCTACCGGCACGTCCTGCTGGTGGAACCGACGTCCGGCACGGATTTCCGGGTGGTCACCGGCCACGGGCACGGCATGACGTGGGCCGGCAACCGCCTCTTCGTCGCGACCACCGGCGGCCTGGTCCGCGTCTTCGACACGACGCACTTCTGGAAGGTCGACGCCGGCGCCGGGACGGTCGGCCTGGGGTCCGACGGCAAGTACCACGCGGCGTTCTACGACTACGCGATGCCGCAGATCGGCGCGTACTGGTACCCGGGCGGCGGCGCGTGCACGACGGCGACCGACGTACGGCCCTGCCTGTCGACGTTGTCGTTCGACCACACCGATTCGACGTTCGTGACGGCGGAACACGTCCCCTCCGCGTCGGGCGGCCGAGTGCTGCGCTGGCCGTTCGACAGCGCCACCGGGCGGTTGGCGGCTTCGGCCGACGGGCAGGTGCACGCGGTGGAGGGCTTCTCGTCCCCGGTGTGGGGAATGCAGGGAGCGGTGTCGCGCAACGGCTACTTCGTGCTGACGGGTGTCTGCCCGGAGTACGCGGGCGTGGCGGGCGACCACCCGTCGTGCCTGCACGGCGGCGTCGGCGGCGCGTCGACGTCGAGGCTGACCGGCCAGGCGCCGGTGAACAGCCAGAACCTGTCCTACTGGCCGGCCACGGGCGAACTGTGGCTGATCAACGAGCAGCTGCGGGAACGCGTGGTCGTGCACGTCCCGTGGACGACGCTCACCGGACGGCCCTGAACAACGGAAACCCCGCCACCGTGAGCCGGTGGCGGGGTTTCCGTAACGAACTGACTCAGTCCAGGTAGTCGCGCAGGACCTGGGACCGCGACGGGTGACGCAGCTTCGACATCGTCTTCGACTCGATCTGCCGGATGCGCTCCCGGGTGACCCCGTACACCTGGCCGATCTCGTCGAGCGTGCGCGGCTGGCCGTCGGTGAGGCCGAAGCGCAGCCGGACCACGCCCGCCTCGCGCTCGGACAGCGTCTGCAGCACCGACTGGAGCTGGTCCTGCAGCAGCGTGAACGACACCGCGTCGACCGCGACGACCGCTTCGGAATCTTCGATGAAGTCGCCGAGCTGGCTGTCGCCCTCGTCGCCGATCGTCTGGTCGAGCGAGATCGGCTCGCGCGCGTACTGCTGGATCTCCAGGACCTTCTCCGGGGAGATGTCCATTTCCTTCGCGAGCTCTTCCGGGGTCGGCTCGCGGCCGAGGTCCTGGAGCAGTTCGCGCTGGATGCGGCCCAGCTTGTTGATGACCTCGACCATGTGCACCGGGATGCGGATGGTGCGCGCCTGGTCGGCCATCGCGCGGGTGATCGCCTGGCGGATCCACCACGTGGCGTACGTCGAGAACTTGTAGCCC
>Ga0207678_10000754_pt1 | contig 29592 bp, 28 predicted proteins | sample KBSC63metaG_FD_184319 | JGI IMG/M metagenome (GOLD analysis project Ga0207678, IMG submission 184319) | Corn rhizosphere microbial communities from Kellogg Biological Station, Michigan, USA - KBS C6-3 metaG (SPAdes) (version 2) | ecosystem: Host-associated > Plants > Roots > Rhizosphere > Soil ... | reverse complement strand
GCAGGACGCCTCCTGCCCTCAGGACGGCGCATGAGAGATCGCCGAATATGGGAGAAGTGCACCACGCGGCCGTCCTGGAGCCGCCGGCCGATCCGTCCGAGCGGCAGGTCATGGTCGCGGAGCGAACGACGACATGGCCTTCAGGCAGCGTGCCGCGGGCGCCGCCGAAGATCGCGACAACGCGATCCCGCGCCTCGATCGCGCCGGTGGGCGGGCACGGCTGATTGGAGCGGCACGTGCCATCCATTTCGCGCGCTGCGATGCCCGCGATCCGGACCCTCGGGCCTTCGGCGCACCACACGGGCCCGTCGCCGTCATAGACGGCCACCGGCGTGCATCTGAACGTCTTCCCGGCTGGCACCACAGGTGTTTCTGCGCGAGCGGGTTCGGCGGTGAGGAGAAACGCCAAGGTGGCTATCGCAAGCGATGAGCTGCCCAGTAGCCTCGAGGAGGTGGCGGCGGCGGTGCCCGACGCCGTGCTGAAGGGCATCTGCGCGCGGCACGCGGCGCTGCTGGCCGGTGGCAAGCTCGAAGGGGCGAGGGGCATATCGGCGCAGGAAATGGGCATATGGCTTGCCGCCTGGAAGTCGCCCGCCGCCGGACCATCGGGTTGGGACCGCCGGGATCCGCTTTTCCCGGTACGCGTACCGCTCGACGCGGACGGCCATGGCCGCGTCGGCTGGCAGCTGCCCGGGTCGCGTCCCGACGGCAGCCTGTCTGGAAAGGACGAGCGCCAAGCCCTGGCGGAGATCGCCGATTGTGTTGCGCGCGGAATCTCGACCGTTCGGTCGCGCGAGGAACGCGAGACGAGGCAGGAGGGCAGGTTGGCCGGGTTCAACGAGCGGCTTTACGCGCTCGAGACGCTGCTGAAGGGCATGACCGGCGGGCGCTCGGGGCGAGGCGACTGACGGACACCTATGTCCGATGCTGGGCATCGACAGAGCGCCGGCGCGCCGCACTGCTTGTTCATTGGCCTGACAGCTGCTGCTCGTAGGCGGTCCGGTCCACGCCATTGGTGTGGCGCTTGCGGATCCAGACGAAGGTAAACGGATCGCGGCGCCCGCCGATTCCGCTGCGGGAAACAAGTCCTTCGCGCACCAGTTGCCGGCAGACATTCGCGACGAGATTCTGGTACGCCGCCGAACCGTAGATCGACTGCGCAAGCTCGAGCTGGGTTATGCCCGGACGGGCGTAGATTTCCTCGCAGATCCTGGCGCGCAGCGACACTCGTTCCTCCTTTCAGTCGGACCATTGTTCGATCGCGCGCGCGAGCATGCGTTCGCGTTGGGCGTGGATGCCGGTAAAGATGTCGAACGCGGCGGCCGCCTGGAAAACGACCATTGCGACACCGTTGACCGTCCGGCAGCCAGCGTCGGCCGCCTGCCGGAGCAGCTCGGTTTGGAGTGGAAAATAGACGATGTCCGCGACCCAAAGCGAGGATCGAAGCGCGCCGGCGGGGACCGGAGAGCCGGGGTGTCCCGCCATTCCGACCGGAGTGGCGTTCACGAGGCCGTCGGCACTCGCGATTGCGGCCTGCAAGTCCGGCGCGACGGCCACGCGCGACTTGCCGAAGTCGCGCTGAAGGCTGTTCGCGAGTGCCTCCGCGCGATCGCCGTCAACGTCATGGAGCTGGAGAATGCCGGCGCCATGTTCCAGCAATGCGCGCGCTGTGGCCGATCCCGCGCCGCCCGCGCCGAGCTGAACGACATGGTCGAAGCGGGCGCCGGCCAGGCATCGCCGAAGCGTCTCGGCAAAGCCCAGATAGTCCGTGTTGAAGCCGGTCGCCTGGCCGTCTCGAAAGGAAACGGTGTTCACCGCGCCGATACGCCGGGCCTCGTCGCTCAATCGGTCGAGCAGCGGGATCACGCGCTGCTTGAAGGGGTGCGTGATATTGAGCCCGGCGAAGCCCATCTGCTTCGCGGCCTCGATCACGCGCGAGAGCGCCCTGGCGCCGTCCGGCGCCCCGGCGAGGTCATAGAGCGAATAAACGAGGCGCACGCCCAGCGCGTCCGCCTCCTGCTCGTGAAGCAATGGCGAGCGCGACGCGCCGATCCCCTCGCCGACAAGGCCGGCGAGGAAACCGCGCTTGTGGGTTTGGGCGGTCGCGATGGCCGTCACGGCGTCGATGGGCTCCTGGCTGCACTGATGCGAATGGGGGGTCGGCTGAGCATTGCGACCCCCCGGGGAAGCCCTAGAGGCTGGTCCGAAGGCCGACCGTCACGACCCGGCCGAGCGGGTTGCCCGCGAACGTGTCGAAGCCGCCGTTGCCGCTGTTGTAGAAGGGCGGACGCTTGTCGAAGATGTTCACCACGTCGAGGTAGACATTGGCCTTTTTGAGGAAGCTCATTTCGGGCAGCCGGAAATCGATGTGCCCGTCGAACGAGGTGAACGACTTGACCTCGTCCCCGCCGCCGGTCGGAAGCCCGTCAGCGGAGCGGGTGATCGCGGTGATCGTGTTGTTGCTCCAGTTGCGATGACGGCCGGTGTAGTTGACGTACAGGCGCGCCCGCACCGGCCCGTAATCGAAGCCGACATCACCGCGCGCTTCCAGGCGAATCGACGGGAAGGTCGTGTTGAACCCGGTGGTGTTCAGCACGCTGAAGGTCGGCCCAGTGCCGAAGCTCTGGTCGAACTTGGTCTTGTACGACACGGCGACGCCCGCATCGAAGCCGCCCCAGCGCGTATCGTAACGGTAGCGCGCGTCGGCATCGATGCCTTCAGCCGTCAGGTTGAGCACGTTGCCTTGCCGGAAGTCGTAGACGAAATAATAAGTGCCGGTGAGGGTCGTCGTGACCGGACGGGGTCCGATCAGGCTCTGCAGCGCGGGCGAGGCGGCGGTTACGCCGCCGGGGAACAGGATCAGGCGCGACGGATCGCCGAGTACCGCGAACGCGGCCTGCGGCGCGGTGATGCCGCCCTTGATCTCGTTATGCCAGTAAGTGGCGCTGACGCGCAGACCATGAAGCAGCGACGGCAGGAAATCGACGCCGAGCGACCAGGTTCGGCCCTTCTGCGGCTTCAGGGCGGCGTTGCCGCCGTTGAGCTGCAGGCCGCGGACCGTCGAGGTGCCGATGGTGCAGGTCGTCGCCGTGCAGCTGACGCCGGGGATCGTGGCGACACTGGGGAACGCCGCGATCGGCACGGCGATGTTGGTCGGACCGCCGGCGACGCTGGTCTCCGCCGTGGTCCCGAACTCGTCGGCGCCGCGGCTGGTGAGCGCCGGAGCGACGAACGACTTCGCCCAGCTGCCGCGCAGCCGGATGCCTTCCACGACTTCCCAGTTGGCGCCGATCTTCGGATTGCTGGTCGAGCCGAAGTCGCTGTATTTATCGTAGCGCCCGGCGAGGTTGATATCGAGGCTGCGCACCAGCGGCACGTGCATGTCGGGCCCAACCACTGGAACGTAGAGCTCCGCGAAGGCTGACTTGACGTTGCGCTTGTAATCGAGGTGCAAATAGTTTGACGCGGTCGAGGCCGGTCCAAGTCCGGTCGGACGGCTCGTTGTCTGGCCGATCGTATAATCCATATATTCCGCACCGGCAGCGAGCTTGATCGTCCCGGCCGGGAGCGGAACCACGTCACCATTGATCTGCGCGCGGAACTGGCGGAAGCCTTGCTTGGTATCCTGGTCGACGGTCGAATCCGTCAGCTGGTCGAGGACCGCCGCGGAAGTGAGGTTCGCTCCGCCGAGCCGCCAAACGTCGAGGGCGTTGGCGGTCGTCAGCGGCAGGTTGCTGACCGGCTGGTGTCCGGGAACGGTGACCGGGCCGCCGTTGAGCGCGAGCACCGCGCAGCTGGTGCACAGCCGCCCGACATCGCGCGACGTGCTGTCGCTGTCGCCGACGACGATTCCGGCGCTCGCGCGCCACGAATCCGTGATCTTATACTCGCCGTGGCCATAGACGTACCAGATCTTCTCGCCCGCCCGGTTGTAGGCGCCCGGCCCAAGCAGCGAGTCGCCCGAGAAGCGGACGGTGTAGGAGGTCGCTGTCGTGCCGGGGATCGGAACGAAGAACGGGTTGATCTGGCCGGCGCCGCCCGGTGGGCTGCTACCCGGGCCATAAGCGGTCGCCTGCAACGCCGTATTGCCGGACCCGCGCGAGGTGCGCGCAAAATCCTTGAGGTTCGAGTATACGAAATCGACGCCGAGCGTCAGCCGGTCGCCGACCTCCTGTTCCGCCTTGACGAGGATATTGTTGCGCTTCTCGTCGGGAAGCAGGTCGGCATATTGGTTGAGGTCGCAGAACGCATTTTCCTGAGCGTTCGAAACCGGGTTCCCGTAGGTCCCGCTCGCCGGATCGTAGCGATAGATGCTCGATCCAACCTGGACCGTCGCGGGATCGCAAGAGAAGCTCCCGAGGTTGGCGCGGTTGCGGAGCGCCTGCGTGCTGACGTCAATTCCCGCGGCCTCGGCCTCATCGATGTTGTTGGCATCAAGATAGCTGCGATCCTTGTAGGCGAGCGCGCTGCGATGCGAGTAATTGTAGGCAGCGAAGACCCAGCCGCTGTCCCAGGTCTTGCCCGCGATCACACCCGCCTGCTGCGTTCGGTAATGATCGCCGAACCCGACCTGACCCGTGGCCTCGATGCCATTGTAGCGGCGGCGGGTGATGAAGTTGATGACGCCCGCGACTGCGTCCGAACCGTAGACCGACGATGCGCCGTCGGGCAGCACCTCGACGCGCTCGATCGCATTGGGTGGGATGATGTTCGGATCGGCCAGCGCGTGGTTGACGCCCGCGAGCGGGAAACGATGGCTGTCGACGATGATCAGGGTCGAGTTGCTGGCGCTTGCGCCGAGGCCGTGGATGGTTGGCGCATTGGTGCCCGACGCGTCGGCGCTTCCGAACGACCCCTGGCCGGAGCTTCCAAGGCCGACGACTGCCGGGACCGTCTTGAGGATCTGCTGGACCGACTGGACTCCGGTCTGCTCGATCGCCTGCCGGCCGACGCTGATCAGGTTGGAGCCGACGGGCGCGACGCCCCGGATGCTGGTCCCGGTGACCACGATCGCTTCGGTCGGAGCATTTGTCTGCGCTGCAATGCCCGGCGCGGCGGTCTGCGCTGCCTGAACGGCGTTGCTCGACTGCGCCGGCGCCTGGTCGGCCGCGGTCGCAGGGCGGCGCTCGCTCGAGGTTGGCGACGTATCGGGCTGCGCCGGAGCCGTCTGGGCCTGCGCCGGAACTGCGATGGCGAGCGCCAGCGACAATGCTGAAGCGCCACACTTCAGGACGTGGTTAGATTGCATGCTCCCCTCTCCTTTGAACTAACTGATTAGTACACGCGGATGTGCTTTCAGATTTCGTCGAGCGTGACGCGGTGAACGTCTCCCACGATCAGGATGTAGGCGGCAGCGCCGATCAGCCCGAGCACCGCGATGTAGGCGAGTGCCCCGTAGAAGGAGCCGGTCGCCTGAAGGATGAAGCCGACCACCAGCGGCGTGACGATGCCCGCGAGATTTGCGCAGAAGTTGAACACGCCGCCCGTAAGGCCGATCAGCGGCTTGGGCGCCACGTCCGAGATCAAGGTCCAGCCGAGGTTGACCATGCCCTGCCCGAAGAAGGCGATCGACATGATCAGGATGACGAGATGGTTGCTCGAGACGAAGTTCGCGAGAATGATCGTCGACGCGAGCAGCAGGCCCGTGACGATTGGAAGCTTGCGGCCGATATTGGCCGATCCGGTTCGGCGGATGATCGCATCGGAGACGACGCCGCCGATCAGAACCCCGGCCGTCGCCGCGATATATGGCATGACCGCGAAAAAGCCTGACTTGAGCCAGTCCATGTGGCGCTCGGTCGCGAGATAGGTCGGAAACCAGGTAAGGAAGAAGACCAGGGTCGAATTGCCGCAGAACTGGCCGATGGACGCGCCGAGGATCTGCCGCTTCATCAGGATCCTGCGCGCGAGATCCCAGGAGAAAGCGATCTGGGGCCCGCGGTGCCCGAGACCGCCACCCGCTTCGATATAGTCGAGTTCCGCCTGGTTGACCCGCTTGCTGTCGTGCGGCGAGCGATAGGAGACGTACCAGACGGCCGCGTAGGTGATCCCGATGCCGCCGCAGATCAGGAACAGCGAGCGCCACCCGAACGCCCCAACCACCCAGAACAGCAAGGGACTGAAGAAGGCCAGGCCGGCATATTGGCCGACGGAATAGACGCCGTTGGCGCGCGCCCGTTCGTGCTGCGGGAACCAGGTGCTCAGCACCCTGCTGTTGGCCGGGAAGCAGGGGGCTTCGGCAATGCCCAGGCCAAGGCGGAAGGCGAGCAGGGTCGAGACGTTGCGCGCGAAGCCGTGCATCAGCGTGAAGGCCGACCAGGTCGCAAGCGACAGCGCATAGGTGATGCGCGTGCCGAGCTTGTCGAGCATCATGCCGCCGGGCACCTGCGCGATTGCGTAGGTCCACGAGAATGCCGAGAAGATCACCCCCATCATGGCCGGGGAAATGCCGAGCTCGTGCGTCATGGCCGGCGCGGCAACGCCCAGAACGGCGCGATCGAGATAATTGAGGACGGTCGCGAGGGTGATCAGGGTCAGGATCGCGAGCCGGACCCGCGTCGCGCGCGACTGCCGCGAGGCGCTGCCCTGCGCGAGGTCGCTGCTCAACGCAGCATCCCGGCAAACGGGTTTGAACGCGAAAGCATCGCGTCGCGCCGCATGCATCCGGCGCGCTTCGAACGGGCCAAAGCTTCTCTCCCCATGCAGACGAGCCGAGGCCCATTCTGCGATTTCCTGCATAATGGGATTCAGCCGTGTTGCAACAGAAAATGTACGACAAAAAATGTCAGCAGCGCGACGCCTGGCCTTTTGTTGCGCGGCAATGACGGTCTCGCAGACGTGCGCCGTCGTTCGTGGCGGCGAGCGCGTGATTTGTAACGTTCGCACGCTTGCCGAGACCGTCGGCTCGCGCCATCAACCGCGCCGATGGCAAGCAGCGCACCGGGGCGGCGATCGCGCCCTGCCGGCACCTCCTCGATGCGGCGCGGCGCTGCTCGGAATTCCGCGCAGCGCGACCCGGCGCGCAGCCGGGAAGATATTCTCGACGCCGCGACGGAAGAATTTGCTGAAAAGGGCCTGAGCGGCGCGCGCATCGATGCGATCGCGCTGCGCACGAGCACCAGCAAGCGCATGATCTATTATTATTTTGGCAGCAAGCAGGCGTTGTACCGGTCGGTACTCGAACGAGAATATACGCGCATCCGGGACGCCGAGGCGGCGATCGCGCTCGAGCGCATGCCGCCGAAGAAGGCATTGCAGCAGCTCGTCAGGCAGACTTTCGACTGGCACGTCGAACGACCGACTTTCGTGCGCCTCGTGATGAACGAGAACATCCACCACGCCGAGCATCTGAAGAATGTGCCCGGGCTGAGGCGGCTCAATAAGGCGATGATCGCGTCGCTCGCGGACCTCATCGAACGCGGCGTCGCCGGGCGCGTCTTCCGCCGCGGGATCGACGCGGTCGACCTCCACACCAATATCACTGCCCTGTGCTTCTACACGGTCTCGAACCGCTATACCTTCCGGCAGGGCTTCGCGCGCGACATGTGGGCGCCGCGCGAAGTCGCGAGGCGCCGCGAGCAGGTCGTCGATGTGATCCTTCGCTGGTGCGGCGCCGGCTGATCAGGTGGTGACGTGCGTCACCTTCTCCCCGGGCGAATAGATGTCCATGATATTCCAGTGACCGGTTGTCGGCACCGGCGCATTCTCCATGACGACGTCGAGCACGACCGGCCGGTTGCTGGCCAGCGCGGCCTCGAGCGCCGGCTTGAACTGATCGGCGGACTCGATGGTCACCCCATCGACCCCATAAGCGCGGGCAAGCGCCGCGAAGTCGGCCGAATAGGGACAGCCATCCTTCTCGAACACCGTGCCCAGCGTGGTTCCGAAATGCGCCTTCTGGAGACCCGCGATGGTCCCGAAGGCCCGGTTGTTCATCACCACCCAGACGACCGGAATGTCGAGCTCGAACGCGGTTGCGAGCAATGACGGGTTCTGGCCGAAGCCGCCGTCACCGACCAGCGACACGACGACCCGATCCGGCGCTGCGATCTTCGCCCCGAGCGCGGCGGGTGCGCCAAAGCCCATCGTCGCATAGCCGCCCGGCGTCAGGATCGATCCGGGCGTGTAGATCGGGAACTGCTGTCCGACGCCATTCTTGTTCCAGCCCACATCCGTCGTGATGATCGCATCGCGCGGAAGCACGGCACGTGTGTCGGCGAGGATCCGTTCAGGACGCATCGGGAATTGGTCGCTTCGCTCCGCCTCGGCGTTTCCGGCTGCAAATTCCGCGCGATATTGCTGGATTGCGGCGCGCAACTGGTCCGCCTTCCGGCCAGCGGGATAAAGCTGCCGTGCCGCGCGATTGAGGGCGATCAGCGCCTGTTTCAAGTCCGCGATCGCGCCGATCTCGGCGGGGTAGTTGCGGCCGATCTCCGACGGGTCGATGTCGATCTGGATCAGCTTCGTCTTGGGAATGTCGAACGTATAGTCGTTTTCCCACGAGCTGCTGTCCGCTTCCTTGAAGCTGGTGCCTAGAGCGAGCAGCACGTCCGCGTTGCGGCAGCTGTCGTTGACGAACTGCGTGCCCCAGAAACCGGTCATCCCGAGCGTCATCGGGTGATCGTCGGGGATCGCGCCCTTGCCCATCAGCGAGTGCGCGACCGGAATGCTCATATGGCCGGCAAAGGCGGCGAGCTCGTCGCTTGCCTCGGCGGTGAGGATGCCGCCGCCGGCATAGATCACCGGCCGTTCGGAATCGCCGAGCGCGATGACGATCTGCTTGGCGACCTCCTCGTCGAGCGACGGTTTCACGAGCTCGGCGGTGTGCGGCTTCACGCGTTCGAACAGCTCGACCTCGATGGATGCCGAGAAGATGTCCATCGGCACCGAGACCAGCACCGGCCCCGGCCTTCCGCTTTCGGCCAGCTGGAACGCCTTGGAAATGATCTCGGGGAATAGGTCCGGCCGGTCGACCCGCCATGCGCGCTTGACGAACGGACGGTAGATTTCCCACTGCGCCGCATCGGCGTGCAGGTTGATTTCCTGGTGCGGGTGCTTGCCATAGAAATGGCTCGGCACGTCACCGGCAATAACCACCATCGGGATCGAATCGAGCGCCGCGTTCGCGACGCCGGTCGCGCCGTTGGTAAGTCCCGGCCCGAGATGCGACAGGACCACCGCGGCCTTCTTCTTGATGCGCGCATAGCCGTCGGCGGCGTGTGCGGCGATCTGCTCGTGACGCACGTTCACGAACTGGATCGAACTGTTGGTCAGCGCCGTCAGCACGGCGATATTGGTGTGACCGCAAAGCCCGAAAATGTGCTCGACGCCGCGGTGCTCGAGATATCTCACCAACTGGTGAGAAACGAGGTCCTTCATCATGCTCTCCGTGTGTCCGCATTCGCGGAATTCGGTGGTGTCGCGATGCCGGATCCTTGCGCGGCCGCGTCGAACGCGCGCCGTTTCGGCCCGGTGTAGGTGAACGGAATGTCCTTGGGCATCGGGCCCTTGATCCGGCCGCCCTGCTGCTTCTGCTCCCAGGCGTGGGCGAGGATGCCGACCGACCGCGACAGGATGAACAGGCCGCGGCCCATCTCCGGCTCGAAGCCGAGCTCGGAAAAGATCACCGCCGTCGATCCATCGATGTTCATCGGGATCGGCTTGCCTTTGTGCCGCGTGAGGACCGTTTCGACCGCCCGGCCGATCGCAATATATTCGCCGCTGACTTCACCGGCCCCGGCCGCCTCCTCGACGAGGCCGAGGAGCGGCGCCGTGCGCGGGTCGACGGGGTGCCAGCGATGCCCGAATCCGCCGACAATCTGGCCGTGTTTCTCCCGATATTCGGGAAGCGCCGCCTCGACGGCAGCTTCGAGGTCGAGCCCGCTCTCCAGGCGCCGGCGGATCATCTGGTAGAATTCCATGCATTGCTGGCCGGCGCCGCCGTGCACGTCGGCAAGAACATTGATCGCCGACGCCATCGCATTGTTGAGCTCGGCGCCGCACGTCACGGCCATGCGCGAGATGGCAATCGACGGCGCGTGCGGCCCGTGATCGACCGACGCCGCAAGCGCGGCTTCCAGAAGCCTGGCTTGGCCCGCGGTCGGCAGCTCGCCGCGGACCATCAGCCAGATCATTTGCGGGAAGCTGACCCGGCCGATCAGCTGCTCGATCGGGTAACCCCGAATATCGATCTCGCCGGGATGGATGTCGATGATCGACGTCGACCACCAGTGCTCGGCCGCGTCGACGATTTCGCTCGGGCTCTTGGTCATATTGCTGATGCCTTCCGGAGCTCGGCGATTTCTTCGGGAGAATAACCAGCTTCCCCGAGAATCGCGTCGGTATGCTCCCCAAGACGGGGCGGGGGTGAGTGGAGCCGGCGCGATCCGCCGTCGAGACGATAACCGGCGGTGATCAGCGGCAAAGGGTGACCGAGCACCTCGTAATCGGCGAGCTCCTCGACGAGTGCTCGTTCCTGCACTTGCTCCAGAGCGAGCGCTTCGGGAACGCTGATCACCCGCCCGGCCGGAACGCCGGCAGTGTTGAGCAGCGACTCCCACTCCGCCGCAGGCCGCGACCCGAGCGCGGCTTCGATTTCGGCGGTCAGCTCGGCGCGATGCTTCTTGCGATCCTCGCGGTGGGCGAAGCGCGCATCCGAGGCCAAGTCTTCGCGGCCGATCACTTTGGCCAGCGCGGCGAACTGCTCCTGCTTGTTTGCAGCAATATTCAGCAGGCCGTCACCCGTCCTGAACGCGCCGGATGGGGCGGCTGTGAAATTGTCGTTGCCCATCGGCACCGGCCGCTGGCCCGCGATCAGATAGTTCGAGACCACCCAGCCCATCGTCGCCAGCGTCGAATCGAGCATCGACACGTCGATCAGGCATCCCTCGCCGGTGCCGCGCTGACGGACGAGCGCGCTTGCGATGGCAAAGGCCGCGGTGATCCCACCGATGCTGTCGCACACCGGATAGCCGACGCGCAGCGGCGCGCTTTGCTCATCGCCAGTGATGCTCATCACGCCCGAAAGGCCCTGGACGATCTGGTCGTACGCCGGGGCAGCGCGCATCGGACCTTCCTGGCCGAACCCGGAGATCGCGCAATAGACGAGGCTCGGGTTCAACGGCCTCAGCTCGTCGTAGCCGACGCCGAGCCGTCCCATGACGCCTGGCCGGAAATTCTCGACGAGCACGTCGGCGCCGGCGACCAGCCGGCGAAACGCTTCCTTGCCCTTGTCGGACTTCAAGTTGATCGTGATCGATCGCTTGTTTGCGTTCTGGGCGAGGAAAGAAGCGCCCATCAATTGTGCACTGAGCTCGGTCGAGGCGCCGAGCTGGCGCGCGAGATCGCCGCTACCCGGGGTCTCGACCTTGATGACGTCGGCGCCGAGGAGCGCCAGCTGGTACGCGCAGAACGGGCCCGCGAGGACATTCGTCAGGTCGAGAACGCGAATGCCCTCTAGCAGCATGCGTCAGCGCCTGATGAACGGGTTGGGGACGTCGAGGTCGCTCGACACCCATACCGTCTTCACGTCGAGATAATCCTTGATTGCCTCGGGGCCGGATTCGCGGCCGATGCCCGAGCGCTTGAACCCGCCGAACGGCGAGGTGAAGCTGGTCGCGCGATAATTGTTCACATAGACCGTGCCGGCTTTCAGCCGCTCGGCCATGAACAAGGCGCGCTTGAGGCTCTGGGTCCATACACCGGCGGCGAGACCATAAGCGATATCGTTGCCGATGCGGAGCGCGTCCTCCTCGTCCTTGAAGCGGATCACCGACAGCACGGGCCCGAAAATCTCTTCCTGGGCAACGCGCATCTTGTTGTCGACGTTGGTGAAGATCGTCGGCTCGACGAATTGCCCGGAGCCGATGTCCGGCAGCGGCCTGCCGCCGTAGACCAGCTTCGCGCCTTCCTTGGCGGCGATGTCGATGTAGGACAGGATCTTGTCGAACTGCGGCCGCGTCGACACCGGGCCGATCTGCGTCGAGAGGTCGGCGGGGTCGCCGATCTTGGCGTCCTTGATGAAGTTGACGAGCCGCCGCACCAGCTCGTCGTGGATGCCGTCCTGGACGAGCAGCCGCGAGCCGGCCTGGCAGGTCTGCCCAGTCGCCGCGAAGATTCCCGACACGACACCTTTCACGGCCTGGTCGAGGTCGGCGTCGTCGAAGACGATGTTCGGGGACTTTCCGCCGAGCTCGAGAGTTACCGTCTTGAATCCGCGGGCCGCCGCTTCGTAGATTTTCTGCCCGGCAACCTCGCCGCCGGTGAAACCGATATGAGCCACGTCGGGATGGCTGACCAATGCTTCGCCGACTTCATGGCCAAAGCCGGTCACCACGTTGAGCACGCCGGCGGGGATCCCCGCCTCGGTCGCGATCGTCGCGAGCTCGATCATCGAGGCCGACGTGAACTCCGACGGCTTGACGATCGCGGTGCATCCCGCCGCAAGCGCGGGTGCCAGCTTCCAGCTGGTCAGCGTCAGCGGCGAGTTCCAGGGCGTAATGATGGCAACGACGCCCTTCGGCTCGTACAGCGTGTAGGCGAACACCCCTTCCTTGTCGGTCGGAATGACGCTGCTTTGCACCTTGTCGGCGAGGCCCGCGTAATAATGGAAATATTCGCTAAGATAGCGGACCTGCGCGTTCACTTCGGCGGCAAGCTTGCCATTGTCGCGACGTTCGATTTCCGCGAGGCGATCCGCGCCGGCGCTGATCGCGTCGGCGAACTTGCGCAGGATTCGACCGCGCTGCGACGGCCGCAGCCGAGACCAGCTCTCGAACGCCTGCTTCGCGCTGCTCGCCGCTTCATCGACGTCCGCGGCGGTACAGCGCGCCACGAGGGCCCAATCCTCACCGGTAAAGGGATCCTGTGTCGGGAAATAGTCGCCGCCCGCCGGCGCGCGCTCGGCGCCGGCGATATAGGCGCCATAGCGCCGCAGGCCGCCATCGCTTGTGCGGTTTGCGTCGGCGGCCGTGCCTATGGTGGTCTCGTTGGTGACGGACATCGCTCCCTCCGGATTGCAGATATTGTACTACATTATCTCTGTCGAGTCGGAATCCAAGCTTCTCGACACGCGAGGTCTCGGTTCATAAGACTGCGGAATGCAAGCCAAGCGCGTATCTGCTTCCCCGCGCCCCAGGAAGATCACCCGCCGCCCGACCGAGGAGCTCAAGACCCGGCTCCATCAGTCTCTTGCGCGCGAGCTCGGAACCAAGATCGTCACTGGCGAATACCAGCCTGGCGAAAGTCTTCCGGGCGAGATCGCGGCCAGTCAGCATCATCACGTCTCGCGCAACGCCTATCGCGAGGCGGTGCGCATCCTTGCCGCCAAGGGACTGGTCGAAAGCCGGCAGAAGGCGGGGACACTGGTGACCGATCGCAGCCGCTGGAACCTGCTCGACCCCGACGTGCTGCTGTGGACCCTGTCGAGCGATCCACCCTCCGAATTCCGCGACGCGCTGTTCGAGCTGCGCTCGATTGTCGAGCCCGCAGCCGCGTCGCTCGCGGCGCAGCGCCGGAGCGAGCAAAGCCTCATTGCGATGGAAAGCGCGCTCGAGGAGATGCGTGGCCACGATCCGGACAGTCCTGAAGGCGAAGAAGCCGACGAGCGTTTTCACGAGGCGATCTTCATGGCCGCTGGAAACGATGTTCTGCGCCGGCTCGCGAACATCATTTCGGCCTCGGTCCGGTTCGTCGCCCAGTTCAAGCGCGAGCAGAATATCGATCGGGACACCTGGCCCGACCACAAGGCTCTGTTCGAGGCGATCCGGGCGGGCCGCTCGAGCCATGCTTATGATGCGATGATGGGCCTGATCGCCCACGCCCGCGAAGATATCGAGGGCGCGCCGCAAATGCCGCCGGCGCGGGGTCGTTAAGCCTTACTTCGGCGGGCTCTTGGGGCCGTAGTGCGCGGCGAGGAAGGCGTTCAATCGCTTGCTGTCCTCGGGCGTGATCTGCAAGCCGTGATCGACCATGCGATCGATCGTTTCCGCCCATTCGTCGGCGGTCCTGTTTTGAGACGTGACCTGGTCGAGCGAGTGGCAGCTCGAGCAATGCGCGTCGAGCAAAGCGGCATCGTCCGCCGATGCCGCTGCCTGCGGCTCCCCCGGCGCGACTTTGGTGGCCCCCTGAGCGACCGCCGCCCCGGCAACCAGGCTTGAGATCACGAGAGCGATGCTTGCGGGGCTGAGTTTCACGTCGCTTGTCCTTTACCGATAAACCCTATTTCACTTGCTGCAGGAACTTGGTCATGCGCGCCCTGGGGAAAGGCGGAAGCTTGGCAAGCGCGGCCGTGAACGCCGCGCGATTGACTGGCTTGCCGACCTCGACGAGGCCGACCATTCCCATCGCATAATGGGGCTGGCACTTGTAACCGTACAGCCCAGGGCGCGCGAACTTCACCACGACATCGTTGTTGATCGTGCCATTGAACAAGGTCCCGCCTGTCGGAGTCAGCTCGGGAATGCTCTGCGCATTGTGGCTCTTGTCGCGCGCGGCGAAGCGGACCGTGTCGCCCGGCGCGATGCGCAAGAAGGCTGGCGTGAAATCCATCGGACCATCGGCGCCGCGGTTGACCATTTCCACGCGCCATTCCTTGGCGGCAGCGGGCGAAGCGATGAGTGCAAACGCGCCGGCGGCGATAGCGAACAGTCGGACAATCACAACCGAACCTCTCGGAAACGCGAGACTTTGTCGTTGCTAGGAATGGGCTGCTGAGCCGTTCGTGAACGAAAATGTCGGAGTTTATCGGCATTCATCGGCAGAAGGGCTCCTCGCCCATGACCGACTTGATCCCGCCGACGATCAGCTTCTGGAAATCTGCCGCGCCGGGGAAATTGCTGTTCTCCTCATAGGCTCGGGCGTCGTGGCCGAGAGTCGTCAGCCAGGCCTTGCCGCCGTCATAATATTGGCACCAGGCGACCGGGTGGAAGCTGCCATGGCCGGGGTGGTGCCCGACGACCGAGCGGAGCCGCGGCGGGAAGCCTGACGGCATTGCTGCCGACGGGGGCCGCGGCTGCTCGACGCTTGCGCCGTAGCTCTTCTCGTCGACCGTCGCGAGAAAGCGGACCTTGGTCGGAAACGGCACGAGATTGTACCACTCGTCGGCGAAGTGCCAGCGCGCGGGAAGTCCGCTGGTTGATGCATCCTTCGGATCGACGACGACGACGTCGGCTTCGCGGAACGGCCCGTGGTCGTAATAATTGGCGCCGCCGAGCAGGCCCTCGTACCACGGCCAGTTGTAGAGCGTGCCGAAGGCATTGTGGATCGCGACGAACCCGCCCCCGGCGCGCATGTACTGCCGCAGCGCGGTCTTGCCGTTGTCGTCGAGATTGTCGCGCGAGGTCGAGAGGAAAACGACCGCATTATAGCCGTTGAGATTGAGCATCTGCGCCGGGTCCTCGGTGTAGTCGAGGATCCAGCCGTTCTCGCCGGCGATGCGCAGCATCTCGCGTTGAGCGATATTGTCGGCGCCGAGCGTCGGGTTGAGACCCGGTCCGAGCGGCTTGCCGAGCGCCGCGTGCCGCGGCCCCGCGGTGTGGGTGTAGAGCAGCACCCGGTATTTGGTCGTCTTGTCGCGTGGCCAGGCATGGAAGCAACGCGGGTCAACGCCCCGGCAGACGCCGTAGTCGGGGTTTCCCAGATTGTCGTTGATCGGGCCGCCCGGATTGCCGGTCTGCGCGAACGCCGCGGTCGCCGTCACTGCTGCAATGGCACCGACAAGCAGATGGCGGACCATCATTTGCCGCCTTGCGGCAGCGCGAACACCGTGAGCTGATCGCTCTCGATCGGCGTTCCGAGGAAGCTTCCTCCGGTCGAAACGATGGCGAGATATTGTCTGCCGGCGACAGAATAGGTCACCGGGATCGTGTGTGCGGATGCGGGCAGCTTGTACGTCCACAGCTCCTTGCCGGTGCGCGTGTCGAACGCGCGGATGCGCGCATCATCCGTCGCGGCGATGAAGGTCAGTCCGCTCGCGGTCGTGATCGGACCGCCGATCGAGGGACGTCCGGTCGCCTGCTTGCCCTCGGGCAGATTATCCGAGACCCCCAATGTCGAGCGCCAGGCGATCTTGCCGCTATTGACGTTGACGGCGACCATCTCGCCCCATGGGCCGCTCTGGCACGGCATCCGCGTCTTGGGGTCCCAGAAGCGGCCGTTGAGCGGCCCGCGATTGGCGAAGAAGCCTTTCCCGTCCGGCACGATCTGCTGGATCTGGCCGAGCGCGAACGCATTGACCACCCACAGGCCAAGCTTCGAATCATAGGAGCCGCCGGCCCAGTTCACGCCGCCGAGCGTTCCGGGAAAATAGAGCCCCGGCTTGTTGTATGCCGGCGGATTGAAGGGGCCGCCCACCACCAGTTTGCTGGTGAGGTCGCGGCAGAATTGCTCATGCTCCGGGGTGACCGTCGACACGTCCTTGGGGCTGAAAGCCATGCGCGCGAGCGGCTCCGGAGTAACCGGGAACGGCTGGGTGGGTGAAGTGATCTCGCCCGGCACGTCGCTCTTTGGAACCGGTCGCTCCTCGACTCCGTAGATCGGTTTGCCGGTCCGCCGATCGAGAATGAAGACCAGGCTGTTCTTCGAGGTGACCGCCACTGCCGGAATCGTGGTGCCGCCACGGCGCACGTCGATCAGCGTCGGCGGCGATTCGGCGTCATTGTCCCACAGGTCATGGTGCGCGAGCTGGAAGTGCCAGATGTGACGGCCGGTGTTCGCGTCGACCGCGACCACCGTCGTGCTGAAGAGATTGTCGCCGGGGCGATCCACGCCGATGCGGTCGTTGGCCGGCGCGCCGAACGGCAGATAGACGATGCCGCGGTCGCGATCGAGGCTCATCAAGCCCCAGACGTTGGTCCCCGACCGGTTGTGGCCGCTGTTGTTCGCCCAGCTGTCACCGCCGGGCTCGTTGGCGTCTGGCGACGAGCGGAATGTCCAGACGTGCTTGCCAGTGCGGGCGTCCCAGGCTCGAACGTCGCCGCGCGAGCCGCCGATCGACTCGCCCACGGCCGAGCCGGTAATGACGAGGTTGCGATAGACGATGGGCGGCGAGGTCAGCGAATAAGGCTTGCTCGCGCCGCCAACCATCACGTCGGGCGTGCGCAGGTCGATGACGCCATTGTCCCCGAAACCGGGTGTCGGAGCACCGTCGGACAGCCGGATCGAGCGCAGCTTGCCGTCGCTTGTGCCAAAGATCAGGGCCGGAGGCGATTTGCCGTCGCCCGGATAATATTCCATGCCGCGGGTCGCCGGGTTCACGCTCTTGGGAAGCTCGTGCGCCCACAGCTCCTTGCCGGTCGCGGCGCTCAGCGCGACGATGCGCGAATAAGGCGTTCCGACATACATCACGCCGTTGATGACGAGCGGGATGGTCTCGGACGCATTGAAGCGGCCGTTGCTGAACGGGTTGAACCCGAGGGGATTTCCAGGACGCGCCCCGTTCTGGCCCGGCCCTCCGGCCTGCTCGGCGCGCGCCTGTTCGCGCTCCTGCGCGTTGGGCGCGGTCGCTTCGCCGCCTGCCGGCTTCATGTGATAGATCCACGCCGGCTGCAGCTTGGCGACGTTCGCCGGCGTGATCTGGCCGAGCGGTGAGAAGCGGGTCTCGCCCGAGTCCCTGCCGGCGGTGGGCCAGTCGCCGGCGGGGACCGTCGCAGCGACTAGCGGGCCAGCCGTGCACGCGGCAAGCGCAAGCACCGCGAGCCGCCGCCCGCGGCGGGTGATCGTGGCGCAGTTCAAGTCAAACCGCATAAGATGCCCTTCACAACTTCGCCGCCCCGCACCTTCGTGCAGCGCGGCTCCCTCCTGTGCTCCAGCGCAACAAGCAGCGTTGCACCAGGTGCTGGAGCCGTCAAGTATTTTGTCGTACATAATCCGCATGGTTGCCAGATTGTCATTCGCCAGCATTTTGCCGGGTGCCGCATGATCCGCCTCGGCCACGTCAACATCCGCTCGGCCTCCCTTGCCGACAGCGTCGCATTCTATCGAGACGTGCTCGACCTCATGCCGGGTCCCGCGGCGACGCGCCCCGGCTCGGACGCTTATGTCTGGATGCACGACGGCGCCGGAAATCCCTGTCTTCACCTGCAGCTTGCCGAGGGGGGGATCGTCGAAAGCGGCGGCGCGGGGCTCCACCACATCGCCTTCGACTGCGAGAACCCCGGGGACTGGCGGCGCAAGCTCGAACGGCACGGCATCGCGTTCCAGGAACATCAGTTTGCAAACGGGCGGATCTTGCAATTCAACCTGCTCGACCCGGACGGCGTGCGCATCGAGTTGACGTTCACAGGGGAAGACGCATGACCGCTTTTTCGCTTGCCCAGCTCACTATCCTCGAGGCCTCGCCGCCCGAGCTGATCCGGATTGCGGCGAGCGCCGGGTACGACTTCGTCGGCCTGCGCCTGCTCGAGGTCACAGGCGGCGACGCCTGGCCGCTCGCGACCGATCCGCAGCTGATGCGCGCGACCAAGGCAGCGATGGCGGCGCACAATGTCGGCGTGCTCGACGTCGAGCTCGTTCGCCTGCAGCCGGACACCAAGATTGCCGATCTGCGGCCGGCAATCGAAGCCGCCGCGGAGCTTGGCGCACGACATGTGCTGACGCAGGCACATGATTCCGACTGGACCCGGCTCGTCCACAATTTCGGAAGCCTGTGCGATCTTCTCGCCGGCTACGGATTGACCGCCGACATCGAGTTCCTGACCTGGACGCAGATGCGCGGCGTCAACGAAGTGATGCCGCTGCTGCGCGCCGCCAACCGGCCGAATGTCGGTATCACCGTGGACACGCTCCACTTCCATCGCTCCGGCTGCCGGATCGAGGACCTCGCAGCGGTCCCTGCCGATCTCTTCCATTTCATCCAGATCTGCGATGCCCCGGCGGCGGCGCCGACCAGCATCGAAGGGCTGATCTTCGCGGCGCGCGAGGACCGGCTCGACCCTGGTGCGGGCGAGCTCGACCTTGCCGGCGTGCTCCGCGCACTGCCCGAAGATATTGCGATCGCGATCGAAATCCCGAACAGCCGGCTTGCGAAGCGGCTCGGTCCGGAAGAGCGCGCCCGGCGGGCTCTGCAGGCCACGAAGATTCTTGTCCAGCGGGTGCGTTCGGGCGCCGACTGATCGCTAGAGCGTGACCCACGACCCGTCGCATGCGGCACGAAACAGCCCTTCGATGATCCTCAAGGTCAGCAGCGAATCCTCGATCGGCCAGTGCTCGGCCGGATCGCCCTGCACGAGCCGCGAGAAGCGCTCGACCTGAAGCGCATATTGGTTGGTGGCCGCGAACTCGCGAACCTCGGTCGGGAACGCGCCGACACTGCCGTCGTCGCCGAGCTCGACGGTGCACGGCGTCACTCGTGCCTGCGCGTACGGAAAAGTGGAGCGCAGCCAGCCGTTGCTGCCGAGAACCGAGAATTGCTGGTGCGTGCCCCATGCCGACGTGCCGCCCTGCGAGCTTGCGGTGAAGCTTGCCTGCGCGTCGCCATAATCGAGCAGCGCGGTGACCAGGCGGTCGACGCCGAACAGCGGATCCACGTCCATGCTCGCGGTCACGCGCAGCGGGGCTCGATCGAACACCAGATTGCATGCGGCGATCACATAAATTCCAAGATCGTAGGTCGCGCCGCCGCCGAGCCCCGGCTGGTTGCGGATGTCAGCCGGATCGAGAAAGCGCTTGGCGATCGTGCCCTGCACCGCGAGCGGCGTGCCGATCCGCCCGCTCTTCAGAACCTCGGCGATGAACTGCCATTGCGGGTGATTGCGGAAAACCAGGGCTTCTTCGATCAATCCGCCGGTCTCGTCGCGCACGGCGATCAGCTGCTCCACGTCCGCGGCAGCAAGACAAAGCGGCTTTTCGCACAGGACCGCCTTGCCGGCGCGGAGCGCACGCTCCGACCAGATCGGATGCAATCGATTGGGCAACGGGATGTAGACGGCGTCGACGTCCGCATCTGCGAGTAGCTGGTCATAATTGCCGTAAGCGCGCGCGATTCCCGCATCGGCGGCAGCGGCAGTGGCTCGTGCAAGGTCACGCGAGGCAAGCGCGATGCATTTTGCCTGGTCGACCGCCGCAATCGCCGGAATCGTGCGCTCGACGGCGATGTTCGCAGTGCCGAGCACGCCCCAGCGGATCATGCTCAATCGATGCCGCTCTTGGTCACGTGCCAGCCGGTGCCCTTGCACAAGGTGCAGTCCGGGCCGCGGAACATTGCCGATGCCGCGGTCTTCCCCTTGAGTTGCCAGTCGAGCCACGCAACCGCGATGCGCGAGAAGAAGCCGCCATTCTCCTGGCCGTAGGTGCCGAGGTGGGTCATTCCGTCCTGCCAGGCGCCGAATACCGGGATACCGCGCTCGCCGAGGCGCTTCACATTGTCGACCGACGCATAATAAGCGACGTCGTGCAGCGCATCGCCGTGAACATAGGCGATCGGCGTGTGCACGGTCGCGAGCACCGCCGTCGGGTCGGTCGGATTGTTGGGGATCATGCCGACTCCGCTCGACCAGATCATCATCGTCGCGATGCGCGGGTCGCCGGCGACGTTGAGCGCCTGCACGCCGCCGCACGACTGGCCCATGACCGCGACTTTCGAGGGGTCGAGCCGATGGTAGAAAGGACTTCCCGGACGCTGGTTCTCGCGTATCGCCCAGTCGATTGCTTCGGTGAGCTGCTGCGCCGTCGTCGTGCCCGGCGCGCGGCGCGCATTCGCCGCTCGCGCCTCTGCCGAAGGCGGCGGTGGCGGCGGGCTACCAGGCGCCCGAACCGCCGGATTTTCCTGCGGGCCGACCTCGAGCTTGTCATCGGCCATCACGCCATTGGCGATCACCAGATAGCCATGGCTCGCGATGTCCGTGAGGAAATAGCGGAAGCGGTTGCCGGCGTTGATGCAGGCGCCATTGCCCCACGCGACGACCGGCAGCTTCCCCGCGGCTTTAAGGTCCTTCGGATGATAAAGCACGTGTGCCGGCAGGCTGGCATCGCTCGTCATGACCGCTTTGTCGGGCCCTGATCCGAGCGCCTTGTCGTAAGGCTGGACCGGCTGGCGGCCGAACGGCAGCGGCCGCCCGTCCGCGTCCTTCTGGATGCCGAGCACCGGCGCCGGCGGCACCGGCCGGGCGGCGATCGCGCCCTGCGCGATCACCGCCGCCGCGACGAACATGGTGATTGTCTTCATCGGCCGACCCCCTCGTCAGCAATGTTCGAAGGTCCGAAGCTTTCAGCTTCGCACAATGCAGTCAATCATTTTGTCCGACATAATCTTTTGCTATGGATCTTGGGGCCGCGGCACCGCGCGGGAAGGGGAGAGGCAAAATGATCAAACGGCTTGGCTTGGTCGTGGGGACCATTGCGCTCGGCGCAACGTCCGCGATCGCACTGGCGCAGGCGGATGCCGACGAGCAGCCAGGCACTCCGGCGAACACTGTCGCGCCGGCTCCGCCCGTCTCGGAAGAATATCTACTGCTCGGCGATGCCACGCGCGGCGCGGGCGAGCCCATGATCGCGGTCGACCCGACCAATCCCGAGAACATCATCGCTGTCGCGATGGGCAATCTCCAGCAGATCGCCGGCAAGACGGCGAGCCAGAACTCGACCGAGCTCTATCACACCATCCCGCGCTCGACGATCACCTGGCTCGCGGTCACACATGATGGCGGCGCCAGCTGGAAGGTCGGCGAGCTCCCGATCCTGTCCGGCAAGCTGACGCGCTGCCCCGATGCGTTCGCCGACGTCACCAGGGACGGCACGTTCATCGCCGGTTGCGAGCCGCGCGAGACGATCGATCCCGACGATTTCGGCATGTCGGCGATGCGCATCTCGCGCGACAAGGGCGACAGCTGGGGCCCGGTCGTCCAGCTGATCAGCGACTTCCAGCTCAATCGCTTTGCCGCAGGCCTGAGGCCGATCTCGGGCGTCTGGCCGAAGGGCGGAAAATCGGCCTCGAACTCGCCGTGGGACCGTCCTTTCACCTATATCGATGACAGCACCGGCGTGATCTATGCGCAGGCCGGCGGGGGCTGGACGGAAGTGGGGGCCGAGCCGGGCAAGCGCCGGTCGCAAGCCTATGTCACAGCCTCGACCAACGGCGGCCGCAGCTTCGGCACGATCTATTCGTGGGACTCGCCCGAGTGGCAGCAGCTGAGCCGGGGCCTGTCGATGAGCGCTGGCCACGGCGTCGTCGCCGTCACCTATATCGCCAGCCGTGTGCCCGCGTCGGAGCATGCGACCTGCCCGTGCGCGGTGCTCGGGCTCAGCCGCGACCTCGGTCGGACCTTCAGCTACCGCGTGCTGCGCAATATCAGCATCCCGCCGGGAAGCGACGCGCGCGCGACCGGCGGCCTCAGCCGGATCGCCATCGACCAGACCAGGAACGGTCGCATCGCGCTTCTTCGCACCGATGGGCCGAACCTGTCTGTCGCGGTGAGCGACGACTGGGGCGCGAGCTGGGGGCCGTTCGTGCCTGCCGGCGCGGCGCCGGGCTCGGTTTCCACCAGCAAGCAGGCGTTCGAATATTCGCGCGGCGGCGTGCTCGGCCTGATGTGGCGGGCGATCCATCCCGATCAGAGCTACGACATCTGGGCGTCGATCTCGCGCGACGGCGGCCACAGCTTCGCCCGCGAGCTGCGCGTCAGCCACGCGCGCTCGCCCGCCTCCGACCCGATCCGCAACGCCGGCAAGTTCGGTGACGACATCCAGGATTTCTCGATGGACTCGACCAACATGCACATGGTCTGGGGCGACTCCCGCGCGGGCTTCCAGGGCGTGTTCTACGGCCGGCTTCCGCTCGCGGCCTTTCCCGCCAAGTGACGGAAAATATCGCCGGCAAGATCGTCGTCATCACCGGCGCCAGCAGCGGGCTTGGCGAAGCCGCGGCGCGCGAGCTTGCCCGTGGCGGCGCCAAGCTGGTGCTCGGCGCGCGCAGGATCGACCGGCTGCGCGCGCTCGCATCCGAGCTCGCGCTTGGAGACGAGGCAGCGGTCGAGACCGACGTCACGTCCCTCGCCGATGTGCAGCGGCTGGCTGAGCATGCAGTCGGATGTCACGGCCGCATCGACGTGATGATCAACAATGCCGGCATCATGCCCCACTCGCCGCTCGAGCGGCTCAGGGTCGACGACTGGAGCCGGATGATCGACGTCAACATCAAGGGCGTGCTCCACGGCATCGCCGCGGCGCTGCCGCACATGCAGCGCCAGAAGAGCGGGCAGATGATCAACGTTTCGTCCGTCGCCGGGCACAAGGTCCGCCCCGGCGCGGCGGTCTACGCCGCGACCAAGCACGCGGTGCGCATCATCTCCGAAGGCCTCAGGCAGGAGGTCACGGGATCGAACATCCGCGTGACGATCATTTCGCCAGGCGCGGTCGCGACCGAGCTGGCCGGGAGCATTACCGAGCCGGATGCGGCGGCGATGTTCGAGCGTTATTATGCGGAAACGGCCGTTGCCGCGGACTCATTCGCGCGCTGCGTCGCCTTCGCGATCAGCCAGCCCGAGGACGTCGACATCAATGAGATCCTCTACCGGCCCACGCGGCAGGAATTCTGATCTTCTCAGAACGTCTGACGCGGCCGCTGCTCGGGAGCTGGGGCGGCTGGGGCCGGCGGATGAGTGAGAAGGAAGTCGATCCCGCGCGAGTTCAGCCGCTCGAGCGTGATTGTGTCGCCGAAGTCGGTGAGCTGCTCGTTCTTCGGATCATAACGGACGAACTTCACCGCCGGCGTGTTCGGGTTTCCGGTCCTCGCGAAGGTGACGATCACGTCCTGCATCCGGTTCGAGAGCGAGCGGTCGAGCTCTGTCCAGTTGCGCGTCGTTCGGAACAGGTTGAACGCATCATAGGTGCCGAGGAAATAGGGCACGTCGCCCATGTGATAGGCGCCTGCGGTCGCCGGATCGAAATCGCTGAACTTCACGCCCGGCGCGAAAGGCTGCACGCGCGTGACCATGAACAGGTAGGAGGGGCTCTTGCCGGTGAGCGCCTGCATCCGCGCCCAGTTGCGCGCGCCCAGGCCGAAGCCGCTGCTACGCCCGACCTCGTCGGCTTCGCGCGCCGCGCCCTGGTCGTCCTTCGCCGGCCACAGTTTCAGGAACTCGCCGGCCGCGGCGCCATAGCTCTGCCGCGCCAGGCTCCTGTATTCGGCGAGCGTCGTGGCCGCGCGCAGCGGAACATTGGTGCCGATGTCGTTGGCGGTCGATCCGGTCACGACCGGAACGTCGCTCTGCTGCCCCTTCTCGAAGATATGCTGGGGCGTGTCGGGCAGATAGTAACCGTCGATCGACGGCCCGAACCGCAGCTTCGCCTGCTGGCTTGCGGCAAGGACCTTGTCCCACGAGACTTTTCGTAAGTCGGAGATATGTTCGGCCTTCATCGCCGCCTGGAGCTGGACTCCGGTGGTCTCGGCCTTGGCGAGCGTCGCCTCGGCGCCGATCGGGCCGCCGTCCACGCTGGCGCCGCTCATCCCGAACGCCCTGGCAAACAGACCCCGGGCGAGCGGGCTCGCCTGGAGGTTGTTGATCGACATCGATCCTGCAGACTGCCCGACGAGCGTGACGTTGCGCGGGTCGCCTCCGAACGCCGCAATGTTGCGCTGGACCCATTGGAGCGCCGCTACCTGGTCGAGGAAGCCCCAGTTGCCGCTTGCCTTGTGCCCAGTTTCGGCGGTCAGCTCGGGATGGGCAAGAAAGCCGAACACGCCGAGCCGGTAATTGGCCGCGACATAGATGATGCCTTTGCGCGCCAGCGGCTCGCCCGAGTAGATCGGACTCGAGGCCGAGCCGACGTTGAACGCGCCGCCGTAAATCCACACGACCACGGGCAGCTTGTCACCGGCCTTCGCAGCCGCGGGCGCCCATAGGTTGAGATAAAGGCAGTCCTCGGAAACAGCCTCCTCTCCGAAATAATGGTTGATGCTCGGCGAGCGGAGCGCCTGCGGGCATTCAGGCTTCAGACTGTCGGCGTTGTAAATTCCCTGCCATGCTTTGACCGGCTGAGGAGCGCGCCAGCGGTTTTCCCGAACGGGCGGGGCGGCAAACGGGATTCCCAGGTACGCCTTCACGGAAGGGGCGAGCAGGCTTCCGGCCACGGCACCCGTATCGATGCGAACCGGATCGCCGGCGACCGGAACCATCACCCCGCCGAAGGCAATGGATGAACAGCACGCAAGCGTGAGCGCCGCGGCAAGGCTCGCAATTGGCTTGCACCCCCGGATTGTCCGCGCACCGGTCGGCTCAACGCGCGGCGATCGATGCGATCTCTTTATGGCCACCTCGTCCTCCCCCTTCGGCGGGAGGAAAGACTAAGCGAACACATGAATATGTCCAACAAAATATGAGTGGCTCCGATGTGCGTGTGAATTCTTGGGGAGCGCGTCCGCTTTGCGGGGCTGCGAAGGCCGCGCGGGAGCTCGCCGACGGATGGAGATTGCGTGGGATCGATTCCGGCTCGTGGGTTTTTTCACCGCAATCGAGCGGAAGAGCCTCGCAATGAAGACCTACATCATCGGTGCAATCTGCGTCTGGCTCATCTGCGGCATCGTCGGCGCCGTCTTGCTGGGGCAGCAACGCGTCGATGTTCCGACGATCGCCAGCGGCCCGATCGCCTTGTGGAAGGGCTTCAACAAGCCGGTCGACGAATAAGAGCCGCGGCGACCGCTGGCATGCGGAAACCGGATCCCGCGGCTGCCTCGCCCGTCGCTTCGTCGAGGATAGCATAAGGGCTCCGGCGACGCTGTTGCGGACGGCGGCAGGCACGCGGACGCTGTTCGGCGTTCATCACGGGAGCGCCCGTGTCGTGCAGCCCCGGATAAGGAGTGCGGCAGTTCGGGTCCACGTGCTCGCGTTGCTTGCACGGGTCGACATGCCCGGAACGGGAGGCTGGACCATAACGTTGCCTCGTCATGAAAGCTTCAGCCAAGTGGTGGACAGGCCTGGGCGCGGCCACCGCCGCCGCTGCCGTCGCAGCGGCGTTCCTGATCGAGCGGCACCCTGTCGGGAACGCCAGCGTGCCCGAACCGGCGAAGTCCGTCGATCTGCAGCGTTATCTCGGCATTTGGTTCGAAATCGCGCGTTACGACCAGCGTTTCGAACGGTCGTGCGCTGCCGGCGTATCGGCCACTTACACGTTGCGCGCTGACGGCAGCATCAATGTCGTGAATCGATGCCGGCGCTCGGACGGCAGCACCAAGGAAGCCCGGGGCCGCGCCAAGATTGTCGACCGGACTACGAACGCGAAGCTCAAGGTCAGCTTCTTCGGGCCATTCTACGGCGATTACTGGGTCCTGGATCATGCAGACGATTACAGTTGGTCGATCGTTGGCGAACCGAGCGGCCGCTATCTGTGGATGCTTTCGCGCCAGTCCAATCCGGGCCAAGCGGCGATTGAGGAGCTCGTCGGGCGGGCACAGGAGCTCGGCTATGACACGAAACAGCTGATTCACACCGCCCAGCCCTAGCGGCGCGGGCATGGCGGCCCATCATGCTCCAGTCGGCTGGGGCGCCCCCGCGGGAGCGGTCGAGGGAACTGACTTGGCGCGCGCCCCGTTCGTTGCGTCGCTTTGCGCGTCCTGATCTGATTGGAATTGTGGTTTGGCCCGTGGGAAAAGGTCGGCGGAGAGCGTCGATGCCGCACTTTACCAGCGTCTCGTCCAGTCGGTTGTCGATTATGCGATCTTCATGCTCGATGAAGAGGGGCACGTTTCGAGCTGGAACCCGGGAGCCGAGCGGATCAAGGGATACTCCCCCGAGGAAATTATCGGGCAGCATTTCTCCCGCTTCTACACGCCGGAGGATCTGCAGAAGCAGACGCCTAAAAGAGCGCTTGAGACAGCCAGGCGCGAGGGACGCTTCACGGCGGAGGGATGGCGGGTGCGCAAGGACGGCAGCCGCTTTTGGGCGAGCGTCGTCATCGACCCGATCATTGAAAAAGGAAAGGTCGTGGGGTTCGCCAAGGTCACCCGCGACCTGACCGAGCGCCGCGAAGCGCAGCTCGAGCTTGAGCGCTCGCAGGAGGCGCTGTTTCAGGCCCAGAAGATGGAAGCGGTCGGCCAGCTGACCGGCGGCCTCGCCCATGATTTCAACAACCTGCTGACGGGCATCACCGGGAGCCTGGACCTGGTCAAGATCAGGCTTGCCCAAGGCCGCATCAACGAGCTGGAGCGCTACATCACGGCCGCCCAGGGGGCGGCGGCACGCGCTGCGACTTTGACTCACCGCCTGCTCGCGTTTGCCCGCCGGCAGACGCTGCAGCCGACCGTGGTGAATGTGAACTCGCTGGTCGGCAGCATGGAAGAGTTGATCCGCCGGACGGTTGGTCCGAACCTGCACATGGAGACAGTGCTCGCCGCGGGCCTCTGGAATTGTGTTTGCGATCCCAACCAGCTCGAGAATGCAATCCTGAACCTCTGCATCAACGCTCGCGATGCCATGCCCAAGGGCGGGACGCTGACGCTTGAAACGGCCAACACCTGGGTGGACGATACGGCGGCGAAGGAGCGCGACATGGAGCGCGGTCAATATGTCGCGATCTGCGTGACCGACACAGGCGTCGGCATGTCTCCCGACACCATCGCGAAAGCATTCGACCCGTTTTTCACCACCAAGCCGACCGGGCAGGGAACGGGGTTGGGGCTTTCGATGGTCTATGGGTTCGCGAAACAGTCGAGCGGACAGGCCCGAATCTATTCCGAGCTTGGGCAGGGCACCACGGTCAAGATCTACCTGCCGCGCCACGTCGGCAAGCCTGAGGAGAAGGGGCTCGACGCGCAGGCGGGCGAACTCCCCCGGGCAGGCGAAGGCGAGACTGTCCTCGTCGTGGATGACGAACCCACCATCCGCATGCTGATCGGCGACACGCTCTCGGAGCTCGGCTACCGCGCGATCGAGGTCGCCGACGCGGCGTCAGGCCTGAAGATCCTCGAATCCGACGTCAACATCGACTTGTTGATCACCGACGTCGGCCTGCCCGGCGGCATGAACGGCAAGGAAATGGCGGACGTTGCTCGTGCCAGGCGCCCCAGGCTCAAGGTGCTGTTTATCACCGGCTATGCGGAGAACGCAGCGATTACCAACGGCCACCTCGAGCCCCGCATGGAAGTGATGAGCAAGCCTTTCTCCATGGACAAGCTGGCGGCGCGCATCCGCTCGATCATTGAGATGAATTAGCCGCGCCCCGGGTTCAGGCTGGCCGCTCAAGCCTTCGAGCAAGGGCAGCAGCTCATGAACCCTTTCGCGTCAGACGGTCGGTGAGCGCGTTCAGGATGATCGCCTGCCTTCGCACTGGCGGCCGCCACCCGGCGCTGATGCTGCCGGCGTTCCGCTTTTTCCGAAGAAGCGAAGGCGGGCGCCGCGCAATTCCTTGCCTCGTTGATGATTGGCCGTCCGGCGAATTCGCCTCTCTCTGCATGAGGAGCGAGCGCGGATGGTCGCTACGGCGATCGCTCGACGAGAAAGGGACGGCCCGAGCCTTCGATCGAGCCGTCCCTTCGCTGTTGTGCGCAGGGGATGCCGCACCCGAGATGAACCCGGATATGGGCCGCTTGTTCCTGTGGGACGGGACGCGGATGCGGCCCGGCGTCGACCTCTTGAGAGTGGCCGGGCCGCGACCCGCTCCCAACTTGGGCGATGGTAACGGGCTGAGCCGATCCATAGCGCCGGCGGATTAATGTCGCCTACTGCTGTTGCGGCATGCGGAAGGGCATCGTCATTGATGTCGATCAGTTGAGTGTAAGTGCGCATCCGCGGGTTCGAAGCCGCTGAAGCAACCTCCCAAAACCGAATTCGTTGGCACGGCCATGCCACGCTTCTTCTTTCATTTGCACGAAGAGACCGTGCTTCTCGACCCGGAGGGGCAGGAGTTTCCGAGCGCCGAGGCCGCCCGCGAAGCTGCCGTGACGATGGCGCGCGAGATTGCCTGCAGCGAGGTCCGACAAGGGCATCTTGGCCTCAATCACCGCATCGAGGTGACCGACGCTCACGATGCGCCAGTGGTCACGATCGTCTTCAAGGACGCGATAAAACTTCATCCTTGAGCATGGCGTCGAAAGCGCGATGTGGCGGTTGCGCGTGAGCGGCAGGCGTTTGCCCGATTGGCGGCGAATGTCGGCCGGGCGATAACTTGCACGATCCCGCCGCCTGACCTTGCTTGGGACATCCTGGGGCGGCTCCGTGACGCCGACCGGGTCCTTGATCGCGCCAGGCGCCTCAGCCTGCCCGAAGGGGGTCGGCGGCGGACCTGTTAACCAGCGGCCTTGAGGAATTCTTCAGTAGCGGGAGGTTAAGGCGAAGCCGTTCGCAAAAGTCCGATACCTGTGAGAGTTGATGCTCGAGAACCAAAAGATCCGCGCGGCCCAGGCCATCGGGCCCCTCGGCGAAGCCCTGACCCTCGAAACGCTGCCGCCGGTGAATACGAAACGCTGGGTGGTCCGGCGCAAGGCTGAGGTCCTTGCCGCGGTCGCGGGAGGCCTGCTGACCGCCGATGAAGCCTGCGCGCGCTATTCCATCAGCATCGAGGAGTTCACCAGCTGGCGAATCGCGGTGGACCGTGGCGGCATCCCGGGGCTGCGCGTCACGCGTCCCAGGCAATCTCGGGACTTCGCCGAGCGCCGCCACGACTGAG
>Ga0207678_10000753_pt1 | contig 29593 bp, 24 predicted proteins | sample KBSC63metaG_FD_184319 | JGI IMG/M metagenome (GOLD analysis project Ga0207678, IMG submission 184319) | Corn rhizosphere microbial communities from Kellogg Biological Station, Michigan, USA - KBS C6-3 metaG (SPAdes) (version 2) | ecosystem: Host-associated > Plants > Roots > Rhizosphere > Soil ... | reverse complement strand
GGTCAAGCAGCGCGCTGTGCGGGCCACGCCCGGCGCTGGCGTTGCGCGACGCGGTGGCCAAGGCCAAAGTCAGCGGTGACTGGAGCAATGCCAAGGCGATCGCCGACCGTTTCCAGCAATGCGAACAGGGCCTGTTCCCGCGTGGTGAGTTCACGGAATTTTCGAAGTTCGCCGTGGGGCTCGAAAGGGGGCGGATGAACGCGGCCGGTTGGGTGCGGATTGGCGACCCTCGTCCGCCATACCATCTCGTCCCCGCGGAATATCTGGAAGGCGCCAGTCGCTCGGGACGAGCCTATGCGGCATATCATGCCGAACTCCAGCAATCAGGCCTCTGATGTCGAGCGGGGCAAGTCAAATGGATGGGGGTTCGGCGCTCCCTTGAGGCCGGACATATGAACGCACCATTCGCGATCAGAACCACGCCCGGCCAAAAGACTTGCCCCAGGGGGCCGTCCACAAATGTAGCCTCCCGACTGACCGGTTTCTCGCGAACCCCGCCGCACGACGAGCACCCTCGCAACGGCAACTCTCGACCATTTTACGTCACAGCAACAAACGGATTAAATCGCGAGAGCAGACACTCAAGTGAGCGATTGCCAGCGTGTCATCTCACGCGGGGTGTCCGCAGGTTGAAGGCTATATTGACCATCGGCACGATATGCGAAAACGGAATCTGGCCCATAGATATACCATTGTTCAGTAGTCGGATCATCCCCGACTGGCCAAGTCTCGACAATGCCACCGAGGTCAAATTCAAATCTGGATCGGCCAGCGGATGGGAACACCGCAATCTTGCTCAGTTTTTGACCGTCCAGATTGGCAGTGGCGCGGGCAATGTCCTCTCTGCCATCCTCGCTCCATGCGATTGCTTGATCATCAACGAACACGCGCCATTCGCAGCAATAAATCCAGATGTGCCATTGGCCTTGGACGTAGGCTTCCCGCCGAAAACCTCGCTCATCTGAGTGCCATTCATGAATCTTTAGTTCGGGCTCCCCGAACTCGATGGTTACAAAGCTGCCATAACCTTGTTTCGTTCCCCACGCCACGTGACCGATCATAGGCAAGGTAAAACTATCGAGAGGATTCATTCGATGTTGATCGCACCGATTGCGAAGGTCTGCAATGCTTGGCTAAATCGTAGAAAGCCCACATTCCGCTTCCCACCCATTTCCGCAAACGCTGTCGTGCTCCTGCGCAGGCAGGAGCCCAGTTCTGCCGGCGGGACTGGGTTCCTGCCTGCGCAGGAACACGTTGCGCTCCTTCAGCGGGTCCACTCTCACCCATCACCGCCACAACGCCCGCTCTCCCCTGCCACCCCCGAATATCCGCTACCCGCGCGCAAAGGCCGACGCTAAAGACGTGTCCATGACCGACCCCGCGCAAATGACAGAAGCCGAAGCCGCCAACCGCCTGATGCGCCTCGCGCGGGAGATTGCGCGCCACAACCGGCTCTATCACGACCAGGACGCACCGGAGATCACGGACGCCGCCTATGACGCCCTGATCCGCGAGAACAACGCGCTGGAAGCCGCCTTCCCGCATCTCGTCCGCAGCGATTCCCCCAATGCCCTGGTCGGCGCCGCCTCGACCTCCGCCCTCCGGAAGGTCCAGCACGCCGTCCGCATGATGAGCCTCGACAACGGCTTTTCCGATGAGGACATTGCCGAGTTCGTCGCCCGCGTTCGCCGCTTCCTCGCGCTGCCGGAGGACGCCGCCGTCGCGCTCACCGCCGAGCCCAAGATCGACGGCCTGTCCTGCTCGCTGCGCTATGAAAGGGGCGAACTGGTCCTCGCCGCCACGCGAGGCGACGGCACGACCGGGGAGGATGTCACCGCCAATGTCCGCACCATCGCCGACATTCCCCAGACGCTCGCCGGCCCCGGCATCCCCGACCTGTTCGAGGTGCGGGGCGAGGTCTATATGGCGAAGGCCGATTTCGTCGCGCTCAACGCCCGCCTTCTCGCCGAAGCCGAAGACCCTGAAAAGGCCCGCCAGTTCGCCAACCCCCGCAACGCCGCCGCCGGCTCGCTGCGTCAGAAGGACGCCGCGGTCACTGCCAGCCGCCCGCTGCGCTTCCTCGCTCATGGCTGGGGCGAGGTCAGCGCCGTCCCCGCGGAGACCCAGCTTGGCGTCATGCAGGCGATCGCAAGTTGGGGCCTGCCCGTGTCCGACCGCCTGGCCTGCGTCGACACGCTCGATGCGCTCATCGCCCATTATCGCGCCATCGAAGCCGCTCGTGCCGACCTGCCCTTCGACATTGACGGCGTCGTCTACAAGGTCGACCGCCTCGACTGGCAGCAGCGCCTGGGCTTCGTCGCGAAGGCCCCGCGCTGGGCGATCGCTCATAAATTCCCCGCCGAACGCGCCCAGACGACGCTGGAGGCCATCGACATACAGGTCGGCCGCACCGGCAAGCTGACCCCCGTGGGTCGCCTCACTCCCGTCACCGTCGGCGGCGTCGTCGTCTCCAACGTCACCCTGCACAATGCCGACGAGATCGCGCGGCTGGGCGTCCGCCCCGGCGATCGCGTTATCGTCCAGCGCGCCGGCGACGTCATCCCGCAGGTGGTGGACAACCTCACGCGGGACGAACCGCGCGCGCCCTTCGCCTTTCCCGACCACTGCCCCGTCTGCCAGTCGGAGGCCGTGCGGGAGGAAGGGGAGGTCGACATACGCTGCACCGGCGGCCTCATCTGCCCGGCGCAACGGTTCGAACGCCTGCGCCATTTCGTCAGCCGCGCCGCGCTGGATATCGAGGGACTGGGCGAAAAGAGCATCGAGGAATTTCTCGACCTCGGCTGGATCGCGGAACCGGCCGACATCTTCCGCCTGAAATCACGCCGGGCCGACCTGCTGGGCCGGGAGGGGTGGAAGGAAAAGTCCGTCGACAATCTCCTCGCCGCGATAGAGGCAAAGCGCCAGCCCGACGCCGCGCGCCTGCTCTTTGGCCTGGGCATCCGCCATATCGGCGCGGTCACTGCCCGCGACCTGCTCAAGCGCTATACCACGCTGGAGGGGGTCCGCGCGCTCGCTGTCGGGATCATCGCGCTGCGCGATGCCGCCGCCCCTGCGGAGGGGGAGGAGGAATCCCGCTTCCGCAACCGCCTCGACAAGGCGATTGCGGAACATATCGGCGTCGAGAATGTGGGATCGGCGGTCGGCCACGCCTTGGCCGATTTCTTCCACGAACCGCATAATGTCGACGTCTGGAACGACCTGCTGAACGAAGTCTCCCCGCCCGACTATGTGGTCGAAACCACGGCCAGCGCCGTCACGGGCAAGACGGTGGTGTTCACCGGCAAGCTCGAAACCATGAGCCGCGACGAGGCCAAGGCGCAGGCCGAAAGGCTGGGCGCCAAGGCGGCCGGCTCGGTCAGCGCCAAGACCGACCTTGTGGTCGCGGGCCCTGGCGCCGGATCGAAGCTCAAGCAGGCGGCGGCGCTGGGCATCGACGTCATCGATGAAGCCGCCTGGGCAGAAATCGTCAAGGCCGCCGGCTAGACAGGCACTCGAAATTCCCCGTCAGGGGAGGGGGCTGAGGGGGGGGCGGCGCCCCGGCCATGCCGGACCCGCCCTTCCGACGGGAGTCTCAGTCCGCCGGCTCCAGCTTGTCCTGCGTCCGCGTCTCGAAATCGCCGGCGTCATGCCGCTCCCGAAGCTGTCCCTCCAGCGGCCCGTTCGCCTTGTTGACCATGCGTCCGCGCGCCACTGCGGGCCGCGCATCGATCTGCCGCGCCCAGCGCAGCACATTGGTGTAGCTCTGCGCGTCGAGAAATTCCGCCGCATCATAGGCGCGGCCCAGCACGACCCCGCCATACCAGGGCCAGATCGCGATATCGGCAATGCTATATTCGTCGCCCGCGACATATTCATGCTCGGCCAGTTGCCGGTCGAGCACGTCCAGTTGCCGCTTCACTTCCATCGCATAGCGGTTGATCGGATATTCGAACTTCTCCGGCGCATAGGCGAAGAAATGCCCAAATCCGCCGCCCAGCAGCGGCGCGCTGCCCATCTGCCAGAACAGCCAGTTGAGCGTCTCGGTCCGCTTCGCCGGATCGGTCGGCAGGAAGGCGCCGAATTTCTCGGCCAGATAGACCAGGATCGACCCGGACTCGAACACCCGCCGCGGCGGCGAGACGCTGTGGTCCATCAATGCCGGGATCTTGCTGTTGGGATTGACCGACACGAATCCGCTGCCGAACTGGTCGCCTTCACTGATGCGGATCAGCCAGGCGTCATATTCGGCATCCTTGCCCGCCGCCAGCAGCTCTTCCAGCATGATCGTCACCTTCTGGCCGTTGGGCGTGGCGAGCGAATAGAGCTGGAACGGGTGCTTGCCGACCGGCAGTTCCTTGTCATGGGTCGGACCCGCGATCGGCCGGTTGGTGCTGGCGAAGGCGCCGCCATTCTCCTTGTCCCAGGTCCAGACGCGCGGTGGTATATAGTCTTGGCTCATGCAGGCGTGCTCCGCTGATTGGCAATGGCCCTGCAGGTAGGGAGCAGAAGGGTAGGCCGCAAGCGCGGCCCGCCCATATTTACCTTTCTCGATCTGCAAAAAGGGCGGCCCAAGGGAGACCGCCCTTTCCGTTCCTTTCCCCTTGCCGAGGATCAGAACTTGAAGTTCGCCCCGACGCGGTAGGTGCGGCCGATCAGGCCCGGCAAGTGCCACGAGGCCAGATAGTTGGGCTGCGTCGTATAGAGCGTGTTCGCATAAAGCGGCGCCCCGGCATTGGTGAAGTTGCCGATGAAGCCAAAGAAGCTGAAATTCTCGTTCACCTCCACCGTGGCGTTCAGATCGGCATAGACGAAGGTCTTGATCTTGCAGAAAGCGGGTCCGCCACCGTAGAGCGTGGCAGCGCACGATGTGTCCAGATTGCCCTGGTCCGTCGCGACGCCCTTCATGCTGCCCACATAATAGGTCGTCGCGGTCAGCGAGACCTTGCCGACTGTCAGCGTGTTCTGCCAGTTGCCGCGCCACTTCGGCGTGCCGCCGCCCGACGAGAGATCCGCCGGGCCGACCGTGCCCGCGAAGCGCTGCACCGCGCCGCTGGCGAGGTGGCGGTTGAACTTCAGCGTCGTCTGCAGGTCCAGACGGCTCTGGAACTGAACGTTGTCGTTGATATTGAACTGCGCGTCGGCGCCGAATTGCAGACCCGTGGTGACGTCGAAGTTCGAGTTCACATAAGGCGCATTGACCACCAGCAGGCGCGGCAGGGCGTTGAGCGCGAAGGGATCGGCACCGTCGATGACGTTGCACGAATAGCCCGCGCCGACCGCAGCGACCGCGGCGCACCCGGCCGCCGAAGCCGCCGCCGCCGAGGCGAAGGTCTGGCCCGCGACCGAGTAATAGGCATTGATCGCGTCACCCGCCAACGGCCCGGCCGTGACCAGCCCCTTCTTCTTCACGTGGAAATAGTCGACGGTGAAGCTGATCCTGTTGGTCGGCTGGAACACCGCGCCCAGCGTGTAGCTGGTCGAGGTTTCCGGCTTGATATCGGGATTGCCGACGAAGCCGCGACCGACCGAATAGGGAGCGAAGTAGGCTGCATTCTGGCTATGATCGGCGCGGAACGCCGCATTTGGCGTGTAGCCGACAAAGCCCGAGAAGGAACTGCGCGGATCGCTTTCGGCGAAGGTCGGGGCGCGGAAGCCCTCCGAATAGGTGCCGCGCAGCGAGATCTGCTTGATCGGGGTGAACTTCGCGCCGAACTTGGGCGAGAAGTGGCTGAAGCCTTCCGAATAATGGTCGTAGCGGCCCGACGCGTTCACTTCGAGCGAGTCGAGGATCGGCGCGTCGATTTCGAAATAGCCGGCCCAGACGTCCCGGTTGCCAAAGGCCTGCGCGGTCGAAAGGCCAGGAACGTCGAGATTCGGGTTGGCGCTCCGGTTGGTCAGCTTCTCCTTGCGATACTGACCGCCCACGGCGACCTGCAGGTCACCGCCCGGCAGGGTGAACAGGCTGCGGCTGAGCGAGCCATCGACGGTGAATTCGCTCGAATTGGAGAGCGAGGTGATCGGCGGAAGCACGGAATCACGGACGGCCTGCGAATTCAGGGCTGGATTGACGAAGTTGTACGATCCGGTGTTGATCGCCTGCGTGAGACCGGCGAGATTGGCCCAGCCCGTCTGGACCAGCTTCAGGTCGTCGCGCGAATAGCCCGCTTCCAGATTCCATTTCCAGCTGTCGCCGAACGTGCCGTTGAGGCCGCTGGTGATGCGATACAACTCGTTGGTGCGGACAGAACCCGACTTCACGTCGCCGAACAGATAATAGATGCGCGCCGCGCCGGCTGCGGGATTGTTGGCATAGGCGGCGGCATAGGGATTGTTGGGGTTCAGCGTGCGGCCCGGCGTCGCGGGATCGGCGCAGTTGACGCCCGACGGACAGATCCACACGGGCAGCACGATGCCGGGGTTCGACGTCGAGGTCGATGGCGAGCCGCCAAACGCCTGGTTCTGCCGGATGCCGCGCGGCAGCAGGGTGATGTCGACCTTGTTGTGCGAATAGCTGCCCGCGACATAGCCCTCGATATTGTCGCTCAGGCGGAAGCTGAAGCGGGCGACGGCAGCATAGCGTTCCTGCTTGGGCAGTATCTGGACATATTCGCGGGTCAGGTCGTGCGCGCAGGCGGTGCCGACGCGCGATGTCGTATTCTCCGAGAAGGTGCCGTAGGGGCAGTTCGCGAGCGGCGTCAGCGAGGTGAAGATCGCCGGCGACGTGGCGTTTGCGACGCTGCCCGCCAGCGGATTGTTGAGATCGGTCTGGGTGACGCGCGTGACGACGGCGTTGGTCGTCGGGCTGGTCAGCGTGTCGTCGGCGCGGTTGTTGTCGATGCCGCCGATGGCACGCAGGTCCTGCGTGTTGAAGGGGAAGCCGCGCGAGTTGGCCGTGACCTTTCCGCCCTTCTCATATTCGCCGCCGACATAGAGGTTCCAGCCCTGGCTGTCATAGTCGCCATAGCCGGCGAGCAGGCTCAGCCGGTATTTCTGGCCGTCGCCCTCCTGGCTGACGCCGGACTCGGCGCTGCCTTCGATCCCATTGAACTGCTTGCGCGTGATAATGTTCACCACACCGCCGATCGCATCGGCGCCGTAAGTCGACGATGCGCCATCCTTCAGCACTTCGACCCGCTGGACGTTGACCTGCGGGATGCTGGCAAGGTCGGCATAGCTGTTGTGGCCGTCATCGCTGAGCGGGAAGTTGGCGGAGCGAAGGCCATCGACCAGCAACAGCGTCGACGAGACGCCCAGGTTGCGCAGCGAAACGGCGGAGCCGCCGGCGGAGAAGCCGCTGGTGAAGCCGATGCCGATCGAGCCGGCGCCATCGGCCGAAGCCTGGCGGATCGCGTCGGCCATGTTGGTAACGCCCGCGCGCTTGAGCGTTTCGGCGGTGATCACACTGACAGGGGAGGGTGTTTCCGCATTTGCGCGGCTCAGCAGCGACCCGGTGACGACGATGGTTGCGCCTTCCTCGTCTGGGGTCGCGGTCTGCGGTGACGACTGGGCCAAAGCGGGCACTGTCCCGATGGTGCCGATGGCAAAGGCGGAAATGGCGACCCCATGGCGCAGCCCGGCGAACGTCTTCTTGATGGACATGAAAATACCCCTGTTGCGCGCGCGCCGGCTATGCGTGCCGGTCGTCGCGCGACCCCTGCTTTACGCCATATGGACTATGGCTGCGGGAAAGGGTGCCTTCCTGTTTTATTATCGTAAAGTAATAATCTCTGGCCGACTTCAATCACTTGTCGCATTTTCTGCACGTTGAGGCATATCTGCAACAGTTTCCGGCATCCGAGGGGACGGGGCTGTGCTATGGGCGGCGTCCGTGTTTATTTGCCTGAAGAGGATGGCGACCGGCGGCGATGCCATGCAGGGAAAATCTTCGCGGAAAAATTCCTTGTCCCCCCTTGATCCCCGATCCGGCCTGTCCATATGCAACGGCGCTGGCACTCCCTGAAGAGGAGTGCTAACAGACACGGGTTCATCGGGGAGAAGGAATCGGATTCGCGCAGCGATTCCATCCGATCCCCTTCAACGTCGTAAAGAGGGAAAGGCACTCAACATGGCATTTCGTCCGTTGCATGACCGCGTTCTCGTTCGCCGCGTAGAGGCGGAAGAGAAGACTGCCGGCGGCATCATCATCCCCGACACCGCCAAGGAAAAGCCGCAGGAAGGCGAAATCGTCGCCGTCGGCATCGGCAGCAAGTCGGAAGACGGCAAGGTCACCCCGCTGGACGTCAAGGCCGGCGACCGCATCCTGTTCGGCAAATGGTCGGGCACCGAGGTCAAGGTCGATGGCGAAGACCTGCTGATCATGAAGGAATCGGACATCCTGGGCATCGTCGCGTAAAGCGGCGAACCGGACTGACATTCCAGTTTTTGGCGGATTTTCGTGCCTGTAACGGTGTGAACTTCGCAAGATTTGCAATTCTCAAAGAGAGGTAGAAGATCATGGCAGCGAAGGACGTAAAGTTTTCGCGTGACGCTCGTGAGCGCATCCTGCGCGGCGTCGACATCCTGGCCGACGCGGTCAAGGTGACCCTGGGCCCCAAGGGCCGCAACGTCGTCATCGACAAGAGCTTCGGCGCGCCCCGCATCACCAAGGACGGTGTTTCGGTCGCCAAGGAAATCGAACTGAAAGACAAGTTCGAGAATATGGGCGCCCAGATGGTCCGCGAAGTCGCTTCGAAGACCAACGACATCGCCGGTGACGGCACCACCACCGCGACCGTCCTCGCCCAGGCGATCGTTCGCGAAGGCATGAAGTCGGTCGCCGCCGGCATGAACCCGATGGACCTGAAGCGCGGCATCGACCTCGCCGTCACCAAGGTCGTCGAGGACATCAAGGCCCGCTCGAAGCCGGTTGCCGGTTCGAACGAAGTCGCCCAGGTCGGCATCATCTCGGCCAATGGCGACGTTGAAGTCGGCCAGAAGATCGCTGAAGCGATGGAGCGCGTCGGCAAGGAAGGCGTGATCACCGTCGAGGAAGCCAAGGGCCTCGATTTCGAACTGGACGTCGTGGAAGGCATGCAGTTCGACCGCGGCTATCTGTCGCCCTATTTCATCACCAACCCGGAAAAGATGCAGGTCGAACTGGCTGACCCCTACATCCTGATCCACGAAAAGAAGCTGTCGAACCTGCAGTCGATCCTGCCGATCCTCGAAGCCGTGGTGCAGTCGGGCCGTCCGCTCCTCATCATCGCCGAGGACATCGAAGGCGAAGCGCTGGCGACCCTGGTCGTCAACAAGCTGCGCGGCGGCCTGAAGGTTGCTGCGGTCAAGGCTCCGGGCTTCGGCGACCGCCGCAAGGCCATGCTGGAAGACATCGCCGTCCTGACCAAGGGCGAAGTGATCTCCGAAGACCTCGGCATCAAGCTCGAGAACGTGACCCTCGGCATGCTCGGCACCGCCAAGCGCATCACCATCGACAAGGACAACACCACCATCGTCGATGGCGCCGGTGACGCCGACGCGATCAAGGGCCGCACCGAGCAGATCCGTGCGCAGATCGAATCGACCACGTCGGACTACGACCGCGAGAAGCTCCAGGAGCGTCTGGCGAAGCTGGCTGGCGGCGTTGCCGTCATCAAGGTTGGCGGTGCGACCGAAATCGAGGTGAAGGAGCGCAAGGATCGCGTCGACGACGCGCTGCACGCGACCCGCGCGGCTGTGGAAGAAGGCATCGTCCCCGGTGGCGGCACGGCCCTGCTGTACGCTGTCAAGGCCCTCAAGGACCTCAAGGGCGCCAATGACGACCAGACCCGCGGTATCGACATCATCCGCAAGGCCATCGAAGCGCCGCTGCGCCAGATCGCCACGAACGCGGGCGTCGATGGTGCGGTCGTTGCCGGCAACCTGCTGCGTGAAAATGACGAGACCAAGGGCTTCAACGCTGCGACCGACACCTATGAGAACCTCGTCGCCGCTGGCGTGATCGACCCGACCAAGGTCGTCCGCGCCGCGCTGCAGGATGCCGCTTCGGTGGCCGGCCTGCTGATCACGACCGAAGCCACGATCGCTGAACTGCCCTCCGACGACAAGGCGCCGATGGGCATGCCCGGCGGCGGCATGGGCGGCATGGGCGGCATGGACTTCTAAGATCGCGTTGCGGGCGGGCCTGCGGCTCGCCCGCAACCGGGGAAGTTCTCAAAGCTCTCATATGAAAAGGGCCGGTGGAGCGTTGCTCCGCCGGCCCTTTCATGTCGGCCCCATGTTCAGACCAGCAGGATATAGGCGGCACCGATGCCCGCACAGACACCCAGGACCGGCAACACGCCGATTCTGAACCGGAATACCGCGATCATTGCGCCCGCCGACAGCAGGACAGCAGGAATATTGACGCTGGACAGCACGGGCATGTCGATCCAACCCAGCCGCTGGACCTGCCGAAAGAGGGTGTGAATGGCAAACCAGATGGCAAGGTTCAGGATCACGCCCACCACGGCGGCCGTGATCGCCGTCAGAGCCGCCGAAAGCGCGGGGTTGCCGCGCAGGCGCTCGACGAAAGGAGCGCCAGCGAAAATCCAGAGGAAGCAGGGCACAAACGTCACCCATGTGGTCAGCATGGCGCCCAGGGTCGCTGCCAGCAGCGGATGCATCGCCCCGGACTCGCGGAACGCAGCCAGAAATCCCACGAACTGTGTGACCATGATCAACGGCCCCGGCGTCGTTTCCGCCATGCCCAGGCCGTCGAGCATTTCGCCCGGCCGAAGCCAGCCGAAGGTGCCGACCGCCTCCTGCGCGACATAGGCAAGGACCGCATAGGCACCGCCAAAAGTGACGACGGCCATCTGGCTGAAGAAGCTGGCGATATGGGTGAACACATTGTCGGGGCCCAGCGTCAGGAACAGCGCCAGCACCGGCCCCAGCCACAGCGTCAGAAACAGCGCCGAGATGCGCAGCGACCAGCTGAGGGAAGGGCGCGCATGATCCGGTAATCGCTCGCCCAATGCCGTGTCGCGATCATGGACCACATGTCCGCTCGTAGCGCCATGACCGCCACCGCCCCGAAAGGCTGCAAGCCCTTTGCGCCCGCCGAGGAAGCCGATGAGGCCAGCCGCCAAGATGATCAGCGGAAAAGGCGCGCCAAGGAAGAAAATGGCGAGGAAGGCGCCGACCGCGATCCCGCGCATCGCATTGTTCTTCAGCGCGCGTGATCCCACCCGCACCACCGCCTGCATGACGATGGCCAGTACCGCTGCCTTAAGGCCGAAGAAGAGCCCTTCGATGATTGGAACATGGCCCAGCAGCACATAGATGTAGCTGAGCGCCAGGATAGCCAGGAAGCCCGGCAGCACGAACAATATCCCAGCGATCAGCCCTCCCCTGGTCTTGTGGAGGAGCCAGCCGATATAGACGGCAAGCTGCTGCGCTTCCGGTCCCGGCAGCAGCATGCAATAATTGAGGGCGTGGAGGAACCGTTCCTCGCCGATCCAGCGCTTTTCCTCGACCAGCAGCCTATGCATTACGGCGATCTGTCCTGCCGGTCCCCCGAAGCTGAGCGCCGCGATCCGCGCCCATAGGCGCGTTGCTTCGCTCAACGATATTCCGTGATGACCATCGGACGGAGAATGTGTCGGAATGGTGGAGGATGTCCTGGCCGTCATCGGTCCGTCCCTCTGCTGCTGAAAAAGGAATAAAACTGGTTGAGCGCATCGCTTGCCATGGCGATGCGCTGCAGGTCGTCGTCGGTCGATGCGCAGACGCCCGCCAATATGGCTCCCAGGCCGGGGGTTTCCGGTCGCCCGAACCTGCTGTCGCCGATGTCGAGATCATGGATGACCTCGCCGATCGCAACCAGCGCGGGGTCGTTCGCAAGACCCGCCCGCAGCAACAATGTTTCAAAGCTGCACCGGTCGCCTTCATGGGTGAATTCGGCGTCGGCCATGTCAAAGCGCAGCTCGCCGTCGGCCGGATCATAACGGCGCTTATCCACGAATTTGAATCGGGCGTTCTGGTCGATGAAGCGGCGGATCAGCCATGCGCAGGCGATGCGATCGACATGGACGCCGCTGCGCGTCACCCATGTTTTTTCGGCGAGATCGATCGGCTCGGTTCCGACGGCAGGATGGGTTCGGCCGACGTCCGGATGCTGGAAGCGCCGTTGGTCCAGTTCCATGAGCGCCGCTTCGGCTTGCTGTCGACCGGATGCGTTGAAGAAATCGAGCCGTCCGACATCCTCCAGCCGCTTCTGCAGCCGCGCGATGTCCGTTCCGCTGGGGGGGCCGGTTTCCAACAACCGGCGGGCAAGCTGGGTGATCTCTTCATAATCCGCGCGCCGCGCTGCATCGAATAGGGCGCGTACGTCGCCATCTGACTGGCCGGCCAGCAGCCGCACTTCGACCAGCGTCGCGTCGCCGCCATTGTCGAGGATTTCCGTCATCAGGCTGTGGAAGGCGGATGCACTTTCTTCCGAACGAGGCAGTACATGGACCGCATTTTTGAGCGGTACCGCACCTATGGCCTGGAGCCTTCGCCAAATCTTCACGCGCAGATAAGGCGGCTTGGCAGGCAATTGATGCAGCAGCGCAAGCCATGGGGTGGCGTTGGTCGTTATCATGATTCATATGTATCAGAATTTTGAATTCTTAGAAACAGTAGTATCATGGATGCTAAAATGGTAATGATCGCGGGTTTGCCTGCGTTGGAATGGAGGAAATCCATTCCGTCATCCGTCTACCGTCAGCCTGGCGCAGATTGAGAGTTTCATCATGTTCAACATTGATGTCATGAGGACGCGGTTCGATGTCGATAATATCGTCGACAAGGACAGACTGTCCTTTATCTCCTCTTCCACAACGGGCGACGGCTTCTCCCGGCCGCAGCCTCCACGCACTTTCCAGTTCACCAATTCGGGCGAGATTTGATGCGGAAAAGATTGATGGCGGGAGCGGCGCTGATGGCGCTCCTCCCTATTGCGTCTCTGGCGCAGGAAGTGCCGAAGAAGGTCTATCAGCTTCACCAGAAAATGCTGACGCTCGACAGTCATCTCGATACGCCCGCCTCTCTCGATCTGCCCGGCTGGTCGATCGAGGAGGAGCATCAAGTCCATGGCGACTATACCCAGGTCGACCTGCCCCGCATGAAGAAGGGCGGACTCGACGGCGGTTTCTGGGCGATCTACACGCCTCAAGGGCCATTAACGGAGGAGGGGTTTCGCAAATCGCGCGACTTCGCCCTGATGCGCGGGGTCTCCATCCGGGAGATGGTCGCGGCGGACCCGGCCAACTTCGCGCTGGCGCTGGAGGCGAAGGATGCCGCCGACATCGCGACCGCGGGCAAGCGGATCGTGTTCATGTCGATCGAGAACGCCTATCCTTTGGGCGAGGATGTGTCGCTCCTCAAGACCTTCTACGACATGGGCGTGCGAGTGTCGGGCTTTGCCCATTTCGCGCATAACCAGTTCGCGGACAGTTCAACCGACCCGTCGAAAAAGCCTCGCTATGGAGGACTGAGCCCGCTCGGTAAGGAATTGCTGAAGGAGATGAACCGCCTGGGCATCGTACCGGATGCGTCGCATAGCAGCGATCAGGTTCTGGACGACCTGCTGGCGCTTTCCACTTCGCCGGTCCTGCTGACCCATTCGGGCTGCAAGGCGGTTTATGATCATCCGCGCAATATCGATGATGAGCATCTGAAAGCGCTGGCGGCCAAGGGCGGGGTGATCCAGATGAACGCCTATGGCGGCTATCTGCGAGCGATCAAGCCCAATCCGCAACGGCAGGAAGCGATGAAGGCGCTTCTGGGCCAATTGCGCGAAGATGCGAAGCTGTCGTCTGAACAACGCGCCGCACTGCTCGCGAAGAGGCATGAAATCGACCGGCTCTATCCCGAGACGGAGCGGGCGACCTTCGACGATTTCATGGCGCACATGCTTCATGCGTTGAAGGTGGTGGGGCCGGATCATGTCGGCATAGGCCTGGATTGGGATGGCGGCGGCGGTGTCGTCGGGTTGGAGGATGTGGTCGACCTGCCCCGGATCACTGCCGCCCTTCTCAAGGCGGGTTATAGCGAGGCGGATGTCCAGAAGATCTGGTCCGGCAATGTCCTGAGGGTGCTGGCCGCGGCCGAGGCGGTGAAGGGGTCATAAGCATTTTTGCGACCGGGTTCGCAATGGACGACCCCGTAGCGCATCGTCTGCGGATTTGCCGCCCGCGATCTGTCTGTCCCCGCTATGCTAGGGTACGCCGAACTGCATCTTCCCCTTGGCTGGTGCGACCTTCAGTTTCGGTGGCTTGTCACCAAAATGAAATGACACTGTCATTTTTATGTCGCCGAAATGCCATAGCCGCCTCATCCGACTTGTTCAGGGGAGTCGGATAGTGCGGCGAAAGTCATTTGGTGGCGGAATTTTGATGGTCAGCCTGCTGGCGCTGCTGCCGGAGGCGGCGCTCGCCCAGAGCAATGCAGACCTGCAGCGCCAGATTGATGAATTGAAGGCGCAGGTAAAGGTGCTGACGTCCGCACTCGCCGAGGGCAGGCAGGTCGCCGCCTCGGCCGAACCTCTCGCGACCGTTCCTGCGCCTGCCGCTGTGCCGCCTCCTGAACTGGCTGCCGCCTCCGCCCAATTGCCGGCGGCCGCCCCCCCCTCGACCCCCGCACCAAAGTCGAAGCCATGGTATGAACGGCTCTCGCTGCGTGGCTATACCCAGATGCGCTACAATGCCTTCCTCTCTGGCGACGATGTTGCTCCGGCAGGTGTTTCCCGTCTTCGTTCGGTGCATGACGGTTCGATCTCCGATCGCAGCGGCTTCTCGCTGCGCCGGGCGAGATTGGTTCTTCAGGGCGATATTTCCGATCGCGTCTCACTCTATCTGCAATCCGATTTCGCCACGGCCGTGAACAATCAGGCGGGCGGCGAGCGGCGGGAGGGCTTTGCGCAATTGCGTGACGCCTATGCCGACGTCTTTCTGGACAAGGGAAAAAGCTTTCGCCTGCGCTTCGGCCAGTCCAAGGTGCCCTTCGGCTGGGAGAACATGCAATCCTCCTCCAACCGTCTCACGCTCGACCGCAGCGATGCGATCAACAGCGCGGTGCCCAGCGAGCGAGACCTCGGCATCGTTGGCTACTATACCCCGCCTTCGGTCCAGAAGATCTGGGACCGGCTGGCGCATGACGGGCAAAAGCTGTTTGGCAATTACGGCGCTTTCGGCATCGGCGCCTTCAACGGACAAGGCACCAACAGGACGGAACAAAATCGCGGCCTTATGAAGGTGGCTTTCGCCACATGGCCGTTCGAGCTGGACGGGCTGGGCAGCGCATTTGCCGGGCAGGTGTTCGAAATCGGCGGCTCTGCGATGATGAACGAGGTTCAGCCCGAACTGCGCAGCGGAACGATCAGTGGGGTGGCCTATGATGATGATCGGGTCGGCATCCATGCCATGCTCTATCCGCAACCTTTCGGCATTCAGGCTGAATGGAACTGGGGCAAAGGGCCTGAATATGACCGCGTCGCTCAGTCTATCCTGACCAGGAACCTGAATGGCGGATATGTCCAGATGATGTACCGCGCGCCCACGGATTCTCTTGGCGTGTTGATACCCTATGCGCGTTGGCAATATTATCGCGGAGGGTGGAAGGCCGGCACCAACGCCCCGCGCCTGGCAACCGACGAACTGGAACTGGGCATCGAATGGCAACCGTGGAAGGTACTGGAATTCACTCTCGCCTTCGCTCGCATGAGGCGCGCCGAAGCCGATGAACGCCGAATCGGGCGCGCCAGGGGCAATCTTGTCCGCACGCAGGTGCAGTGGAATTACTGAGGCGCCTGCCTGACGCCTTCAAAGGCACGGCCTATGCCGCATCTTCCGTGCCTTTGACTCCAAACCGTCACCTTGAAAATGCTTCAGATCAATCCTTTGGCGCGCAGGCTGCTGTGCCCCTGGGTTCCGATGATGATGTGGTCGTGCACGGCGATGTTGAGTCGCTTGCCCGCCTCCGCGATCTGCCGGGTGATCTCTATGTCCTGCCGACTGGGTTCAGGTGATCCGCTTGGGTGGTTGTGGACCAGGATCAACGCTGCGGAGCCGAGGTCGATCGCCCGTCTGATAACCTCCCGCGTATAGATCGCCGCCTGGTCGATCGACCCGTCGCCCATATGCTCGTCCCGGATCAGCATGTTCCGGCTGTTGAGGTGCAGCACGCGCACCCTTTCCACGGTCAGGAAAGCCATGTCTGCACGCAGATAATCGAGCAGCGCCTGCCAGCTTGCCAGCACGGGCTTTTCCGCCACTTCGTTCCGCAGCAGCCGCAACATGGTGGCCTGGACGATCTTGATCGCGGCAATACTGGTTTCGCCCATGCCGGGCACGCGGGCAATCGCCTGCCAGTCCGCGGTCATCAACCCGCCGATGCCGTCGAATTCCCGCAGCAACGCCTTGGCCAGCGGTTTTGTATCGCGGCGGGGTATGGCAAGCGCCAGCAGATATTCGATCAGTTCATGGTCGTGCAGAGCTTCGCCACCGTTCTCCGCCAGCTTCTGGCGTAGCCGGGCACGGTGCCCCACGCCATCGTGCGTGGACTTCAAATCCTGATCCGACAAGGTCTTACCTGTTCCCCACATTCGGATCGACGCTATTCATTGCGGATTTATCGGGCAAGGATATTTAGGACAGATCATACGTTATGCAGGCGTTACGGAATTGAGCACGCGGGTTTGACCATAGGCATGGACGACGAGGACGGCGAAAAGGAGGTTCGCCGGGGCTGGCTTCGCTGGCTTGGAGTGGGGACAGGGTCGCTGGCGCTGATCCTGGCCGCGCTGTGGACGCAGCGCGCGCCGATCGCCGAGAACTTCATCAGCCGCGAACTTAACAGGCGCGGCGTGCAGGGCAGCTACGATCTGGCGGATATCGGCCTGCGAACCCAGCGGATCGAGAATATCGTGCTGGGCGATCCTGCCCATCCCGACCTGACCGCGCGCTGGGTAGAGGTCGACATCGCCTTCACTGGACTTACACCGCAAGTGGCGGCCGTGCGGGCGGGGGGCGTTCGGATGCGCGGTTCGCTTCACGATGGCATGTTGAAACTGGGAGAGATCGACAAGTTCCGCGATTCCCGATCCGCGGCTCCCTTCAGCCTGCCTGACATCCTGCTGGCCCTCAGCGATGCGCGGCTGAAGCTGGACACCGATGCCGGGCCGGTCAGCATGCAGATCAACGGCCATGGAAATCTTCGCTCGGGCTTCCGTGGGCGGCTACTGGCGGCCATGCCTGATGCCGGGGCCGGGGGCTGCGGCCTGGCTGATCTGCGGGCGACGCTGGAGGTGGCGATGCAGGAGGGCCGCCCGCATCTTTCTGGCCCGTTGCGCGGCAAGGCCCTGGCCTGCCGCGATGCCGGCATTGCCGTCGCAAAACCAGCGGCGGACGTGGATGTGCGATTTGGCAAGGCATTGGATCGTTGGACTGGCCATGTCTATCTGTCGGGGGAGGCGCTCAGAGCCGGCAAGATGGTCCTGGTCGAGCCTTCGGGCCTGATCGACTTGGACGGGACTGCCGCCGCGACCGCCGGGCGAGCCCGAATCGGGGCGACCGCCCTGTCATTCGGGAGCGCGATGGCAGGCACCTCAAGGTTCCAGGGCGCTTGGCACATCGACAAAGGCAATGCTGCGTTGAAGGGGCAACTGGATGTCCGGCAATTGCGGACTGCGGGCCGTGATCCCCTGCCATCTGTGCGCGAATCGACCACCGGGACCCCTGTAGGGCCGCTCGCGGCGCGATTGGCTGATGCGGTGCGACGGGCGGCCGAGAACAATATCCTGCAAACCAGCCTGGCCGTTGCGCAGCAAGGGAAGGGCGGCAGTCTGGTCCTGACCGGCACTCGTTTTTGGGCGCGCAGCGGTGCGAAGATTGCCGTGGCTCAGGAAGGGCGCGTGACCATCGGCTGGCCGGCCAAAGGCGGGCGGGCGATCGACTGGGCGCTGGATGGAGCGATCACGACAGAAGGCGGCGGGTTGCCAAGGGCTGCGCTTCGGCTTGGGCGCAGGCAGGGCGGAGGCTTTGGCGGACAATTATTTCTTGAACCCTATGCCGCGGGGGATGCCCGGCTGTCTCTGGAGCCGGTGCGCTTCGTTGCCGGGCCGAAGGGCGATACACGCTTTGTGACGCAGGTGCGGCTGGATGGTCCACTCCCCGGAGGAAGGCTGCGTGGGTTGGTGGCGCCGGTCGAAGGGCAGGTGAGCGCCGATGGGGCGCTGGCGATCAACCAGCGATGTGTCCCGGTCTCGCTGATAGAGGCGCGTTACGGCAATTTCTCCCTCGGCCGCACGCAGCAGACGCTTTGTCCGATCGGGCAGTCGCTGATTGCCATGGGTTCGGGCGGTGTGCGCGGTGGTGCGGAAATCCGCAAGCTCGCTTTGGCTGGCAAGAGCGGAGACAGCCCGATGCGGCTCTCCGCCGACAAGGCGCGCTTTGCCATGGGGCAGCAGGGTTTCGCGCTCGTCAATGCCGATCTGGCGATCGGGCCGCAGGATTCGCCGGTTCGACTGAGCGCGGCGATGCTCGCCGGGAAAGCGACGGACAAGGGGCTGGGCGGCACATTGACCGGAGCGGGCGGTCGGATCGGGTCCGTGCCGTTGATCGTGGAAAATGGTGCGGGGAACTGGAGCTTTACCGCAGGAATACTGAAGCTGGCGGCGCGAATGACCGTGCGTGACGCGCAGGCGCCGGGTCGGTTCGAGCCGCTCAAGGTGCCTGATTTCGCGTTGATTCTGAAGGATGGGAAGATTGCCGCCACGGGATCGCTGCGGGCGCCGCGTAATGATGCGTTGGTGGCGCATGCCGTCATTGCACATGATCTGGGCAATGGGCGGGGCAAGGCAGATCTGGCGGTGCCGGGATTATCCTTTGGTCCTGGTCTTCAGCCGGAAGATGTGACTCGCCTTGCGCTGGGCGTAGTGGCGAATGTGACTGCGCGGGTCAGCGGGGAAGGGCATGTTCGCTGGGATGGAACGCATGTGACCAGCGATGGGGTGTTCCGGACAGACAATGCCAGCCTTGCCGCGGCCTTCGGTCCGGTGGAGGGGCTGTCGGGACAATTGCGCTTCACCGACCTGCTTGGACTGGTCAGCGCGCCAGGGCAGGAAGCGCGAATCAGATCGGTCAACCCCGGCGTTGAAGTTCGCGACGGCATTGTGCGTTACCGGCTGGAGGCAGGGCAGAAGGTGCGCGTCGAAGGCGGCGGCTGGCCGTTCTCCGGCGGCGAACTGGTGCTGTTGCCGACGACCATGGATTTCAGCGCCGATGTGGACCGCTATCTGACTTTCCGCGTCATCGGCCTGGATGCGGGCGCCTTCATTCAGGCGATGGACCTCAAAAATATTTCCGCGACAGGTACGTTCGACGGCATCATGCCTCTGATCTTTAATGGGCAGGGCGGACGCGTCGCGGGCGGCGTTCTGACCGCAAGGCAGCAAGGCATGCCGCCCCTGATGATGCCGGAAGGCGTGTTGCCCACCGTCCCCTGTGATCCGTCGCGACAGTCAGGCACGCTTTCCTATGTAGGACCGGTGTCGAACGAGCAATTGGGCGCAATGGGGCGTCTGGCCTTCGACGCGCTGAAGAACCTGCAGTATAAATGTCTGACGATCCTGATGGACGGCGCGCTGGATGGAGAGATGGTCACAAACGTCGTCTTCAACGGCGTCAATCGCGGTCAGATCGGTGGGGCGCCAGCGGGTCTGGCGCGGAATTTCACGGGGCTGCCCTTCATATTCAACGTGCGGATCGCGGCGCCCTTCCGGGGACTTTTGGGAACCGCGCAATCCTTCATCGACCCCTCGACGCTCATACAAAATAGTATAGGCGACCAGATGCAGGAAAAGATGCGTACCGGGATCGGGCAACAGGGGGTTGCAGTTCAGCCTGCCGAAAGCGAAGCTATGCGAAACGGGGAGCAGAAATGAAGAAGCGAACGATCATAACGGCGGGCTTCGCCGGTCTGGCCCTGGGAGGCTGCATCCAGGTGAAGGCGCCCGACAAGCCGATAGAAATCAACCTCAATGTGAAGGTGCAGCAGGAGGTCGTCGTTCGGCTCCAGCGCGATGCGCAGGATTTGATCCAGAATAACCCGGAGTTGTTCCCGCAATGACACGCAAGTTTTTGATGATCGCCGCCTCGGTCGCGGTCGCGCTGGCCACCGGCCTGATCATGGCTTCTCCGGCCCGCGCTCAGTCGGGTGCTGTGGCCGCGGCGCTCAGCGCCGGGACGGTGGGCGAGCAGGCCGACGGCTATCTGGGCATTGCCGGCTCTGTAAGCGATGCGGTCCGGCAGGAAGTCGAATCAATCAACATCAAGCGGAGGGCCGTTTATACCGACCTTGCCGGCAAGCGGGGCGTAACGGTGCAGGACGTGGCGGCCGCAACGGGATGCCAGACGCTCAGCAGTCGGGTGAAGCCCGGACAGGTCTATCGGATCGGCGCGGGTGCGTGGCAGACCAAGGGCGCCGGGCCTATTGCGTTGCCGGGTTATTGCGCCACGGCCGGCTGATTTACTTCACGCCGGTCTCGCCCGGCTAGTGGACTTTGGACCCGGCTTCGTTCGGACAGGAAATTCTCCTGTCCAACGATGGTTGACACTCCTGAAAGCCCTTTCTAAACGGGCCGCGCCTTGACGGGTGCAGCCGCAAGCGCCATGCCGCCTGACGTTGGGTTCAAAGCCCGAACGGAAAGGATGGCTGGATGGCGGCGGATGCACCGGGGCAGGACCCGGCGGGTGAAGATGCGCGGATCGCTTCTCTGGAGGAGCGGATCGCGCAGGCCGAACATGCCGAAAAGGTCAGACAGGGGACACAGGTGCAGCAGGCGGACGATGGGTCCCGCCTCGGCAACAGGGTTCTCGCGGAACTGATCGGTGGTCTTGCTGGCGGTGCCGTGGTTGGTGGGACTCTGGACTACTTTCTGCGGACATCCCCTTGGCTCCTGTTGGCATTTCTCGGTCTTGGGATCGTGGCTGCGTTCAGGAACATCATCAGATTGACGACGACAAAGCGTCCCGACGAATAGGGACGCTTTTGTCTTAGTCCGATTGCACAGACGTTACAGGGGTCCAGCGTGGCAGAATCCGGTAAAATCGATCCGATGCACCAGTTTGCGATCGAACCGCTGTTCGGTACGGATCATCTGTCGGTCGGCGGCTTCAACATCGCCTTCACCAACAGCGCGCTCTATATGGTGGCGGCTGCTGTGGTGCTGTGGATCTTCGTCGTGGGCGGCATGAAGCGCGAGCTGGTGCCCGGTCGCTGGCAGATGGCCGTCGAATATATGACCGGTTTCATCAAGAGCCTGTTGATCGCCAATGTTGGCGAAGGCGGCAAGAAGTATATTCCCTATGTCTTCTCGCTGTTCATGTTCATCCTGCTGGCAAATCTGCTAGGCCTGCTGCCGCTGGGTCTCGTCGGCCTCCACCCCTTCACCTTCACCAGCCATTTCACCGCGACCGGCGTGCTCGCGATCATGAGCTTCTCGATCGTGCTGGCGGTGGGCTTCTACAAGCATGGCCTGCACTTCTTCTCGCTGTTCGTGCCGCACGGCACGCCATTGCCGATGATCCCGGTCATTTTCCCGATCGAGCTGATCTCGTTCATGGTGCGTCCGTTCAGTCTCGGCCTGCGACTGTTCGTCGCCATGACCGCCGGTCACGTGCTGCTCAAGGTGCTGGCGGGCTTCGTCATCAACGCATCGAATGCGGGTGTCGGCTATGGCCTCACCGTCGGCAGCGCCAGCTTCATCCTGATGATCGGCATCAGCGCTCTGGAAGTGCTGGTCGCTGTGATCCAGGCCTATGTTTTCGCGCTGTTGACCTCGGTTTACATCAACGATGCCGAGAACCTGCACTGATTTTCCGCCATTACCTCAACGTTCGAATAGAGTTTAGAAAAGGAGTTTAGAACATGGACGCAGAAGCCGCAAAGCTGCTCGGTGCTGGTCTGGCCGCAATCGGTGCGGGCATCGCTGCCCTCGGTGTGGGCAACGTCTTCAGCTCATTCCTCGAAGGCGCGCTGCGCAATCCCGGCGCCGCCGACGGTCAGCAGGGCCGCCTGTTCATCGGCTTCGCCGCCGCAGAACTTCTGGGTCTGCTGGCGTTCGTTATCGCCATGATCCTGGTGTTCGTGGCCTGAACAGTCGCCTTGGGATGGGCATGGACGGCCGCCTGGTCGCCACGCCTATCCCCTGATTGACCGCGCCCTGATCGGACGGACCCGAAAAATGCCTCAAATCGCGCAAATTGCCGAAACCTATTCATCGCAGATCTTCTGGCTGCTGTTGACCTTTGGTTTCGTTTTCTTCGTCATCGGCCTCGGCATGGTGCCCAAAGTCCAGGCGACGGCTGATGCGCGCGACGCGAAGATCACCGGCGATCTGGACGCCGCCAAGGCAGCTTTTGCTCGCGCCGACGAGGCGGAGGCCGACTATCGCGCCCGTGACGCCCAAAGCCGCGCTGCCGCCCAGTCAAGTTTGGCCAGGGCGAAGGCGGAGGCCGCCAAGGCTTCCGAAGCCAAGCTGGCGGCCGCGGATGCGGATATTGCAAGCCAGATCAATGCGGCCGAAGCCCGCATCAAGGCTGCAACCGATGCAGCCATGGCAGAGATTGAAACCGTTGCCGCTGATGCAGCGCGCGACATGGTGGCTCGTATTTCCGGCGTGAACGCGTCGGAGGATGCGGCCCGCAACGCAGTAAAGGCGGCACTGGTCCATGGCTGAGGCAGCAGCACAGCATAGCGAGGCGGACGCCCCGCATTTGAACCAGGCGATCCATTCCGAGGGGATGGAGCCGGTCGGTACCGTGGCTCATGAGGGCGTGGTTCCGCATACCGACCCCAAGGCTGTCGGCATGGACGCCACTGCCTGGGTCAGCCTGGCGATGGCGGTGTTCATCCTGATCCTGGTGATCAAGAAGGTTCCCGGTCTCATCGGCGGTGCGCTGGATGGTCGGATCGCCCAGATCAAGACGCAATTGGAGGAAGCCTCCAAGCTGCGTGCCGAAGCGGAAGCGCTCAAGGCCGAATATGAGGCCAGGCTGGCGGCTGCCGCAGGCGAGGCCGAAGCGATGCGCAAATCGGCCGAGCATGAAGCGGAAACGCTGCTGGAGGACGCGAAGGCCAATGCTGTCGCGCTGGTGGCTCGCCGTCACAAAATGGCGGAGGACAAGATCGGCGCGGCAGAGCGGGCAGCGGTCGCAGCTATTCGGACGAAAGCTGTGAACGCCGCAACTGGAGCAGCCGCAGCATTGATCGTCCAGGGCCATGATGCCAAGGCAGACAAACTGCTGATCGATGATGCGATCAAGGGACTTGGTCCGACCGTCTGACCGGCCGGCAAAGACTGAAAGAAAAGCCGGTGCGGTGTACGCGCCGGTTTTTTCTCATGTGCGATTCCCAAGCTATAGAAACCATTTGCTGATCAAGACATCGTGGGAAGCAAAGCATCTGGATGCTGGTCTGCTTCAATCAAATCGAAATCCGCTCACTATGTTACTGCATCATTTCGACGGAAAGCCGGTTTCCACTTCTCCGCATGACCTTAATCGACAGGGACTAAATTCCTCTGCACGTCTCTGGGTGGCGTCTTCAAGCCGTACATATGCGGGGTCGATCAAGCACCAGCGATGAGGTTGACCATCGATCCCGTTATCAGCTTCCCGCGAGTGACGCGTTGTCGATGCCGAAGCGATATTTGACGTCGCTTTTCAGTATCCTGCCATAGGCGCTTTCGATGTCGTGCACCAAGGTCCAGCGCATCCTGCCGTTTATTCTCTGACGTCGTGAGGGCCACGACATGGGCGCCCATGGCATGGGCGAGCTTCATCCCCATATGACCCAATCCGCCGATTCCGAGATGCCGACTTTCTTGCCGGGTCCGGCCAATGGCGAGTAGGTGATCATGCCTGCGCGGAGCAGCGGGGGCACCGCCGCCAGTTGATCCGCGGGATGGCTGATCCTCAGGACGAACTTTTCGTTGATGGTGATGCTCTGCGAATAGCCGCCGAACATATGGCCAGGTGCGTCCTGCGTGCACCATTATAGGTTCCGACAAAGCCGTTCTCGCAATATTGCTCCGCCCCTTTGTTGCAGGCCGAACAAGTTGGCAACTGTCGACCATACACCCGACGCCCACCGTGTCGCTGACCCTGAACCGGGTGACTGCGCCGCCGACGGCGGTGACATGATCAACGACCTCATGCCCGGAAACACAGGGATAGCGCGTGCCGCCCATTCGGATCGGAGCTGGCGAAGGATCAACGACGCGGACGCTAAATTTGGCTGCATGCCATTGCGATCCGGGCGTACGCCGCTATTTCTGCTTCATGTCGCGTCCCCAGTCACCCGATCGCTTTCACGAAGACAAGGCTACCTTCACCGTCACCGGCAGTCAGCCCGACATCGACGCCGGCGTGGAGGCGATCCGCACGACGCTCAAAACCCTGCCGACGCGACCGGGTGTCTACCGCATGCAGGATGCGCGGGGCGACGTGCTATATGTGGGCAAGGCGCGGGCGCTGCGCAACCGGGTCACCAACTATACGCAGGTCGATCGCCTGCCCAAGCGGCTCCAGCGCATGGTTGCGCAGACCCGGTCCATGACGATCGTGACCACCAACAGCGAGGCGGAGGCGCTGTTGCTGGAGGCGCAACTCATCAAGCGTTTCCGGCCGCCCTATAATGTCCTGTTGCGCGACGACAAGAGCTTCCCCTTCATCCTGTTGCGTGAAGATCATGATTTTCCACGCGTTCAGAAGCATCGCGGCGCGCGCAAATTTAAGGGACGCTATTATGGGCCCTTTGCCAGCGCCGGATCGGTGACGCGAACCATCAATGCGTTGCAAAAGCTGTTCCTGCTGAGGAGTTGTACAGACAGTTTCTTCGCCAATCGCTCCCGGCCCTGCCTGCTCTATCAGATCCGCCGCTGCTCCGCCCCCTGCGTGGGCCGGATCGACGATGCCGCTTATGGCGAACTGGTGAAGGATGCACAGGACTTCCTCGGCGGCAAATCGACAGCCGTGCAGAAGAAGCTGGGCGAGGCGATGCAGGCGGCGTCCGATGCGATGGATTTCGAGCAGGCGGCGGTTCTGCGTGACCGGCTGAAGGCGCTGACCTTCATCCAGGGCAGCCAGGCCATCAATGCCGAAGGGCTGGGCGACGCCGATATTTTCGCGCTCGCGACCAAGGGCGGCGCCATGTGCATACAGGCCTTCTTCATCCGCGGCGGGCAGAATTGGGGGCATCGCAGCTTTTTCCCCGTCCACACCGCGGAAGTGGCGGAGGAGGAGGTGCTGGCCAGCTTCATGGCGCAATTTTACGAGGAGGTGCCACCGCCCAAGCTGATTCTCGCCGATCGCGCTCCGGCGGAATGCGACCTGATGGCGCAAGCGCTCCGCGAGCGTATCGGCTCGAAGGTCAGGATCGAAGTCCCTCAGCGCGGCGACCGTACACGTCTCATCAAACAGGCGCAGCGCAATGCCGTGGAGGCGCTCGACCGCCGTCTCGCCGAAACGACGACGCAGGCGAAGGTGCTGGAGGAAATGGTCGAGGCATTTGGCCTGGACGGCGTGCCGGACCGGATAGAGATCTACGACAACAGCCATATCCAGGGCAGCCATGCGCTGGGGGCGATGGTGGTGGCGGGTCCGGAGGGTTTCCGCAAGAACGCCTATCGCAAGTTCAACATGAAAAATCCCGAAATCTCACAGGACGATTTCGCGATGATGCGCGAGATGTTCGAGCGACGCTTCGGCCGGGCGGCGCGGGAGGATCCGGATCGCGACAGCGGCGAATGGCCAGATCTGGTCCTGATTGACGGCGGCAAGGGGCAATTGTCCGCGGCTCGCGCGATATTGGAGGATATGGGCATAGAGGATGTCTGCATGATCGGCATCGCCAAGGGGCCCCATCACGGGCGCGAAGGGCGGGAGGTTTTTCACATGCCTGACGGGCGGGAGATCAATTTTCCGCTCAATCATCCCGTGCTCTTCTACCTCCAGCGTCTGCGGGACGAAGCGCACCGCTTCGCCATCGGCGCGCATCGGCAGAAGCGCAGCAAGGCGATCACCGTCAGTTCTCTCGATGAGGTGCCGGGCATCGGTCCTTCCCGCAAGAAGGCGCTGCTGATGCATTTCGGAACCGCCAAGGCCGTCAAAAGCGCGGCATTGGAAGATTTGTTGAAGGCGCCGGGTGTTTCGAAGGCTGTGGCGCAGCAGGTTTATGACTATTTTCACGGCTGAGCGACCGTAGCGCTAGGGTGCGGATGTCGGCCGCCCTGCCCGAAGCGTCCGCCGCGCTCGCGATGAACCCGTCGGCATCTCATCATCGCATTTGACCGGGGCATGATTTCCTTTCCATAAGAAGCTGCCCGGCAGACACATGCGTCGGGTCGGATCGGGGATGTGCGTCACGCGATGAACGGGCGGAACGAAATCGCGATGCGCTTGAGCAGGTGGGACAGGCGAACCCTGTCGGCGCTGCGGCCTTGGCAGACGCTGGATTATACGCGGCTGTTATTGGCCATGATCTACGCGGCGGTAAGCTTCGGCTTTTCCAGCGCGCGTCACTGGGCGGAGCCTGCGGAGCATGGGGTGATCCTGCTCATGCTGGCGCTGGCGCTCTCGGCGGTCTTCCTGTCGTCGCGGTCATGGGTGATGGACATGCGGATCAGGCGCCCCGTCATCTGCCTGGACACCTTGCTGTTCCTGACCCTGCTGCTCGTCACCAATCCCTCCAACAGCCCCTATTTTTCGGGCAGCTTTTTCGTTGCGGTGGAGGTGGCGCTGATCGTGCGGCGGCGGCTCCATCTGCTTGTCACTGTGGCGGCCAGCCTGGCTGCGGTTTCCATGACATGGCTGGACCAGATCGCCTCCCTGCCGTCAGAACCGGAAGCGGAGCGGGTCGTGCTTCGCGCCTGCTATCTGGCGGTGGCGATCCTTGTGACGGGGGTGCTACTGGGGCCGCGCCGGGAAACATTGCTGGAATTCGAGCGCGACCGGCTGCTGCTGGAGGGGGAGTTGCCACCCGCCAAGCGTGATTACGGGCCCTTCCTGCTCCATGCCCTGCGGCTTGCCACCGGCGGGCAGGGGGGAGCAGTGCTGTTCCGGCTGGCGAGTCATGAGCCCTTGCGCTTTGCCAGCAGCGCTGCCCGGGAAATGCCTTCCATGGGCGTCGGCAATCTGCTGGCCGTTCAGACCGGCTGGCACGATCGAACCCGGGACGCGTCGATCTCGCTGGCGGCGGACGGGATAGCCACATTGGGATCATTGTCGGCAGGCGGTCGGGCATGGGCGGCCCTGCTGGATGCCGAAACGCTGTTGACGGTCAGGGTCACCATCGGCACCTTCGAGGCGGTCGGCGCGGCCTGCCTGGGCGATCCCTGTCATGAAGATCGCGCCGCCATCGCCCAGCGCGTTTTCGAAAGCGCGTGCGAGGAACTTACCGTCCGCAACAGCCTGGACCTGGCCCATGTCATTGCCGGCGCGCGGGAACGGGAGCGCTTGCAACGCGAATTGCACGACAGCGTCCTGCAGGCGCTGGCCAGCATCCGTTTCCAGATCGCCCCCTTGCTGGGCGGGCGCGAGGTCGAGGCGCGTCCCGTGATCGAAAATGTCGACCGTATTGCCAAGGATCAGATCGCCACCATTCGCTGGATCATCAATCCGGAGGTCGATGAGGAGGATTTCGCCTATCTGCCAGAGACGCTGGCGATGGTGGTGCGCTCCCTTGGCGAACAGTGGAGTATAGATTGCCAGCTGAAGGTGGAGGACGGCAATTGCGCGACCAGCGCGCTGATCGGCAGGGAACTGAGTTTCGCCGTGCGGGAGATCGTCGCCAATGCCGTTCGCCATGCCGGGGCCGCCAGCGTGAATTTCGCGCTGGAACCGGACGGGAACCGCATTGCCCTTCAGGTGAGCGACGATGGCGTGCCGAATATGGCCCGGCTCGGGTCGAGCGGGGCGGTGCCTTCGCGGTCACTGATGCGACGGATACAGATGCTGGGCGGGGAAGTGTTCCTTCAGAATATTGGCGGCCGCACGACGATCCGCATCACCGTGCCCCGTAAATGAGCCGCCGGCGGGCTTTATTTTCTCCTTTTGCAGACCATATCTGAAGCCCGCGCAGAACTTTCCTCGCGGCTGCGCATTTACCCGGCGTTTACCAACATCGCGGATAGTCGCGGTCAGATTTCGGCGTTGGGAAGGAGGTCCGGTTCCATGGTGCGAATGGTGAGGGATCATCTTTACCGCAAGAGCGTGACCGTCGTGCTGTCCATGCAGGTCAATCTGGAACGGATCGTTGCAATCTGGATCATGATCGCTGCCTTTGCCTGCGGCATGCGGCTGGCCTTTCCGGCAACGCCCTACAGCGGAACGCCGTGGGGCAGCGGTGTGGGTCTGCTGCCCTATCTGCTGGTCGTCGGCGCACCCGTCGGATCGCTGCTGCTGGGGTTGAAGCTGTTTCCGGCTGGGCGCATCCATGCGCAGCCCGCCTTTCGATTGGCGAAGGTAGGACGCTGGCGCAAGGTCGACTGCCTCAAGGCGCGGGAGATGTCCCAATTCGGCCTTTACGGCGTGATGGCGTCGTTGCTGGTTGGAATTGCCGTGAACGTGCCGGTGCGCACGCTGGAATTTCTGAGTTCCATTCCGGCATTGGGCAGTTATTCGCCGACCTGGTTCGTCAGCCTTTATTCCGTGATGCTCGCCGATGTGGTGATCCTCTCCAGCCTTTACATGTTTGCCTTCGCCATGGCGCTGCGTCTGGTGCCTTTGTTCCCGCGCTTTCTGGTGATGGTATGGGGCGTTGATCTGCTTGCCCAGTTGAGCATTGCGCATCTGGTCGCGGGGATCAGTGAAGTGCCGCAGGGCGTGGACGCCGCGTTGCTGGACATGCTGACGGGCAATGTGAAGAAGGTCCTGATCAGTGCCGCGATCTGGCTGCCCTATCTGCTGTTGTCCGATCGCGTGAACCTCACCTTCCGTCATCGGGTGAGCGTCACGTAACGATATCGGCAATATTGTCCCTGAACGGGACAGATGCAAAGCTCTTTGTTTACGGGCCTTTGTGCGCCGAGTCGCACCTGATTCGCGACGATCCGTGCACTGGCGGCGTCTCTGCTGCCCAAGTCTTCGAACCCGACTGTCCCGAATAGCCTACACCGAAGGTATTAGTCTGCCCGGCAATTCGGCTTTCCGGCGGCAAATATTATGCTCAAATAAGCTCGTTCGGATCACGCAGATATCTTAACGTTATTCCAAATAAAATACATGATATATTCTGATTATTGGGCAATTTATTGTCTTTATAAGAAATATAGAAAAGTAAAAACTACAATAAATTGCATTTAAACCTGTCATTTTCTAAAAGTATATATCTAAAGATATATTTAATGACTATTATCATTTACTTATGGTAACGAATGTGGTTGACGCAAAAGGTTAACAAAAAATTGCTGTAATACACTGAAAAATATAGATATTTTTTACCATGTTGACTTGGGTCAGCATTGGTTCAATTTGAACCCAAGTTCTACGGGAACTGCCAACTGCCTGGTGACCGGAGCATACCGGCACCGGGGTCGCGAGGTGGACAGGCCCCTACCGTGGAGCGGAGCAAG